>JACCDX010602660.1_pt1 | contig 12187 bp, 14 predicted proteins | sample 7449681 | NCBI WGS metagenome assembly JACCDX01 (sample SAMN15323450, study PRJNA562643) | freshwater metagenome | isolation source: river surface water | place: USA:Blue River Watershed | collected 2017-08-18 | reverse complement strand
GCCCTTGTCGCTTGCGGCGAGCCGGATCTGAGCGCGTATTTCGCCCACCGCCATGCGCAGACGCGTGCCACATCGGCCAACCGGCGGCTGGCGGTGTTCCGGCGGTTTTTTCGCTGGGCGTTGCGCGAGCGGCTGGTGGGGGCCGACCCGACCCTGAAGCTGCAGCCGGCCAAGCGTCCGCTGCGGGTGCCCCGCACGCTCACGCAGGCCCAGGTGGAGGCCCTGCTGGCCGCGCCGGACGTGGCCACCCCCCTGGGACTGCGAGACCGCGCGATGCTCGAACTGATGTACGCCAGCGGCCTGCGTGTGAGCGAGCTGGTCACGCTCAAGGTGCTGAACGTGAGCCAGTCCGAGCATGTGGTGCGGGTGCTGGGCAAGGGCGCAAAGATGCGACTGGTGCCGTTCGGGGAGGTGGCCAGCGACTGGCTGGCGCGCTACCTGGACACTGCGCGTGGCGAGATCCTCGCCGGGCGGCAGACCGAGGATCTGTTCGTGACAGCGCGTGCAGCCGCCATGACGCGGGCCATGTTCTGGGTGCTGGTCAAGAAATACGCCCTCGCGGCAGGCATTACCGCGCCCTTGTCACCGCACACCCTGCGTCATGCCTTTGCCACCCATCTGCTCAATCACGGGGCGGATCTGCGCGCGGTGCAGATGCTGCTCGGGCATGCGGATATTTCCACGACGACGATCTACACCCACGTGGCGCGGGAGCGGCTCAAGCAGCTGCATGAGAGGCATCACCCGAGGGGGTGAGTGGGCTGTGGCACGCTTGGGCGTGCGTGCGGTGGGTTTCCTCGTCGCAGGCCAGGCAGGAGTGCAAACCGGAACGACCGTGAAGTCGCAGGCCTGACCCGAAAATCGAACCTTATCCCCGCACGGTCCACCCCGGCAGCGGCCGAGGCAAGTGCAGGACATCTTCCGCCAGCCACAGCGCACTGCGCCGCGCGCGGTCGGCGACCACCGGCAGCGGAATCTGCTGGTAGTCATCGTTGAACACCCCGAAGCTGTAATCGCCCCGGTAGCCGATGGCATGCAGCCGCTGCACCAGGTCGGCTAGCGCCTCGCTGTGCACGCCCTCACCCGGGAACACCCGGAAGGTGCGTGCCGTCGTCATGCGGTCTTCGAAGGTTGGTGTCTCGTTCCACATGAAATCCGACAATTGCACCAGGAAGATCCGCTGCGGATCGAGATCGTCGATCGCGTCCATCGGCGTCTTGGCCGCGAAGATGTGGAAGGAGTCGATGCCCAGGCCCAGGTTGGGGCAGTCGGCGCGTTGTACCGCGTCCCACGCCGTCGTGAATTCGTTGATCGTGCGGCCCCAGGACAGGCCCTCGTAGGCCACCTGGATGCCCAGGGGCACGGCCAGCATGGCCAGCTTGCGCAGGTCGCGGGCGATGTCGTCGACGTCCTGCGAGGCATGGCGCGAGGTGGACGAACACGCCAGCAGCACGCGCGAGCCCAGCGCCGCGCACATCTCCAGCATGGATTTGGCGATGTCCACCTTGTAGCCATGCAGGTGGCCGGACAGACCCTCGAAATCGCGCAGCACCTGAAAGCCCGTGGGCCGCAGGCCGCTTTCGCGGACCGCCTTGACCGCCGCCGCCAGGCCACCCGGGTGGCCGACCACGTCGCGCGCGCTCAGCATCACCTGCTGGAAGCCGGCCTCCCGCATGGCGGCCAGCTTGGCTTCCAGCGGACCGGCCAGGGTGATGGTGTCCATGCCGAAGCCGTCGATACGGCGTTGCGAAGGATGCATGTCCGCCTCCTCAGGCTGCGCGATGAACCAGTTCGAAGGCGACCGACCCCAGCTCGGTGCGGGTCAGCGCACCCCGGTCGTCCGGATGCAACTGCGCCGAGTCGACGAACTGCACGCCGCGCGCCCGCAGCGCCGCGACGGCCGCCGCCACATCGGGTGTGCCGATGCCCACGCGCTGCAGGATCTCGCGCGCGTCGTCGTCGTCGAAGCTGTCGGGTTCGATCAGCTGCCACATGAACTGGCGGCAGGGACTTTGCATCAGCTTGCCCGCGGGCATCACGCCAAAGCGCTGTTCGTCGGGAATGCTCTGGAATCCGAACATGCGCTCGTAGAACGTCATCCACTCGGCGCTGCGGCCCAGGCCGATGTACTGCACGACGCCGAACCACGACATCGCCCCGATCGCGGGCGGCGCTGGGTCGACGGTGGGAATGGCCACGAAGTCCACGTCATAGACCGAGAACTTCTCATGGCGGTCGATGAACAGGAAGTGCGCGCCGCCCGGGCCGTGGATGCCAGGGATGTTCAACTCCATCGCGCGGGCATGGCTGGGGGTTTCCCAGGCGCCCAGGTCCAGGCAGCGTTCATGCGCCAGGCGGGCGTCGCGCACACGGAAGGCCACCGCCGACAGCACCGGGTGGCCGCCTTCGGTGGCGCTGGCGCGCGCATCGTCGGGGTGTGAATTGACCACCAGGTTCATGCCGCCCTGGCGGTACAGGATGATCTCGCGCGAACGATGGCGTGCCACGGGCCGGAAGCCCATGGTCTCCAGCACCTGGCCCAGGGCCTGCGGCCGCAGGGTGGCGTACTCGATGAACTCGATGCCCTCCAGGCCCAGGGGGTTGGGCTGGTCGGGCAGGGCTTCGCGGTTGGCGGGCATCGTCGTGTCTCCAGTCTGGGCCTGGGGCTTCAGGCGCGTTCGTCGATCAGGCGGCGGAAGTGCCGCTCCATGCGCTCGGGGTCGGCCTTCAGGCCGGTGAAGTGCTCGAAGGCGCCGACCGCCTGGCCCACGGCCATGGTGCCGCCGTCGACCACCCGGCATCCGCGCGCACGGGCCGCCGCCAGGAGCTCGGTCTCCAGCGGAAAGTACACCACCTCGGAGACCCACAGAGCGGGCCTGAGCAGGTCGGCCGGCAGGGGAAGCCCGGGCAGCTTGGCCATGCCGGTGGGCGTGGCGTGGATCAGGCCGGTGGCGCCTTGGAGGGCGTTGGCGATATCGGTGTGGCCCTCGGCGCGGGGACCGTACAGGGCGTTCAGTGCATCGGCCAGACCCTGCGCGCGGGCGGCGTCGCTGTCGACGATCCGAAGGCGCTTCGCACCCAGGCGCAGCACGGCATGTGCGATGGCAGAACCGGCGCCACCGGCGCCAAGCAGTACCACGCAGGCCAGGTCGGCATCGGGGAGCGTGCGGCGAAAGCCCCAGGCCCAGCCCGAGCCGTCGGTGTTGTGACCGGTCAGGCGGCCGTCCCGGAAGACGACGGTGTTGACCGCGCCCATGGCGCGCGCTTCATCCGAGAGCTCGTCCAGCAGCGGGATCACCGCCTGCTTGCAGGGGAAGGTGATGTTCAGGCCGGCAAAGCCCATGGTCCGCGCCGCAGCCAGAAGCGTCGGCAGCTGACGGGCATCACTGCCGGTCACGTCCAGGTCGATCAGCTGGTAATGCAGGCGCAGGCCCTGGGCCCGCGCTTCTTCCTCCTGCATCGCCGGCGTGAGCGACTTCTGGATGCCGGCGCCGATCAGCCCCAGCAGGAGCTTGCGGCTGCCAGCCGGCGCCGCACCCGCCGCTGCAGCGGCAGGCGCGGTGGCCTGCCGGGTCTCGGCGACTGCGTCCATCAGCGGCGCTGCTTGGCCAGCTCGGCCTGCAGCTCGGTGACGGTGGCGGCGATGGCTTCGCCGTGCTTGGCGATCACCGGCTTCATCTTCTCGCGCAGGGCGTTCATTTCAGCGGCCGGCAGGGTGGTGACCTGCATGCCGTTCTTCTTCAGGTTCTCGAGGATCGAGGCTTCCTGCGCGCGGGCCTGGGCGCGCTGGAACTTGGCGGACTCCACGGCCGCATCCTGCACCAGCTTCTTCTCGGCGGCCGAGAGGGTGTCCCAGAACTTCTTGGAGATCATCACCGACTGCGGGTTGTACTGGTGGCCGGTCAGGGCCAGGTTCTTCTGAACTTCGTACAGCTTGGCGCCGTTGATGGTGGCCACCGGGTTCTCCTGGCCGTCGACGGCCTTCTGCTCGAGGGCGGCGTACAGCTCGGGGAAGGGCAGCGGGGTGGGGTTGGCGCCCAGGGCCTTGACCCAGTCGATGTTGATGGCGTTGGGGATCACGCGCAGCTTCAGGCCTTCGATGTCGGCGACCTTGTTGATCGCGCGGCGGCCGTTGGTCAGGTGGCGAAAGCCCAGTTCATAGTAGGTCAGGCCGATCACGCCCTTTTCTTCCAGCTTGGCGTGCAGCTTCGTGCCGAAGGCGCCATCGACGACGGCGTCGGCTTCCTTGCCGGAGGCGAACATGAAGGGGAAGTCGAACACGCCGAAGTCCTTGACCACGCTGGCCAGGATGCCGGAGTTCATGGACACCATCTCCAGGGTGCCGCCCTGCAGGGCCGACAGGTTGGCCTGGTCGCTACCGAGCTGGCCGCTGGGGAAGATGTTGACCTTGATCTTGCCGCCGGAGTTCTTCTCGACGACTTCCTTGAACTTCTCCATGCCCTGGATGATCGGGTGGCCGGCGGCGTTCTGGTTGGCGAACTTGATGACCTTGTCCTGGGCCAGGGCGGTGCCTGCCAGGGCCAGGGAGGCGGCAGCGGCGAGTGCGGACTTGATGAAGAGGCGTTTCATGGTTTGTCTCCAGGTTGAAAGAAAGGAACGGACGCAAGGATAGGGGCTCACGAAGCGAGCCATCGGGCAGGAACCGTGACGATCTGCGGGAACAGCACCATCAGGAACATGAGCGCGAACTGGGCCACCATGAACGGGATCACGCCGCGCGTGACCTCGTCCATCTTGACCTTGCCGACGCCGGCCACGGTATTGAGCACCGTGCCCACGGGCGGGGTGATCAGGCCGATCGCATTGTTGATCACGAACAGCACCCCGAAATAGACCGGATCGATCCCCGCCGCCTTGACCACCGGCATCAGCACCGGGGTGAGCAGCAGGATGGTCGGGGTCATGTCCAGGGCGGTGCCCACGATCATGGTCAAAACCATGATGGCCAGCATCAGCAGCTTGGGGCTGTCCAGGAGCGGCTGCAGCAGCGACACGATCTGGGCAGGCAGCTGGGCGACCGTGATCAGCCAGGCCGACACCATGGCCGCCGCGACCAGGAACATGATCACCGCCGTCGTGCGGGCGGCCGCGAGGAACACCTCGTACAGGTGCGACAGGGGCAGCTCGCGGTACACCACCGTCGCCACGAACAGCGCGTAGACCGCGGCCACGACCGCGGCCTCGGTCGGCGTGAACACGCCAAACTTCAGGCCCACCACCACGATCACGGGCAGCACCAGGGCCCAGGTGGATTCGCGGAAGGCCGTCCAGACCTCGGCGCGCGACTTGCGCGGCGGCGCCGCCACTTTTTCGCGGCGCACCAGCCACCACCAGGTGACCCAGAGCGCCGCGCCCAGGAGCAGCCCCGGCACGATACCGGCGAGGAACAGCTTGGAGATCGAGACGCCGCCCGCGACGCCGAAGATCACGAAACCGATGCTGGGGGGAATGACCGGGGCGATGATGCTGGCGGATGCCAGCAGGCCGGCGGACCGGGCCTTGTCATGGCCCGCGGCCACCATCATCGGCAGCAGGAGGGCGGTCAGTGCGGCGGCATCTGCCACCGCGGACCCGGACAGGGCGGCCATCAGGCAGGCCGCCAGGATGGTCACGTAGCCCAGGCCGCCCTTGATGTGGCCGACCAGCGCCAGCGCCAGGTTGACGATGCGGCGGGACAGCCCGCCCTGGTTCATCAGCTCGCCAGCGAGCATGAAGAAGGGAACGGCCAGCAGCGGGAAGCTGTCGGCGCCGTTGATCACGTTCTGCGCCAGGATCTGCGCGTCGAACATGTTCAGGTGCCACATCAGCGCCGCGCCGCACAGGAGCAGCGAGAAGGCGATGGGAATGCCCAGGGCCATGGCCCCCAGCAGCGATCCCAGGAAGATGGCGATGGTCATTGCGGCGTTTCCTCGGATTCGCGGATCGCGACCAGTTCTTCCTGCGACAGCTGGCCCGTGACCAGGCGCCACAGGTCATGGGCCAGGAGGAGGGCGGCCGACACGGCGAACACCACGCCGCTGGCGTAGAACCAGGACACGGGGGCTTCCATCGCGGCGCTGGTGGTCTCGTGGTTGATGCGGGTCTGGGCCAGCGAGCCGGTGAACAGCAGCCAGCAGGCATAGATCATCAGGACATAGCCCGCGGCGAGGCAGACCTTCTTGCCCGCGGGGCCCAGGCGCCCCACCAGGAAGTCGGTGCCCAGGTGGCCCCGGTCACGCAGGGCGGCGATCGCGCCCATGAACGTCATCCAGACGAACAGCCAGCGTGCGAGTTCGTCGGAGATGGAGATGCCGGTGTTGAACGCGTAGCGCAACACCACGTTGCCGAACACGAGCACCACCATGACGGCCAGGCAGGCCACCATCGCGACGTTCAGCACGCGGCAATACAGGTTGATCAGGGACTTGAACATCCACGTAATGTACGAACTGGTTAGTTCTGCGCAGGTTGGGGGAAACCCGTATCCGCCATGCGGGTTGAGTACTTGTTATTTACGGACGAAGCGCACGACCATCTCGATGATGCTGTCGCGGCGGGCCACGACGGAGGCGGCGGCGTCCAGGTTGCACTTGAAGATCAGGCTGAAGGTGTGGCGGTTGGCGACGTTGAAGACGCTCAGCGCGCTGATGGACATGTGCACGTCCAGCGGGTCCAGGCCGCTGCGGAATACGCCTTCACGCTGCCCGCGCTCCAGGACCTTGCGCAGGCCTTCGATGGCCGGCACGTTCAGCCGCTGGATGGTCTTGCTCTGCGCCAGGTACTCGCCGCGGTGCATGTTCTCGTTCATCACGAGGCGGATGAACTCGGGGTGCGCCAGCTGGTAGTCCACGGTGAAGCCCACCAGCTTGCGCAGGGCGTCCTCGGGGGCGAGGTCCTCCAGGTGCAGCTGCGTCTCGATGCTGCGCATGCGGCTGTAGGCATCCTCGAGGACGGCGATGTACAGGCCTTCCTTGCTGCCGAAGTAGTAGTAGATCATGCGCTTGCTGGTGCGCATGGCTTCGGCGATCAGGTCGATGCGGGCGCCCGCCAGCCCTTTCTCGGAGAACTCTCTCGTGGCCACATCGATGATGTCCGCCCGGGTGCGTTCGGGGTCGTTGGTTCGGGGCTTGGGCGCCGCGACTCGCGCCTTCGCCCTGGGTGCGGCAGGCGCACGGCGAGCAGATTTGGCGGAATGTACCGGCTGGTTCATTCCTGCAAGTGTAGGAGATACGGCTTTCGCCGGTTTCAGGCCTGTGCCAGACCGGCGATGGCCAGGGCATAGCCCGGCACGCCGAAGCCCGCCATCACCGCCTTGGCGGCTGGCGAGATGTAGCTGTGGTGGCGGAAGCTCTCGCGCGCATGCACGTTGCTGATATGCAGTTCGATCACCAGCGCGCCCGCGCCCTTGATCGCGTCGTGCAGGGCGATGCTGGTGTGGGTGTAGGCGCCCGCATTGAGCACCGTGCCCACGGCCTGCCCCTGCGCCTGCGCGCGGCCGGCCTCGTGGATCCAGGTGACCAGCTCGCCCTCGTGGTTGGACTGGCGGAAGTCCAGCTTGAGGCCGTGCGTTTCGCAGGCCTTGCGGCACAGGGCCTCGACATCGGCCAGGGTCTGCGCGCCGTAGATCTGGGGCTCGCGGGTGCCCAGGAGGTTGAGGTTGGGGCCGTTGAAGACGTAGACGGTTTTCATGGGAGCGTGTCCGAGGGGCAATGCAATGGGCGCGAGCGTAGCAGACCCGGCGCGCGTCCCCCGCGCCAATAGGCCAGGCCTCAGGGGATGCTGCGCGCGCAGCGAAAGCCGATGTAGACCACCGCCGTGGTGCGGGGCTTGGATTGCAGGTGGTCCCTGTGCATCTGCCCCGGCCCGTACCACCACGAGCCGCCACGGGTGGGCCGCTCGATGCCGGGGGCGCCGTCGTCGGTCCACTCCCAGACGTTGGCCGCCATCTCGTGCAGGCCGTTGACGCCGGCGCGGGTGCTGCCCGCCTCGGCGTGGCCGCGCCCGCGCGAGGTCGCCTGGCGCGGATCGGCCAGCACGGTGCAGGGGTCGCCGCAGCCCTCGGCGCAGTTCGCGCCCTGCGGCGAATCACCCGTGGGATAGGGGTAGGTGCGTCCGGTGACGAAGCCCGGGGATGGCGAGGCCCGCCGCTCGGTGTAGGCCGCCTCCATCCACTCCGCGTCGGTGGGCAGCCGCTTGCCGGCCCAGCGGCAGAAGGCCTGGGCCTCGTCGAAGTTCACATGGACGGCCGGCTCGTTCGGTCCGCCGGGACGGCCATAGGGCGCCTGCCAGGTCCACCCCTTGCGCTGCACCCACCCGCCTTCGAAGGTGGCCCCGCCGCCGGCGCGTTCGGCTTGCGTGACAAAACCGGTGGCCTGTGCGAAACGGCGGAACTGACCAATGGTCACTTCGGTGCGGTCGATCTCGAAGACGCCGACGCGTTGCATGGTCACGGCCGCCGCCTCCGGGGATTGCGCGCAGGCTGCTGCCGCCAGCGTCATCAGCGCGAAGAGGGCCGCCAGCCACGCGATCAGGCGGCGGACTGGCCGGGGCAAGGGAGCGCGAGACATCACGTGAATCTAGCGCCCTGCATAAAACCTCACGCCGTGGCGGGCTTGACGCAGATCCGGGGATCAGGTCGGCGCGTGCAGGGGCTGCGCCAGCAGCAGGGCCAGTTCGTCATCGCTGAAGCCGGCGCGCTTGCGGGCCGCCTCGTTGAAGGGCGGATGCAGGCGCGGCGCGTCGTGACGTTCGACGAGCACGCGGTAGTGGGCGACGGGATCCAGGCCTTCCCGCGTGCAGAGCCAGCGGTACCAGTGATTCCCGATCGCCACATGGCCCACTTCGTCACGCAGGATGATGTCCAGCACGTCGACCGCGCGCAGCGCCAGCGGCGTGCCGACCGCGCGCAGGCGCTGCTGGATCTGGGGCGTGGCATCCAGCCCCCGAGCCTCGAGCGTGCGGGGTACCAGGGCCATGCGGGCCACCACATCGTCCTGGGTGCGCGTGCACATGGTCCAGAGGTTGTCGTGCGCGGCGAAGTCGCCGTAGGCGTGCCCCAGGTCGGTCAGCAGGGGCAGCAGCAGGCTGAAGTGGTAGGCCTCCTCGGCGGCGACGCGCACCCAGTCCTGGTGGAATTCGCGCGGCATGCCCTCGAAGCGCCAGGTGGCATCCAGCGCCAGGTTGATCGCGTTGAACTCGATGTGGGCAATGGCGTGCAGCAAGGCGGCCAGCCCTTCGGGCTTGAACGGCGAGCGGCGCGGCACGCGGGCAGGGTGCACCAGTTCGGGCCGATCAGGCCGCCCGGGCAGGCCGGCGGGGGCCTCCGGCGCGTGATCGGCAATGGGCAGATCGGCCGCCAGCGCCTGCAGGGATTGCGTGGCCCCTGCCTTGGCCAGAGGATCCTGCAGGGTCAATGCAGCCAGCGCGAGGTGGCGCAATTCCCCCCGGGGTGCGGCATCGGCGGGGGCAGCGGGCAGGGTGGTCATGGGGCAGTTCGGGGCAGCGAAGGCACCCGGCGGGTCGTGCGCCGGGCAAGCCGCGATTCTAGGCAGCGTGGCCGGGTGGGTCCTTGTGCAGAGGGGGTACCGTGCGCTCCCTACAATGGCCACTTTCAGATTCGCAGGAGCGACCCATGGCCCTCTATGAACTCGACGGCAAGGCCCCCCAACTCGCGCCCGGCGCCTGGGTCGCTGACTCCGCGCAGGTGATCGGCAGCGTGGTGCTGGGAGAGAACGCCAGCGTCTGGTTCGGCGCCGTCGTGCGCGGCGACAACGAAACCATCCGCATCGGCCGTAACACCAACGTGCAGGACCTGTCGGTGCTGCATTCCGACCACGGCAAGCCGCTCACCATCGGCGACAACGTCACGCTGGGCCACCAGGTCATGGTCCATGGCTGCACCATCGGCGACAACACCCTGATCGGTATCCAGGCGGTGATCCTCAATGGCGCGAAGATCGGCCGCAACTGCATCGTCGGTGCGGGCAGCGTGGTCACCGAGGGCAAGGAATTTCCGGACAACAGCCTCATCATCGGCAGTCCGGCCAAGGCGGTGCGCACGCTGGACGACGAAGCCGCGCGCAAGCTGGCCCAGAGCGCCGAGAGCTATGTGGCGAATGCGCGCCGCTTTGCCACCGGCCTGATCAAGATCGGCTGAGGGCTGCCTTGAGCGAACTCCACAAGTTCCTGTTCGATGGCCTGCCGGTGCGCGGGATCATCGTGCGCCTGACCGACACCTGGACCGAGATCCTGAAGCGGCGGGAGTCCAACACGGCCACCGGGCCCTGGGTCCCGCCCGTCGCCGAGTTGATGGGGCAGATGGCCGCGGCCGGCGCCCTGATGCAGTCCAACATCAAGTTCAACGGCGCCCTGGTCCTGCAGATCTTCGGTGACGGTCCCCTGAAGCTGGCAGTGGCCGAGGTGCAGCCTGACCTGTCCCTGCGCGCCACGGCCAAGGTCGTGGGCGAGGTGACGATGGATGCCACGCTGTCCTCCCTGGTGAATGTGGGCAACCAGGGCCGCTGCGCGATCACGCTGGACCCGCGGGACAAGCTCCCGGGCCAGCAGCCTTACCAGGGCGTGGTGCCCCTGCACGGCGACCAGCGCGAGAAGCTCGAGCAGTTGTCCGAGGTCCTCGAGCACTACATGCTGCAGTCGGAGCAGCTGGACACCAAGTTGATCCTCGCGGCCAATGACCAGGTGGCTGCGGGCCTCCTGATCCAGCGCCTGCCGGTGCAGGGCGAAGGCAACCTCGCGGGCAAGCTGATGGGGCGGGCCAACGAGGACGAGATCGGCCGCAACGAGGACTACAACCGCATCGCCATCCTGGCCGCCAGCCTCACGCGCGAGGAGCTCCTGACGCTGGATGTCGACACCATCCTGCGGCGCCTGTTCTGGGAGGAGAAGGTGCTGCGCTTTCCCGCGCAGTCTCCCCGTTTTGCCTGCACCTGCAGCCGCGAGCGCGTGGCCGGCATGATCCGCAGCCTGGGACGGGAGGAGGCCGAGGGCATCCTCTCGGAGCGCCCCGACATCGAGGTGGGTTGCGATTTCTGCGGCCGCCAGTACCGATTCGACGCGGTGGACGCGGCGCGCCTGTTCACGTCACCGGGTGATCAGCCGCCGGTCACGTCGGCGGTGCAATAGCGCGCAAGGCACCGCCCGTGAACAGGCGGTGCTCGCAGTCGGCATCGCCACATTTCTCGCAACTGGCCCGCAGGCGTGACCAGCGGCCGATGTCCTCTTCGCGTGCCGTCTCCGACCAGGCCCAGGGCATGACGGCGGAAATGGCCTGCAGGGCCTGCTGCACGCGCTCGGGCCCCTGGCCGTAGATCACGCGCCATCCGGTGCCGGCCCGCGTCAAGGCGTCGCGCAGCTTGGCATCGATCGTCTCGCGCGTAGAGCCGCTGGCCGCTGACGTGGCCGGGGCCTTCAGATCCAGCCCCATCAGCAGGATCAACGCGCAGCGACCCACGGATTGCGCCTCGGGCCCATCCTCTATCCACAGGTCGGCCTCTGGCCCCGCGCCTTGAGAGTGCTGTCCGTCTTGCGAGGGCTGTCCGCTTGCGAGCACGACCACCCTGTGCCCGCGCGTGCGCAGGCGGGACGCCAAATCCAGGGAGAGGGTGGTCTTGCCAGTGCCGGGCGCGCCGACCAGGGCGATGCGCGCGGGCATCGCCCTTACTTGGCGGGGGCCGCCGCCGAGACCTGCACGTAGATCTCGTTGGGCTTGACCATGCCCAGTTCCATCCGGGCCTTTTCCTCGATCATCTCCAGGCCCTCCTTGAGGTCGCGGACCTCGGAAGCGATGCGCTCATTGGCCTGGGCCGCGCGCACGTTGGCGGCCTTCTGCGCCTGCAGCTTGCGCTGCATTTCGCTCACGTTGAACACGCTGCCCCGTCCGAACCACAGCTGCGCGTGCAGCACGAGCAGCAGCGTGATCAGGAAGGCCGGGACGATGCGTGGAGACATGGCGATGTGCGCCGGACTGTAACGCAGCTTCAGCGGATGTTGTAGAACGCCGCGCGGCCGGGGTAGGTGGCGATGTCGCCGAGGTCTTCCTCGATGCGTAGCAATTGGTTGTACTTGGCCATGCGGTCCGAGCGCGAGAGCGAGCCGGTCTTGATCTGGCCGGCGTTGGTGCCCACCGCGATGTCGGCGATGGTGCTGTCTTCGGTCTCGCCCGAGCGGT
>JACCDX010055807.1_pt1 | contig 12187 bp, 8 predicted proteins | sample 7449681 | NCBI WGS metagenome assembly JACCDX01 (sample SAMN15323450, study PRJNA562643) | freshwater metagenome | isolation source: river surface water | place: USA:Blue River Watershed | collected 2017-08-18 | reverse complement strand
TCTGGGCCAACCCGCACCAGGACTGGCGCGTCGCCGCCGGCCGCGCCGAATGCCTTCACGCCGCTGCCGACCGCAACATCCACCTCCTCACCCGTCAGCTCGGCTCCCGCTCCGGCACCGCCGAACTCCGCGTCCGCCTCGGCCGCACCGGCGGCGCCCCGCTCGCCGGCCCCGGCTCCGCGGGCTTCCGGATCGGCATTCTGGGCACGCTGAAGGACTACCCCGCGCTCCACGACTACCGGAACAACCTCTGGTCCCAGCCCGCCTCCGGTTTCTCCGCCGGCGTCTCCGGCGACGGCAAACTGTTCTTCCGCCGCCCCGGCGCCCCCGGCGCCGTGCCCGTCGACCTCGCCCGCGAAACGCTCGAGCTTCACCTCGCCGTCGTCCCCGCCGGCTCCGCCTACACCGCCACACTCACCGCCAGTGATCCCGCCACCGGCCGCCAGCTCGCCCAACTCGTCGCCCGCGACGTCTCCGCCGACGAACTCGTCGGCAATGTCGCCCTCGTGAACAATTTCTCCGCCCCCGGCGACGCCAACACCAAGGGCAAGGCCAAGAAAGCCGCGGCCGCCGCCGCCGCGCCCGCTCCCGGCGGCGGCCCTGCCGGCCCCGGCCTCGGCACCTTCTGGTTCTCCGACTGGACCGTCTCCGGCACCAAGTTCACCGGCTCCGACGAGCAGGTGTTCGGCCCCGTGCTCTGGACGCAATACACCCTCAGCGCCGGCCACCTGAAACTCTCCGCCCAACTCCCGCCGCTCAGTCCTGGCGACACGGATACGGCCCGCCTGCAACTCCACGACGGCGAGGAATGGCGCACCCTCGGCTCCGCCCGGATCGACTTCGAGGCCGGCCTCGCCGTCTTCCGCGTCTCGCCGTGGGACGCCACCCGCGACGTCCGCTACCGCGTCGCCTACGCACTCCGAGCCCGCGATGGCTCCACCACCGATCACCACTGGGAAGGCACCATCCGCCGCGACCCCGTCGACCAGGATCAGCTCACCGTCGGCGACGCCTCGTGCAATATCCACACGATCTTCCCCAACGTCCCCCTCGTGCGCAGCATGGCGCAGCTCAACCCCGACTTCCTCGCCTTCACCGGCGACCAGTTCTACGAGAGCACCGCCGGTTACGGCGTCCAGCGCGAGCCCTACGACAAGGCCGTCCTCGATTATCTCCGGAAATGGTATTTCCACGGCTGGACGTGGCGCGACCTCACCCGCGACCGGCCGAGCATCTCGATCCCCGACGACCATGACGTTTATCAGGGCAACCTCTGGGGCGAGGGCGGTGCCGGCCGCGTCACCACCCAGGAAGCCGGCGGCTACGACATGCCCGCCGCGTGGGTCAACGTCGTCCACCGCACCCAGACCGCACACCACCCCGATCCCTACGACCCGCAGCCCGCGCGCCGCGGCACGATCAACTACTACGGCCCGCTCACCTACGGCCGCGTAAGTTTCGCCGTCCTCGCCGACCGCCAGTTCAAGTCCGGCCCCGAGGGCAAGGTTCCGCCCACCGGCAGCAACCGCGGCGATCACGTGAAGACCGACGGCTTCGATCCCAAAACCGCCGACCTTCCCGGCCTCGTGCTCCTCGGCTCGAAACAGGAACAGTTCCTCCGCGAGTGGACCGCCGATTGGCGCGGCGCCGACATGAAGGCCGTCATCTCGCAGACCATCTTCACCGCCATGGCCACCACCCACGGCGGCAACCGCGAGATCCTCTTCGCCGACTACGACGCCAACGGCTGGAACCAGACCGGCCGCCGCGCCGCCCTCCGCGAGATCCGCAAGGCCTTCGCCGTCCACCTCGCCGGCGACCAGCACCTGCCCGCGGTCGTGCAGTATGGCCTCGACGCGCACCGCGACGGCCCCGTCGCCTTCGCCGGCCCCGCCGTGAACGTCGGCTATCCGCGCTGGTGGGAACCCGAGCGCACCGGCCGCAACAAAACCACCGGCAACACCAAACTCACCGGCGATTTCCTCGATCACTTCGGCAATCCGCTCACCGTGCTCGCCGTCCACAACGGCCCGCCCGAGCCGCCGCGCCCCGTGCTCGAAAACGTCGAGGCCAAGACCAGCGGCCTCGGCGTCGTCCGCTTCGACAAGGCCAAACGCACCGTCACCTTCGAGTGCTGGCCCTACTCCGCCGACGTGACCAAACCCGGCACGCAGATGCCGACCTGGCCCGTCACCGTGTCGCAGCTCGACAACTACGCCCGCCGCCCCGCCGCCCACCTGCCCGAGCTGCGCATTTCCGGCGTGGCCCGGCCCGTCGTCCAAGTCTTCGACGAACCGTCCGGCGAACTGCTCTACGGCCTGCGCCTCACCGGCACGACGTTCCGGCCGCACACCTTCGCCGCCGGGCGCTACACGGTCAAAGTCGGCGACCCCGACCTCAACCGCTGGGCCACCGTTTCCGGCCTCGAGGCGTCCGCCGGCAACACCGCGACGCTCGGCGTCACCGTCTAGGCGCCCGTCCGTCCGCCCCTCGCGCCCCGGCCGCCCTCCCGGCGCCGGCGCGCTAGATTCGACAGCACCGTCGCCGCGGGACGGCGTCGGATCCGTCCACCGCCGCGCCGTCCGCGCGGCCCGCTGTATCGGTCTCCCGCGCGTTTCGCCGTCGCCCTGCACCGGGTTCGCCGGGACGCTGCCCGTCCCGCCATGAGCCTCGCCGTCCCGTCCGACTCCTCCCGCCACGCGCGGGGCGTGGCCCTGATGCTGTTCTCCGCGCTGGCCTTCACCGCCAACGTCCTGCTCATCCGCGCGCTCGGCGCCCGCCAGGCGGTGGATGTCTGGCTCGTGTCCGCGGTCCGCTTCGTCGTCGGCCTCGCGGTCGTCGTCGGGTTCTACCGCCGCGACTTCGAGCCGACCCACCTCGTCCGCAATCCCAAGCTCGCCGTCCGCGGCCTGCTCGGCGGCGCCGGCGTCTACGGCTACTACCTCACCGTCGTCCATCTCGGCGCCGGCCGGGCCACGTTCATCAACAACACCTATGTCGTCTGGGGCGCGCTCCTCGCCGTCTGGCTGCTCGGCGAGCGCTTCCGCCCGTCCCTCGCCGTCGGCGGCGCCGCCGCGCTGGCCGGCCTCGCCCTGCTCACCCACGCCTTCGACCGCGGTGCGGCCGTCAACGGCTACGACGCGCTCGCCGTCCTCGTCGCCTTCGGCTCCGCCCACATCGTCGTCACCATCCGCCAGCTCCACGCCACCGAACACACCTCGACCATCTTCGCCGCCCAGTGCGTCTACGGGCTGCTGATCTGCACCGGGCCCGCCGTGTTGCAGGCCGACGCCGTGCCGCCCGCGGCCTGGGGCCTCATGGTCGCCGCCGGCATCTGCGCCGCGCTCGGCCAGATCGCGATGACCCGGTCGTTCCGCGATCTCACGGTGGCCGAGGGCTCGCTGCTCCAGATGGTCGTTCCGCTCGGCATCGCCGCCGGCGGCGCCCTGTTTTTTGCCGAGCGTTTTTCCCCGGTCGAGCTCGCCGGCGCGGCACTGATCCTCGCCGGCAGCGCCTTTCCTGCCGTGCGGCGTTGACGCAGGTGGCGGCCCCCGCAGGCTGCATTGGCAAGAGTCCTGCTAAAACCGGGTCGCAGCTATCAAAACCCTTCCGTGTCGCTTCTCAAATCTCCCTACGACTCCGGCGCGTTCTTCGACGAAATGTATGTGTCCGGCGACCCGGTGCAGGTCCGCCCCCACTACCTCCGCCTGGCCGAGCGCCTGGGCACCATCGGACTCGAGGAGTTCAACCAGCGGCGGAGCGCCGTCGACCTCTCCTTTCTCCGCCGCGGCGTCACGTTCACGGTCTACAGCGATTCGCAGGGCACCGAGCGCATCTTCCCCTTCGACATCATCCCGCGGATCATTCCCAACTCCGAGTGGAAGCGCATCGAGGCCGGCCTCACCCAGCGCCTCATGGCGCTCAACCTCTTCCTCGACGACATCTACCACGGCCAGAAATGCATCAAGGATAAGATCGTCCCCGCCTCCCTGATCCTCGGCGCGAAACACTTCCGCCGCGAGTTCATGAATTTCTCGGTGCCCAAGGGCATCTACGTGCACATCTGCGGCACCGACCTCATCCGCGACGCCGCCGGCAACTACCTCGTGCTCGAGGACAACCTCCGTTGCCCTTCCGGCGCCAGCTACATGATCGAGAACCGCGCCGCCATGCGCCGCGCGTTTCCCAATCTCTTCCAGAGCTACGGCGTCCGCCCCGTCGAGAGCTACTCGGACAACCTGCTCAAGTCCCTCCTCCACCTCGCCCCCGCCAGCTCCGACAAGCCCGGCGTCGTCCTCCTCACCCCCGGCGTCTACAACAGCGCCTACTTCGAGCACTGCTTCCTCGCCCGCCAGATGGGTATCCCGATCGTCGAGGGCCGCGACCTCGTCGTCCGCGACTCCCGCGTCTACATGCGCACCACCGCCGGCCTGATGAACGTCGACGTCATCTACCGCCGCATCGACGACGATTTCCTCGACCCCACCGTCTTCCGTCCCGACTCCATGCTCGGCGTGCCCGGGCTCGTGAACGCCTACCGCGCCGGCAACGTCGCCCTCGCCAACTCCATCGGCACCGGCGTCGCCGACGACAAGGTCATCTACGCCTACGTCCCCAAGCTCATCCGCTACTACCTCGGCGAGGACGCCCTTCTCCCCAACGTGAACACCTACCTCGCGTCCGAGCCCTCGGACCGGAAGTTCATTTTGGAAAACATCGAAAAACTCGTCGTGAAGTCCGCCAACGAAGCCGGCGGCTACGGCATGCTCATCGGGCCCGCCGCCACCAAGGAGGAATGCGAATCCTTCCGCGCCCAGGTCGCCGCCAACCCGCGCAACTTCATCGGCCAGGATCCCATCATGCTCTCGCGCTCGCCCACCTGGTGCGACGGCCGCCTCGAGGGCCGCCACATCGACCTGCGCCCCTACATCCTCTACGGCGACAAGATCTCCGTCACGCCCGGCGGCCTCACCCGCGTCGCGCTCCGCAAGGGCTCCCTCGTCGTCAACTCCTCCCAGGGCGGCGGCTCCAAGGACACCTGGGTCCTCAAGGGCGACGAATAATCTTCCCGCTTTCGCCGTCCCGGGTTTCCCGCTTTCGCACCTTTCCACCTTACCACTTTTCCACCCGCTCCCGTGCCCTCGCCCAAGGCCGCCGCCTCCGCTCCCCCGCTCCGCCCCCAGGCCACCGTCATGCTGGCCCGCGTCGCGCACTGCCTCTTCTGGATGGCCCGCTACATCGAGCGCGCGGAAAACACCGCCCGGCTCCTCGAGGTGAACCTCCAGTTCACCTTCGATTTCCAGGGCCTCGACTCCGCCCAGCAGAACCAGCACTGGGAATCCATCGTCCTCAGCACCGGCGAGGAAGTCCTCTTCGAAAAACTCTACCAGGCCGTCGACAGCCACACCGTCACCGAATTCCTCGCCTTCGACCTCCGGAATCCCTCGTCGATCCTCTCCTGCGTCTACGCCGCCCGCGAAAACGCCCGCATGATCCGCGACCAGATCTCCCTGGAGATGTGGGAAACCATCAACGAGCTCCACCTCTACCTGAAATCCCGCTCCACCGAGGCCATCTGGAACGAGGGCCCCAACGAGTTCTTCGCCCACATCAAGCGCGTCTCCCATCTCTTCCAGGGCCTCACCGTCTCGACCTACATGCGCAGCGAGGGCTGGGAATTCATCCAGTTCGGCAAATACCTCGAGCGCGCCGACAAGACGACCCGCATTCTCGACGTCAAATACCACATCCTCCTGCCCAACGCGACCGACGTCGGCGGCGCCCTCGACACCGCCCAGTGGCAGGCCGTCCTCCGCTCCGCCTCCGCCCTCGAGGCCTACCGCCGCTACTACGTCCGCGAGATCCAGCCGTGGAAGGCCGCCGAATTTCTCATCTTCTCGGACTCCTTCCCGCGCTCCCTGCACTTCTGCGCCGCCCAGATCGACGAGTTTCTCCGCAAGATCCTCGGCGAAACCGGCGCCCGCCCCAAGTCGCCCGCCGCCCGCGCCTCCCGCCGCCTGCTCGCCGACCTCCAGTCGCTCACCATCACCGACATCATCAACCAGGGCCTCCACGAATTTCTCATGGAGATCCAGGACACCCTCACCGCCCTGAGCGACGAAGTCGCCGCGACCACCATGTTCTATCCGGCCGAATCGCGCCTCGACGACCAGCAGCAACAACAACAACAGCAACAATAGCCAACCGCCTCGGCCTCCCCGCCGGCCCCGCCCGCTTCAGCCGAAGCGGGCTTTTCGTCCCCCGCCCCGGCTCCCTGTATCTTATCCGCCGATCGGTCCCCTCCTCCGGTTTTTCGACTTCCCGCGTCTCCCACTTTTCCGCTCCTCGCCCCGCGCCCGGCCGGCCCCATGCATCTCCGCGTCTTCCATCGCACCACCTTCGAATACGACGGCGTCGCGCACGACAGCTTCAACGAGGTCCGCCTCCGCCCCGCCGCCGATTCCTCCCAGCGGTGCACGTCGTTCAAACTCCACGTCACCCCCGGCGCCACCCCGCGCGACTACGAGGATTTCTACGGCAACACCGTCCACTACTTCGATATCCCCGACAACCACGGCAAACTCGTCATCGAGGCCGTCTCTCTCGTCGACACCCGCGCCAACGCCGAACGCCCCGCCGTCCCCCGCGTCCCGTCCGCCGACCTCGACACCCACCCCGACCGCGAGCTTTTCGCCGAGTATTTCAACAGCTCCCACTACGTCCCGCTCGACGTCGAGCTCTGGCGCGAGGCCCAGGATGCCCTCGCCGAGGGCCGCTCCGACGTCTGGAGCGACGTGCGCCGCCTCGGCCAGCACGTGTATCGGCGGTTTGCCTACCGGCCCAACACCACCGGCATCAACACCCTCGCCACCGACGTCCTGAAATTGCGCATGGGCGTCTGCCAGGACTTCGCCCACGTGATGCTCGGCCTCTGCCGCAGCGTCGGCATCCCGGCCCGCTACGTCAGCGGCTACTTCTTCAACAACACCCGCCGCCCGCGCGAGATCGAGGCCTCGCACGCCTGGGTCGAGGCCTGGGTGCCGGGCTTCGGCTGGGCCGCCTGGGACCCCACCCACGACCGATCCGCCGACGAGCGCTACGTGAAAATCGCCGTCGGCCGCGACTACACCGACATCCGCCCCGTGCACGGCACCTACCGCGGCGCCCCCACCCGCGCCCTCAAGGTCTCCGTCACCGTGCGCGAAGCCCGGCCCGCCCCGTAACCCGCGGCGGACGACACCCGCCCATCCGCCGCGCACCCGGTCAACGGGCTCTTCCGGCGCCGTCCTGCGCCACAGTCGCGGCGGGCGGCGTTTGGGATTTGAAATCCGGCGCTCCGCCCTCGCCACTTGCCGGGCCTCCGCTCTCCGTCGCGCGTCATTCTCTGCCGGCACTCCGCTGCTCACCTCGCTCAACTTACACCCCCTCCCCATGCCCTCGCCCGCCCCGTTCGACCCCGCACCCATCTGGCACGATTGGCGCCAACTCTGCGAAACCATCGGCGAGCGCCGCGCCGGCACCGCGGGCGAGGCCCGCGCCGCCGCCTATATCGCCGGGGCGTTCCGCGCCGCCGGGGTGGAGGCCGTCTCCCTCGAGGAGTTTCCCTGCACCAGCGCCCGCTCCGCCGTCGCCCTCGTCCACGAAGCCCGCGGCGCCGCGTGGCATCCCGTCGAGGCGCGTGCCCTCGTCGGCGCCCCGTCCACCCCCGGCCCGGTCGAGGGCGATCTCGTTTGGCTCGAACTGCCCGAGGGTGCCCGCGCCCTCCGCCCCCGCAGCCTCCGCGGCAAGATCCTCGCCGTCTTCGGACCGCTCCCCACCTCCCTCGCGCTGCACCGCCGTCTCCTCGCCGCCGATCCGCTCGCCGTCATCCACGTCGACGACCGCCTGCCCTTCGCCTGGGCCAAGAACGACGGCGTCTATCCGTATTGGGCGAAGAAATACGGCATGAAACCCACCCTCGCCGTGCCCTACCTCGAGGCCTGGCGCTGGCGCCGCGAGGCGGTGGCCCCCGTCCGCGTCCACGTCACCGTCGACCTGCAGCCGGGCACGTCGCAGAACGTCGTCGCCGAGTTGCCCGGCGCCGATCCGCGCCTGCCCGCCCTCGTCTTCACCGCCCATCACGACACCCAGTGCCACAACGTCGGGGCCGACGACAACGCCTCCGGCGTCGTCTGCCTGCTCGCCCTCGCCCGCGCCCTCGCGCCCGCCTTCGCCCGTCGTCGCCCCCTCCGCACCGTCCGGCTGATTTCGTTCGGCACGGAGGAACAGCTCTCGGTCGGTTCCGCGGTCTACGCCCAACGGCACCGCGTTTCCCCGCGCGACGTCGGTTTTGTGATCAATTTCGACAGCGTCGCTTCCCCGCTCGGCCACGTCCTGATGTCCACCGCCGGCGCCCCGGCCGTCGCCGACTGGTGCGTCCGCCGGCTCGCCGCCCACGGCCTCGACGTCGCCGTCCAGCCCGAGCTCTGCCCGTTTTCCGACCAGTTCCCCTTCAATCGCGCCGGCATTTCCTCCATCTGGTTCTTCCGCCCGAACTTCGCCGGTGGCCGCTGGCAGCACCACAGCACCGCGGACAACCTGGACAACGTCTCGGTCCCCGAAATCCAGCGCCTGCTCGGCGCCGTCCTGCCGCTCGCGCGGAAACTCGCCGCGGCAAAAAAACTCCCGTTCCCCGCCAAGCTCTCGCCCGCCCAGCACGCCGAGGCCCGCGCCATTGGCCGCGCCCTCTACGGCTGACCCGCCGCCCCCGGCCTCACGCGTCTGCCCCGCTTCGGCTCAGCGCTTGCCCGCGCCGCGCTTGAGCATGTCCGCCCGCGCCGCTTCGAGCTTCGCGCGCTCCGCCGGAGACAGGCTGCCGATGCCCGACTTGGCGATCTTGTCCAGCAGGGCATCCACCTCCGCCATCGTCGCCTCGGGCAACACCGGCACGCGCGGCTTCGGCGCCTCCTTGCGCGGCGCCGGCTCCGGATCGGGCAGCACCCGCAGTTGCGGTTTCTTTTTCTTCGGCCACGGCAGCTTCGGCAGCTCCAGCAGGCCGCGTTCGTGCCGGATCATGGCCCAGCCCAACCCGCAGGTGCTCCACAACGCCAGCAAGCCGGCGATGTCCCGCGCCATCAGCGCCATCAGGGAAAAAATTCCGACCAAGATCACCGCCGCCCACTGCGCGATCAGGCCGAAGAACACCGGCGCCCCGGGATGCAGGGTCGCGAACGCCACGAAAATCGACAACGCGCCGAACTCTCCCGCAAACGACACCGGCTGCACCAGCCCCCACACCGTCCCGACCAGCGGGCGCAACCCGTAGATGCCGGCAAACAACCACAAAAACTTGTTCCGCCCGATCGCGCGCTCCACCTCGCGGCCAAACCACACGATCATCACCATATCGATGGCGAACGAAAGACTCGCCGGGTTCACCAGGCCGTAAGTCGCCGCCCGCCACACCTGCCCCTGCCAGAACAAGCGGCTGTCGAACCAGAGCCGGTCGTAAAACCCCGCCGCTCCCGCCGCAAACAGCAGCGAATACACCACCATCGAGACCGTGTAGGCCGCCACCACCAGGTGCGCCGCATAGACGGGATATCCCCGCCAATAGGTCACTGGCCGATGCTCTGCTGAATAACCGTAGCCGTAGTCGCTCATGGTCCGGACGCGCAACTTGAGCCGGCCCGCCGCCGGCCGCAAGCTGCGACCCGTGTCGCCGCGCTCCGGGGAAACCCCCAGCCGGCTCCGGTCCGCCGCCGCCCTAGCCCCCGGTCCGCGTCACCACCGTCTCGATCGAGACCTGGTCGATGCCCGCTTTGCGGACTTCGTCCAGCAGGAGCACCCCGTCGCCGAACCGGGCCCGGGCATCGCTGCGGATGAACACCCGCGGCTGGGCCGTCGAGCGCCGGTAATCCCGCAACCGGGCCGGCACCTCCGCGATCGACACCAGCTCCGCCGCGCCGTCGTTGCCGCGCCGCCAATACGCCGTGCCGTCCTCCGAAGCCTGCAGATACACCGTGTCGCTCGGCCCGGCTTCTCCGCCCGCCTTCGGCAGCGGCACCGGCAGCGTGCTCAGCTTTTGCAGCGACAGCGTGAACAGGACGAACGTCGCCAACAAAAAGAAGACCACATCGATCAGCGGGATGATCTCCACGCGCGCCTTCTTCGTCTCCGGCCCATACGAGTGAGTTTCATTCATGGCTTTCAGGGGGTTGAACGGCCTGCTCTGAACCTCTGGCTTCACCGTGTCCCGCCGGCCGCGCGCCACAAGCCCGCACTCCGCGCCGACGCACGAAAGTTCCGTCGCTAATAATCGGACTGCCGTTGCACCCCGCCCCCGCGCTCTCCACCTTGCCCTCAGCGCGCAACCTTCACCCCCCGCCACCGTCTCCGCCCGTCGTCGCCCCGCTTTCCCGCTTTCCGCCTCTTCCCAACGTCCTCCCGTCTGCCACGTCCCCTCGTCGCCCGATCTTCCGCGTTTTTCGTTTCCCGCTTTTCCGCTTTCCCAATTTTCCGACTCCCGCCCCCGCCGCCCATGATCCCCTACGTCTCCACCCGCCGCCCGCTCTCCCGCCGTCGTTTTCTCCGCGGCACCGGCATCGCGCTTTCCCTCCCTTTCCTCGAGTCGATGCTGCCGGCCTTCGCCCGCGCCGCCAACTCCGCCTCCCCGCTCGCCCCCACCGCCAAGCCCCGCCGGTTCATCGGCATCTGCAACAACCTCGGCCTGCTCGGCGACCTCTTCTTCCCCGCCGGCACCGGCGCCGACTACGTCGCCTCGCCCTACCTGCAGCACCTCCAGGCCCACCGCGCCGATTTCTCCGTCTTCAGCGGCGTCTCCCACCCCAACGTCGACGGGGGCCACCCCGCCGACATCTGCTTCCTCACCGCCGCCCCGCACCCGGGCTCGAGCAGCTTCCGCAACACCCTCTCCCTCGACCAGCACATCGCCGAGCACCTCGGCACGCTGACCCGCTTCCCGTCGCTCACCCTCGCGGTCAACACCCGCACCCGCAGCCTTTCCTGGACCGGCACCGGCGTCGCCATCCCGCCCGAGGACAAGGCCGCCGAGGTCTTCAAGCAGCTCTTCCTCCAGGGCTCGCCCGCCCAGGTCGCCGCGCAAATCCGGAAACTGGATACCGGCCGCAGCATCCTCGACACCGTCGCCGGCCAGGCCAAGGACCTGCAGCGCTCCGTCACCGCGCGCGACCGCGACCGCCTCGACCAGTATTTCACCAGCGTCCGCGACCTCGAGACCCGCCTCCAGGCCTCCCGCGGCTGGGAACAGAAGCCCAAGCCCGTCGTCACCGTCGCCGCCCCCGTCGACCCCGCCAATCCTTCCGCCTACATGGACAAGGTGAAGGTCATGTATGACCTCGCCCGTCTCGCCTTCGAGACCGACTCCACCCGCGCCATCACGCTCATGCTCGACAGCGTGAGCACCCCGGCACTCGAGCTTGCCGACGCCACCACCTCCGACGGCTACCACAACCTCAGCCACCACGGGAAATCCGAGAAGAAGCGCTCCGAGCTGAAACTCATCGACGAGTGGCACATGAAGCTCCTCGCCAAACTCATCGCCGACCTCAAAGCCGTCCGCGAGGACGAGGATACGCTCCTCGACCGCACGATGGTCCTCTACGGCTCCAACTTCGGCGACGCCAACGCCCACACCTGTTTCAACATGCCGACGATTCTCGCCGGCGGCGGATTCAAACACGGCCGGCACCACGCGTTCAGCACCACGCAAAACTACCCGCTGCCCAACCTCTACGTCTCCATGCTCCAGCGCATGGGCCTCGAGACCGACAAGTTCGCCTCGTCCACCGGCACGATGCGCGGTCTCGACTTCGCCTGATCGCCCCGCGCTTCCCCTCGTTTTCCCGCGTCTCCGCCGCCCCCGCTTCCCGCCTTTCCGCTTTTCCGATTCCTCGCCTCCCGCCTTTTCGCCCCGCCCCGTGTTCCCCGCCCCGTCCTCTGTGCGCCATCTTGTGTTTTCCTGCGGCCCCTCCGCCCGTCGCCCGCTCCCCGCCGCCGCCTGCCGGCGCCCCTTCCCGCGCCTCGGCCGTCGCCCGCTTTTCCGCTTCTCCGCCTTTCCGCTTTTCCGCCTCCCGCGCTCCCTCGTGTCCCGAGTCTCCCGCGTCTCACCCGTCTTTCCGGTTTTCCGACCGTCCGTCTTTCCGTCTTGGTTCGTGGCCGCGCTCCT
>JACCDX011823453.1_pt1 | contig 12188 bp, 6 predicted proteins | sample 7449681 | NCBI WGS metagenome assembly JACCDX01 (sample SAMN15323450, study PRJNA562643) | freshwater metagenome | isolation source: river surface water | place: USA:Blue River Watershed | collected 2017-08-18 | reverse complement strand
GTTGTTAAGGCGCCGGTTGTTTATGCGTCCCAGGTGTCTGGGTCTCAATTGGTTATTGCGGGTTCGCAACTATTAATGAGTCCAACAGTCAATTTTGGATTTGCCCCATTATCAAAGGTCTATCGGGTTTCGCCTGTTTCTCCAATTGCGCCTCGGATTGGAGATTTTCTTTTATATTCCGGACAGGCTGATGGTTCATTGTTTTATGGCGCTGCATCGGGCTTGACCAGTTTTGTGACGAATTTAAACCAAACGTCGACCAGTTTTATCAATTCGATACCGTATTTTAGTAATAACCGTGGTGTGGTTGGGTCCAATTTGGTCAATTGGACAACCCCCACTTTAGCAGGGGTCTCGGCCGGGTTGTTATCGGTATCATCCGCAAATTTTTTTGCGAACCTAGACCGTGGATCGTTATTGGCCCTTCAGGGGGATGTTTCGTCCACTGGTATTACGACCTCGATTTATACTCAAAGAATTTCGGGAAGTTTCGCTGAACGAACGGGCGCATCGTCAAGTCGATGGTATGGCTTAGAGATCCGATATCCTAATGGCAGTTTAAATGCCAGCGACGTTGGCCGAGGGGTGTTGGTCGATATTTCCGATAGCCTGGTCGCGACAAGTTCCTTATCTAATGGAACAGCGGTTGTCGGTACAAAATTGGCTGCATCGTTTCGGGTAGGAACACAGTCAAGTGGTAATATATATATTGGGCAGCGTATCCCAACGGCACCGGTTGCGGACTTGTATGTTCAGTCGGCAGATTCTGTCAATCCGTTTCAGGTGTATGTCCCGAATTCTTCGTTTAACGGCGGGGGCACGTTTGGTGGAACGTATCAGGATGTGATGATCTCCAGTGGTGGCAATTTTGGTGTTAATGTTTCTCCAGATCCGGTTTTCGCCCAATTGATGATCAAAGGTAAACCGGGTTTAAATCGGATGGTGTTATCTGATCAATCGGGTATGGCGCTACTCAGTGTTACCTCTCAGAATGCGATCAATCTTGGTGGAACAAGTAGTGAACTATTTGATGTCAACGGGTCATTTATTTCAACTACCGCTAACATTGGGTCTTTTTCTGCAAATTCAATTCGTGTTTCAAATGCCTTTATGGTTGATTCGTCAGGTAACGTAGGGATTGGTACTTTGTCACCTAGCGCCACGCTGCATTTGTCTAAATCAGTACTGTTGCCTTCGGATTTGGTAAGCGATTTTGTGCTGAATCGATTTGAATCCCGAACCAGCGGAACCTCACAAATATTTGTAAATGTTGCCGGATCTCAATTTCGTGTTGAGCCAGATGAAACCGGCCTTTTTGGCGATTCTGGAAATGGTTCGGTTTCGTTTAAAGCAATTAATGTGGATTTTACTGGTTTAAAATTGGCATCCAACGGGGTAATTCATGGCCTTCACGTTGTGGTTCCAGAATCGGGCAGCACCGTTGCGGCCCGTTTTCTTGGAGGAAACGTGGGCATCGGCACCAGTTTGCCTCGGTATCCGCTGGACATTCTAGGTACCTTGTCGTTGTCTCGGGATGCGCGATTGGCGGTTCCAATTTCTGGTAATTTGACGGCCGTTACCACCAGTCGGCTTTTTGCGGATAACGCAAAATTTGCCACCTTAAATGCGACTGGCTTTGTTGTAAATGTATCCGACACTTTTTCGATTGAATCCAGTACTGCTACCGATCTTCCAAGTCCGACGGCCTTTCAAGAATTTAAAGGCGTGACCTTGTATGCAAACACCGCAACATTTAGTCGTCTTGTTATACCGACCACCAATCTTACCTATACCGATCCGGCGGACCGATTGGTTGTTAGCGGTTCCGCTGTATTAAGTGCATTAAATCTGGGTCAATCCCTTTCTGTTTCGGGTTTGGTTGTATCCAACAATATGGCGATTTTAAATCGGTTCTTTACAGAACGAACAGTTTCGTCCGATCGAGGGATGTATGTCTCTGGGCAAACGTTACTTGTCGCAACGCCGGGGGTAAGGCAATTAAATTTGGGTCTGCCATATTTGTTCGTTGACAGCACGTCGCAGAATGCACTTGTATTGATTGACCGGACAGCTGGGGTTACAGCGAATTTGACCGGGACGCTATCTGGAGTACCAGGAAAAATTGCCTTTTTTGACACCAATAAAGGTCTTGCTTCGACGACGTTAATTGATGTCTCCACTTGGAATGTGTCAGGGGCTTTGTTGAGTACCATTCAAATTGGGACCCGTTCAGCTCAAACCCGTGTTTCTAATAAGCCGCTTTTGAATCAAATTTCATCCGTTTCGACAAGCTCGAAGGGTGCGTTGACTATGCATTCGGTTGACTTAAAGGTTTCCCAGCGTACCTTGGCCACGAATTCGACGTTTAATGCGGTATCCATTCGATTGGGTGGTGGTCTGTCTCGCCTTGGTGCCAATGAAGTTGGGGTGGGAATTAAAGTTGATATATTAGATAGCGTTAAAAATCTGGTCATTAATCGATCAGGACAGACTATTTCCGGAAATGTTTATGCGGCAACGTTTGTATCGGGAACGGGAACCAGTGGAAACGTCATGGTGTATCCGTCCGGGGTGTTTTCCCGGGCATCGTCTGACCTGTTAATTGGGGCCAATTCCAGCGGTTTAAATGCGCTACTGATTCAAACTGTAAATTCCGGTGTACCGGTTACATCGCTGTCGGTTTCAGAAAACTCCCGAATTGGGGTTGGTACCGGGGCTGCCAATTCGGATATCCGATTATTGGCACGCGCGTTGTCGCCCACAACGTCTGGGCTTTCGATTGTTTCGTCTGCCGGTGAAAGTATTTTTGATGCTTACCAGGGTGTTCGGATTGGTCGCGGGGGTCAAGTCGGGGACAACGGTCTTTCGCTGGATGGGCAGTTAAATGCGTCAAATGGTAACGTTCAACGGGGGGGCTCGGTCCGAGTCAGTGCCAACATTGGTCCAGTGTCAAATCCAGTAACAATTTTGAGCACGGGTTATTTTGGGATAGGAACATCGTCTCCTCAAAGTCAATTTCATTTGTATCGGCAATTCCGTTTGCCAGCTGATTTGACCAGTGACTTAAGGCTTCAATCATTATCTGTGACGTTAAGTCAGACGATTGCCAGCAGTGTAACCGGTATTGGTTTTACTGCATCGTCAAATGGTAATGCGGTGGTGGGCTCGGTAGACGGCGGTGTTTTTGATGCTGTTGGGTTGAATCTTGATTACACTTCACTTTCTAGGACCGGTAATGTTTTAGTCACCGGTCTTCAAGTCGCAGTTCCTTTAAACGCGAGCTCGTTTGGAATGGTATTGCTGGGTGGCAATGTCGGCGTCGGTACATCCCGGCCACAGTACGCGCTCGATGTTGTTGGTGGATTGCAAGGTCGATCGTTCGCAACCGCAGACCAGTTTGATATTAAGTCTGTGTTTTTAAACGGTATCGCAGGTACAAGTTTGTCCGCAAACCAGATTGTCGTTCCAAACGATTTGATCGTGGTTAAGGATACGTTGATATTTACTCAAACCACCGGAGCCACATTGAACGTATCAGGGATATCCGATACGCCGACTTGGAATAGTGTTGGGCTAAATTCTGTTTCCGGAAATATTTCAAAGGTTGGTGTTGGCGTCACAGCCGAGGCCCCTATGCTGACAAGCGCTGGGAGCGGATCGGTTGTGGTGTCGGGGGATCTTACGATTACACGTAGATTGTATTCTTCCCGTATTCCGGGTAGGTCGGTTCGAATGGGAGGGGTTGAAAACGGTGCCTCAATTTTGATCCCGCCTGTCCAATTTGCCTTAGTTGATAGCAAGGTAATGGTATCGGGTAGTGTTCTTGCCGGTTCGTTGGGGTTGCATCCGGATGACGGGGCCACCCTTGACGGGTTTGGTAGCCTGTTTTCAAACTTGGGTGATTCGGGACATTTATCGTATCGATATCGAAAGGCCGGTGTTGTTTTAAATTCGGTAGATATATCTCGGGTTGTATCTGGTACTCCGAATGCCATGGCGTTTTTTGGTTCAAACTCTCAGTTATCCAGCGATGGAATCGGACTTTCCCGGTTTGCTTATGCCTCCGGGATGGGTAATGGGGTCGTCGTTCGAGGCGTGTCCCTTAATACGTTAGTGGCGCCGGCCGCCAGCAATCAGTATTTGCTTGGCGTAGTGTCTCATATCGGCACATCTCAAGCCAGCAGCACTGCAAGTTCGGTAGCACTTGAATTTGGTGCAAGAACCGGTACCGCGACGAATCAGTTTTATGGATTGTCGAGTGATTTTAACGGTGAAACCAGTGTAAACGATGTTGTGACTGGCGTTCGGGTTGATTTGTCTAAGTTGTTAGCTGAAAGCTCGTCCGAGCTGCCGGCAAACGAGGATTTTTCGATCCTTGGCACGAAAGCGTCGGCCGTATTTATGGCGGATCGAAACGGCGATACCCGTGGTATTGTAGGGGTTTTCCTTGCCCCCAATAATCAAGGTCGACAAATGACGCCGTCTGCAACATTTCATGTGGCTGATAAATATAATTCCGGTCGTGATCCTCGGGTTTTGATTGTAGAGCCATCTGGAAACGTTTCACTACGAAATACCCTGGTTATTGTGTCTAACAACGCCCGCCTTGGCATCGGTACCCCGGTACCAAGTCGGAGTATCCATGTGGTGGGTACGAGTAGTGGCGACGATCAACTTGCGGTTTTGCTTGAAGACAATTCGTCTGTACCGCTCTTTGCCGTTTCGAACGCGCGGCGGCTTGGTATCGGAACATCTACCCCAAATTCTGCACTGTCTGTTGTCGGTCGATCAGGAAATTCCGTGTTGACACTCGGCGGAATGCTTCACGCGGTTCGTATGTCCGAGTCTGGGTATCTTGCGATTGGACGGGACGCAGACGATGTTCTAGTTGACGTGTCGGTCAATGCGGTTGCAAATCCCCTTTCGACATTTCCCCCGTTGTCGGTTTCAAACTCTGTTGGGGCTGCATTGCGGGTTGATCGAACGGGTGCATTAGGTATTTATGCGACCCCAGTTTCGTTTGCCACCATTTCGTCCCGAGTACCGATTCGGGTGGGTACCGGAAACGCCACGATTCCATCCACACTCGTTCCTGCGCTTTACAACGCGGCCACTACCCGGCGATTTGGGGTTGTCGTCGCCTCGGCTAACACCTATTTTGGATTGCTGACGGCGTCGGGATCGGTGTACGAGTCCGTGATAACTTGGGCTGAGCCGGCTGCAAATACTGCGATCGTTTTTCAAAACGGAAACAGTAAAGACGTTCTGACGTTAGGTCGCAGAATGGTCAAGGTTTGGGATGCCACCGATACTTCAGCAAACGTATCAATCGTTGCCCCTGCCAGTACGACCGAAAACCTATTGGTTGTTCGGGGGAGTGCCAGTAATTTCTTGACCGTTAGCAATAATCAAACAGTGCAAATCGCGACGTCAAATTCAAATGATGCATTATCGGTTGGCGGAGCCTTTAAGGTTCTAGGCGGCATCCAAGCCCGTACCGTCAGTTCAAATCGGTTTATTTCCCAATTAGGACTTATCACAACATCAAACTTGATTGTGACCCGATCCATTACATCGGCGATTACAACAGCATCGGCTGTTGTTGTTCAGTCGATGACCTTTTCGATTTCCGATAATACGACACGGGATATTACCGGTGTCGCAATTATTGTAACTGACAACATCGTTGGGGCCGGCGATACGGGTACCTCGATTGCTCGTGGATTGGTGGTGGATGTTCAGCGATTGTCGGTCGATAACCCAGCGGGTTCTGGGGGAACTGATGGGACCAAATATGCTGCAACATTTACGGGTGGTGGGGTGGTTGTAACCGGTAATGGTGTGTTTTCTGCACCGCTAGATTATGGCCCTAGTCTTACGGTAGCATTGACGTCGCCTGTTGGGGCCCTTGTGCCAACTGGCCCAATTTTACAGCTGACCGCGACCCTCAATACCTTAGCTGCGTCGTCCTCTGTGGTGGTTGGTATTCCGACGCAATCAATTCCTTTGGTTCTGCAGGGGGTTACTCAAAACCTTGGGATCCATGAGGGTGTATTTACTCATATTTCTGGCATTACGCCGGTGTTATCGGCCAAGGTTGTTGCGGACTTGGTTCAAAATAACATATTGTTGGCTGCAAATAATAAGTTTGTACTTAAAACCACCAGTGTTCCAACGTTACTCAGTTATACGCCCGCGGTTTCGCTTGGATTGTCTTCAAATCAAACAACGATGGTTCGGAATATGCTGGTTGGGTATCTGTATCGGCCGGTTTTCTCGATATCGAATCGGTATGGGTTAAGTGGAATCGTTACAACACCGTTGTCAATTATTCACGGGTTTACTCGGCCGACCGGAAATGGGGTGTTAATGACTTCTAATTCCCCTGGAACGCTTGCAATCGGATACGCCGCGAATCCGTCTGGTAATTTTGATTCCGCCTTAATGGTGTCTGGGGACGTACGGGTTGGATCGATTCGAACCTCTGTATTTACTGAAAGTGCGGGCTATGGTGCAAAACTCAATCTGTCAGGGGGACCCGTTTTGGATCCTACCTATGACAGTGACGGTAATGATCCGATGTATATTGCCCGATACAACAGCAATGTCGGTTGGTCAGAATTGCGTGTGGTAGCCGGAGAGGGTAACTCTGAGTCTCCTAGGTCGGCGTTTAGCATCGGTACACTAAACCCGCTAACATCGGATTGGCGATCAAGTTTTTCGGTTAGAACGTCCGGTTATATTGATCCTGACCAGCTTGCGACTTTCTATGCCCAGTTTCCTTTTGGAACGCCGACATATGAATACCAAGGTGGGGTAGGGGTTGGCACCGAGAATCCCGTTGCGGCGCTTCATGTTGTCGCTACTCGCAATGTAGCCGTCGCCCATACGGTGACGAATAATCCAGTTTTGATTCAAAATCGTGAAACTGGCGTTGGGCGAGTATTGGCTCTTAAAAATCCTGGCAATTCAACCAACTCCAACTTTGTATCGTTTTTGAAGAAGGGCACTGGGGCGATTCCTGAATCGTTGGGGGCGATTGAAAGTGACGGGCAAAATGGTCTTCAGTTTACGTCTGGAGCGGCTGACTATGCTGAGTATGTGCTAAAAGATATCCCAAATGAAAGCCTAGATCCGGGTACCGTGGTTAGTGTTGATAATGGACGGGTGTCAACGTCAACTGATGGACGAAAGAAGATAATGGTAATAAGTTCGGCCCCGGTAATTGCCGGAAATTGGCCTGGCGACCGAAAAAATGAGCACGCGCTCGTTGCGTTTATGGGGCAGGTCAATATTAAAGTGAGGGGTAACGTTCGCGCGGGTGATTATTTGGTTCCGTCTGGATTGGGTGATGGATATGCGGTTTCAGTACGGTTAGAAGATATTCGGGATCCCGGTATCGTATTTGCCCAAGCATGGACCGATTCCAAATCCGAAGTGGGCGAGGTTAAAGCGGTTGTCGGGATGCCGTTTCAGGCCCGGGTTGTCGCGCAGCAGTCATTGCTTATTGAGCAACTTAAACGTGATGTTGATCAACTTCATCTTCAGAATAAAACGGATTTTGCCAGTCTTTCAGCCCAAATTACCATTCGTGAACAACGTATTCGGTTGTTGAAATCGTTATTGCTGACTGTGAAACGGTAATTGGTTTTTTTTAGCTTCGGAAACGATTTTCGGAAGTTTTTGATTTATAGAATTTGTGTAGGTGGTCAGATTTTGTTTGATTCTGGCCACTATATCGGCCAAACGGACATCCTTTTCTATATTTCTTAGATCGATGCACGGTTGACCTAACGCCTTTGCAATTGATGCAACTTTATCGTCATAGGCCAAGGCAATAAAGGGCCTTCCGTTTAATGCTGCCCACACACACGCGTGATATCGCATTGCGACGACCAGTAACGGCTGCGCGTCTAATGGCGTGCCAGGAAAATTCTCGCCCATTTGATAAATTTGTTCGATTCCATTGTGTTTTAATACGTTTGTATCGTTTTTACCTTCAAACGATATCCCGATTACAGGATTCGGTTCGTCTGTTATCCAGGTTCCGATTGTTGTCGATAGGACTGCGTTAAATTCTGTATTTCGTAAGGAAATTGCAATGTATTGACCAATCGGAAGATGATTTGGTGGTGGGCTTAATAGTGCCAAGTCCCCGGTTTGAATTGCTGGTGCATCAGAATACAGTTTATTTATTAAATCCAGCGATTCACTGTCTCGGCAGCCGATCCAGTTGGTGCGTTTTAATGCGAATCGGATTAGGTGATAACTGACCGCCCGTTTTGGGGCGCTAAAGCCTTGGCCGATTAAAATGACGGGGGTTTTAAGAATCGATGCTATCCATACAATGGATGCATAATACAGTAAGCTTTTTATCGAACTCTGGTCTTGAAATATGCCACCGCCACCAAATACGACGGCATCGACTTTGCGTATTGTTTGAGCGAGTTCCCATACATTAAATCGATCCACAGCGATCGTGTGGTCAGGTGGCGGACATACGGGTTTTTTGGGGTGAATCACGTAAATTGTCGGGGACGAGCCGCCATGTGAAATTAATTCGATTGTACGACGAAGTAATGTCTCGTCGCCGGCGTTTGCGTAGCCGTAATAGCCGACGACCAGGTAACACATTTATTCGCTAAATCGGACGTTGTGTGCTTTTAGACGCTCGACGGCTTCTTGAAGACGGTTGTCAGGCGTTGTAATCGATATCCGAAAATATCCCTCGCCATGCGCGCCATAGCCGCTGCCGGGCACCACTAAAATGCCGGTTTTGTCTAATAATTCGATTGTAAATTGCTCGGATGTGTACCCCTTTGGAACAGGTGCCCATATGTAAAATGTTGCACTTGGTTTTGGAAGCGACCATCCCAATTCATTTAATCCGTCAACAATAATGTCCCGGCGTCGCTGGTAAATTTCATTTTGGCGATCAACAAATGGTTGATAAACCGCCAATGCCGGAATAACAGCCTCTTGAATGGCCTTAAAAATTCCGGAATCCATATTGGTTTTGATCTTACCCAAGGCTTGAACGGCTTCGGCGTTTCCTACGGCCATTCCAATACGCCAGCCGGTCATATTAAACGTTTTAGATAGGGTATGAAATTCGATTGCAACATCTTTGCCCCCAGGAAATTCCAATATACTACGCGGTTTTTTGCCATCGTAGTACACTTCTGAATATGCCAAGTCCATACAAATTAATAGGTCGTGTTTTTTTGCAAATTGGATGGCTTTTTCAAAAAACGCGTCACTTGCGACAGCCCCAGTTGGGTTGCTTGGATAGTTTAAAAATAGCATTTTAGCGTTTGCCAGAATGTCAGACGGAATATTGTCTAACTCTGGCTCGTAATGAGTTGCGGCGGTTGCTGGAACCGGGTACGGTACGCCGCCTGCGATTAACGCGTTGACATGATACGCAGGATAACCCGGATCCGGTAAAAGAGCGATATCACCTGGATCCAAAAATGTTAAAAACGAATGGGCGATACCCTCTTTAGAACCGATTAAAGACAAAACTTCTGTTGCCGGGTCGAGATCAACGCCGAACCTGACTTTAAACCAATTTGCAACGGCGGTCCGAAATGCCAATGTTCCATCGTATGGTGGGTAGTTGTGGTTTTCTGGTTTTCTGATCGCTTTTGCCATTTCGTCAATGATAAAATCGGGTGTTGGAATATCAGGGTCCCCGATTCCTAGGTCAATAATATCGATTCCTTTGGATTTTGCCTCTGCTTTTTTTTTGTCGATTTGGGCAAATAAATACGGGGGGATTTTTTTGATTCGTTCAGTTAATTGCATTTTTTTCTCCAGTAAGTATAGATCGTTTGAGTGTATTAAATTTCGACTGTTCCCTCAAACACGAGTCGGGCTGGGCCGGTCATGATGACTCGGTTGGTTTCTTCTACCCATTCAATTTGAAGGTCACCCCCGGGTAAATGAATTGTCGAACGACGATCGAGATAACCGTTAATGATTCCAGCTACGCCGACAGCACATGCGCCGGTACCGCAGGCCAAGGTTTCGCCTGATCCTCGTTCCCAAACCCGCATCGTTGCATCTGTTCGGTTGTTGATCCTCGCAAATTCAGTGTTCGTCCGATCGGGAAAGCGGGGATGGTGCTCAAACTGGGGCCCAATAAGTGCGATATCGATATCTTCCGGCGAATCCATAAACACAACGGCATGGGGATTCCCCATTGATACGGTTGTTATTTCAAAGTCAGCCTCGCCAACATTGATGATTTCGTTTGCAGAAATGTCGGTTGGGCACCCCATGTCGACTTCAACCCCGGTGATTTCGCCGTTTTCTATGATCAGACTCGGGACGATTACCCCGGCCAATGTTTCAACTGACATGACTTCTTTGTGGATTAGTTTGTTTTCGTAGGCAAATCGTGCGAAACATCGAATGCCATTTCCGCACATTTCTGGTTCCGATCCATCCGCGTTAAATATACGCATTCGCAGATCTGAATGATCGGATTGTAAAACCAAAATAAGCCCGTCTGCGCCGATCCCAAAATGACGGTCGCACAACGCTTCGGCCAGTGAATTAAGGCTCACTCGATCGAGACGTTGATTAATTGCATCAATCACGACAAAATCGTTGCCAAGCCCGTGTAATTTACTAAATTTAAGTTGATATTTCATTAGCCGTTCTCCAAGGGTATTCATGTTTGAGTCGCCAGGATTCAGATTAATGTTAAACCCTTTCCAACAATAGGTTAAGCAATCTTAAAATCGACGGTTTAAATAGAGTGTCTAATGGATCATGTTTTTTCGATGTTTCGATCTGGCAAAAACTAGGAAATTTGGGGTTACTCGGCCACCGAGCAAAATCTTGAAATCGACATATTTGATCAACTGTAATTTGCCAAACAATGATCAGTCCAACGTTTGCAACTCGCATCAATTGGATTGGGTATTGTAGCAAAGTCAACTCACAAATGATTCAAAAAAATCGATACAAGCTATTTGCCCGGATGCGCCGATTAATCTGTTGGTTCCGAAGAACTTTTAAGGAGTATGATCATGGGAAATATTCAATTAGATACTGCTGCTGAGCGTATTACAGCTGTTGGTACGGCTGGCGACAACTACGTTGCAAACATGGAAGATATTCAAAATGATCTTGTGGTTGAGGCCAATAATAGCTTAGGTAGTATGGTAGAGGGTCAGTTGCGAATTGTTGAAAACGACACTGAGTTTCAGGTTACTCAAGGTATTCCAAACGCGGTTTCAAAATCAGTTAAAACGGCAGCTGCTGCGGTTAAACAAGCAGGCGGATAAACGTCCTTTGGCCCCCTTATGGGGGCCTTTTTTATTGGTAAGACTTATCAGTACTTCAGTGGGTGTTGAGTTTTGATAAGTCTTAGCAACGACTCAATTAAAGGTGGCATTGTATGAGTAATATTGGTCCGGTAATCCAACTTAATACCTCGACGTTTGCGTTAGATTCTGGGTCGTCATATGTGACGCCTGCTTACGACTTTCCTTTTGCAAACTATATTTACACTAAAGGGTTTTTTAACGAACTTAGTCGTATTCAAAGTAATCTTGCCAGTGGTGCTGGGTCTGTGACTGTCGACGGTAAGGAGCTTAGTTTCCAAGATTTGGGCGATCTGTTATCGCTTCAGCAGTATATGACATCATTAGAAGGTGCCAAGGCCACCATTGAAGGGCTCGGGAAAAAGGGGCTTAGTGTGCAATATAAGGCTCTTACTAATCTTTACAGTCAATAGAAAGGAAACAGCCCATGGCAATACAAGATACTGAATTGGCCGGCAGACCGCTTACTGAAATCATCAATCGAACCAAAGTAATCTCAATTTATGATTTTCCATACGGTGAGTATCGCGCTCAGCGCGACTTTTACGATGAAATGTCTCGTATTCAAACTGGATTAATTAATAACGGTGAAGTTCGCTTGCAAACCGGACAAATTGCTAAGCTTGACTCCACTGGCGGCCTCCTGTCGGTGCAGATTTATATGGAAACATTAGAAACAAGTAAGGAATCAATGAGCGGTCTTTCCAAATTAGGTTTGGCAAACGAAAAGAAACTTTGGAGTTTACAGTAGTAGGTAAGTTTGAATCGTAAATAAGGGCGATAAAGGGTTTGGGGGGTGAGGGCGCATGATGCAGCAAGATATTGAACCGTTTCGAGAGATGATCAAACCCC
>JACCDX011258509.1_pt1 | contig 12190 bp, 10 predicted proteins | sample 7449681 | NCBI WGS metagenome assembly JACCDX01 (sample SAMN15323450, study PRJNA562643) | freshwater metagenome | isolation source: river surface water | place: USA:Blue River Watershed | collected 2017-08-18 | reverse complement strand
GTACCTTCAAGGTGTGGACGAAGCGTTTTGGCACTAATCCTAAGAGCAAAATTCTCTTATTACACGGCGGCCCGGCGATGACGCACGAATACATGGAATGCTTTGAGACTTTTTTCCAAAGAGAGGGCTTCGAATTCTACGAATACGATCAATTAGGCTCGTATTATAGTGACCAACCGACGGATTCGACACTTTGGAAAACGGAGCGATTCGTAGAAGAGGTCGAACAAGTACGCAAGGCCATCGGTGCAGATTCGTCAAACTTTTACATCATTGGGAATTCCTGGGGCGGCATTTTAGGCATGGAATATGCACTGAAATACCAGAAGAATATGAAGGGACTTTTGGTCTCAAACATGGTAGCAAGCGCTCCAGAATATGGAAAATATGCGGAGGAGGTTTTAGCCAAACAGATGGATCCTAAAGTCCTGGCGGAAGTAAGAGCGATCGAAGCAAAAAAGGATTTTAACAATCCGCGCTACATGGAATTATTGATTCCTAACTTCTACCATGAACATATTTGCCGCTTACAAGAATGGCCAGATGCCTTGAATCGCTCGTTAAAGCACGGTAATAGTTCGATATATGTCAGAATGCAAGGGCCGAGTGAATTCGGGATTAGCGGACTTTTGGAAAAATGGGATATCAAAAATTGCTTAAAAGAAATCTCCGTTCCTACCCTGATGATCGGGGCAAAATACGATACGATGGACCCTAAAGCGATGGAAGAACAAAGTAAATTAGTCCAAAAAGGATCCTATTTATACTGCCCTAACGGCAGCCACTTAGCCATGTGGGACGACCAAAAAGTCTACATGAACGGTGTCATTTCGTTCATTAAGAAGGTGGATGGGGAATAATCTCCCTTATTCATTGGAGACGAAGGCCACCTCTGACAAGGCGGCTTTTTTTTATTTGTTAATACTAAAAATAGGGCCTTAACTAAAGGCAACTAAATTATACGAAAATTCGAATTTCAAAAGTCTGCTAAGTTAATCCAACAAAATAAAACTGTTTAAGACAGAATCTTGTCTACTCCAAATACTCAAAGCCGTCCTTATCTACATAAAAACGCAATCCAATATTTTCAACAAAAATCAATCCACTTGAAAATAAATTAATTTCAACAAAATCAAAATCCTTATCAAAATCAAGTATTTCATATTCAGAAATATCTCTATCACAGAATTTCGACTCATATTTAAATAATATTTTATCATATTTATTTACAAAAACCTCCCGACCCTTTTGCGATTCTATTAAAGAATATTTCCCAGAATACAGCTCAGATTGCACCAATGAAAAACCATCTTTACTGAAATTACTAACAGCTGGAAAGTTAATTCTATAGACAACTTTCCCTGTGGTATCATAAACATCATAATAACTAGATTTTTGTTTATTGTAAATGGGGATTTTACCATTTGAGAACTTAACCAAGTTGTCTTGATAAGTTGAATTAATAGAAAACATCGTTTTACCACTTGGATCAATAATTGAGAGCACTCGAGCCTCTCCATTTTTTCCAGAAACAAAACCAAAGCCTTCATTAAAATCCCCTAAATATTCAAATTTTTCATCATCCCCAAAAGGGAATAGAGGCCTTCCTGACATGTCAATATATCCTTTAAAATTATCAAAACTAGCATTTGATACCCCATTCGAAAACTTACTTAATGAAGAATATTTTAAAGGTATAATTTCATTCCTAGACGAGTCTATAAATCCATATTTTTCATCTTTCTTTACAATTGCTAACCCATTATTAAACCCTGAAATATCGTCATCATATTCATAGTAATTTTCATTTAAAAGAAATTCTCCTTTAACATTTAAATAATTAACAAATTTCACACTACTATTACTGTTTAGAACTCTAAATCCAACTTTAAAAAAGCCATTACTATAATTATCTACCCTATCTAATCTTAAATAAGCTCGACCTTCATTATAAGTAACTCTTTCAAATTTATCTTCATTAATTTTTACAGCGTAATTTAATTTTTTATTAACAATAAAATAATCCTCACTATTCCGGACTTTGACAATGGCGTAATCTTCAAAATTTGATTCATTACCAAAATGTGTGACAAAATTAAAATTGGGAATATATTTTGATGGATATTGAAATAATGTGTCAGGAATCGAAAACTCCTCAAAAGAATAGAAGTTATTCCTAAAAGCAGAAAAGTATTCATCTTCTCCATAAACGCTAGAATAGCCTTCAATAAAACCTCCGGGAATTTGTCTTATGTAGTCAAATTGGGGTTGTAAAACGTATTTACCTAAACTGTCTATTGCACCCCATTTAGAGCGATATTTAACAAATGCAATGCCATTGTAAAATGGCATTGCATTATCAAACTGTTTTTGGAAAGCAACATTTTTAGTCTTCGGTAATACGTAACTGTATCTGCCATTTTTCAACAAAAATGGAACCAAATTCTGGCTAAGTAAATGGGATGTTGATATTAAAAATATACAAATAATTTTGAGGCAAATTTTCATAATAGAAGTACTAAAATTGGATATTATCAAAGTTGGTTTTTTCGGAAATATGACTTTCCGCTATTTTTAGCTTGTAACAACAAGCGCAAAATTCTTTATGCAGTTTTTTAATTTTTTCTAAATTAAAGCGTAAGTCATCTGTCCATTCCTCTTCAATTAATTTTGCTACAAAAAATTTCAAGCCTCCATTCGTATGTTCAATCTGAACGGAATCGTTATGATTCTTTTTCTTTAACTCTCGATTAACAATTTTCTTTACGCGAGAGGACCAATCAGAATCAATTTTAATTAATTTATCAAGACCATTTTGACGACAAAATTCTTTTAATTGCTTGGTTGCAGGGTAATTAACAGAATCATCTATTTGTCGAATGATATGAATAATACCATATTTATTGATGTGCGATGCGTCAGCTTTTTTATGTTCCTTAATTCCTCCAATTATAAAGATGTAATTACTTTCAATATTATTTTTCATCGAATAAAATATTAGAAATGTGGTATAACAATGTTGCGAATATTTATGATCTCAATTTGAATAGAATACAAATTGAGAGATAGCAAAGAATATTCTGTTTTATGTACATTCCTCTAGAAATTTGATTAATTGCGTTATTATAACGTGATAAACGATTATTGTGACACAGAAATCGTTTAATAAACTATTTTTACAATCAATTTTTGTGTTGCTAATGAACAAGCTTTTCTTATTTATTTGCGTTATAACCTTCCTGCTTATTTCTGAGAATGGAATGGCTGAATCGAGAAATATCGATTGGATGGCAGATTATCAGACTAAGCTCAGAAAAAGAATCAATCTAGATGAATTAAGCTTTGAAGCAGAGATAAAAACAAATGAATGGGTTAAACTAGGTAAGGTTTCCATTCAACCCACTGAGCTAAGGGAGCTTTTAGCCAAATACATTTATGCAGATCAATTTCAAAAATCAAATCAAATCACTCGCTTTGTATTACAAGGAACGGGGTTAATTTATGAATTCGACGAAAAAGAGAAACACTTAACACGCATAGACAAAACCACCCATAGCGGTCATAATTTCAGCTCACATCGCTTTTATCGAAATAACATTTTGTACTCTATTGGCGGGGAAGGCTTTTGGTCCTACAATCGCCGAATTACCTATTTTGACGAAAAAGCTAGCAAAGAGTGGGAGATTCTACGACCTAAAAATGAAGGTCCAGAGGTGATTTCTGATGGATACCAGGGGTATTCAAAAAAGGCTGATGCTTTTTTTTCAGGTGGATCTTTAAAAAAGAACTTCCTCGAAAACGAAGAAATCATTACTCTATCAGACCTATTTAAATTCGATTTTAAATCGAAGTCTTGGGTGAATATGGGAAAAATCAATTTTCCTAAATCGAATAATGCCTTTAGAACCATTTTCTGGAATGGCACACACTTTGTCCAATTAGAGCGGGATAGAGTGTATTTCTTAAATCCTTTGGCAAATACCATCCACGTCTACTCAGACAACACATCTTACTTCGAGGAAGCGGGGAACCATTATATTTCGAATGATACCGTCCTATATTACAATCCACAAAACAAGGGAAATCTCCGTTTCATCGCAGTTGATAATTTGTTAAAGAAATCAAAATACGTAGGTGAATTTTACCGTGATTCAACTACCACATTTCCTAATTACATATACGTTGTTATCTTTTCTATTCTCGTCGTTTTGGCCATTTTTCTTTTTAGAAAAAAACGCAAAAAATCGTTCAAATTAGATGAAGTAGAAACTAAACTGCTTACTCATTTATTACAAGCAAAAGAGCACAGCATTAGCACGTTAGACTTAAACGAATTATTAGATTGCTCCACTAAATCACAGGAAAATCAAAGACGCATCCGGTATGTGATTTTGAATCAACTGAATCAAAAATTGGAAAACCAATTGAGTATTAAAAATGCGATCGAAAGAACGCCATCAGAGGAAGATAAGCGAATTTTCAATTACCACCTTAAACCAGGAATAGAAGGCAAGATTCAATCCTTGGTCAAGCTTTAAATTTCGATTATCTCCAAAAATACAAGGCATCTAACCGCCGATACTTTTTACCCAAGTACCTTAAAATCTCTGAATGGACTAATTCTGGCTCTTCAAAAGGGGAGATATGCGTAGCATCAGGTACTATATAAAGAGAAGCCCGAGGAAGATTCTTGTACAAGGTAATTGTATGATCGATTGTGAACATATCATGATCTCCAGCCATCACTAAAAATGGTACCTGAATGGAATTTAATTGAACCAAGCTGATGTTGGGATTATTAAATGCATTATCCGCCACTTTCTTTTTAGAGGCCGCAATCTTAGTTTTATCTGGAGCCAAACGCTCATAAGTAGAAAAATACTGTGCAAGCGGCTTTCGGGTTTTGGCAAATAGGGGATCTGTGGAATTCATTTTCCAAGTCGTATCCATTGTCAATGCTACTCCCTTCGATTCCCCTAAAAAATTAGCCCCCATGATGACCGCTTTATCCATTTTCTCAGGATGAATCAAGGCTAATTCCAACGCAATATCTCCCCCATCGCTCCAGCCTACGAATTTAGCTTTCTTAATTTGTAATAAATCCATCAAGCCATTGACATCAAGCGCCATTTGCGCATAGGTTAATTCTTTCGCATCACTATCAGTGGTTCTGCCTTGGGAGCGAGAATCGACCGCAAAGACTTGGTATTTTTTTGAGAATGCAGCAATCATTCCTCCCATTGTTTCAATAGAGCCATAGCCGCCATGCAAGAGAATCAAGGGCTCCCCTTTACCATAGGTTTCATAGTACATGGAGATGTCACCTACTTGGATGCGTTTGCCCACAGCTGGATTTGAACCATACCGAATCTGCGCGTGTGCGACCGCAGCCCAACAAACTAAAATCGAAAAAATGAATGCTTTCATATTTATTTGATTAAACTTTTCATGACCCAAGACTTAAAATCCGTCCGAATTTTTGTTGGCGAAGTAGATGGACGTTGATACAAAACCATAGCGATCATCTCATGCGACGGATCAATAAAGAATATTGGACCCGTAGCACCACTCCAATAGATGGTCCCCGCTGGCCTTGGGTCATTACCAATATCCTTCCGTTTAATCGCATAGCCAAACGTAAAGCCATTATTCTTCAAATCATCTGTTGGCGTAATCGCCGCCTCTAAATTCAAAGGCGTTTGATCTGTTTTCATCATCGCTATCGTTGACGGTTTCGCGATACGAACCCCATTTAATTCCCCATCTTGAAGGATCATTTGGCTAAATTTAAAATAATCAATTGCCGTTGAGTTTAATCCACCTGAGCCCGAATAATACGTTTTTGAGCCCCTAATACGTATACTCTTTTCAGATCCAGGATCAATCAATGCCAATCCCCCTTTTCCATCTGGCTGATAATACGAAGTGAACCTCGGCGCGTCCTTTGGCTCCAAGAAAAAATGCGTATCCTTCATCCCCAAGGGATCTAAAATTCTTTTCTGCACAAAATCTTGGAAAGGCATCCCACTAATAACTTCTACTATACGACCCGCAACCAATAGACCAGGGCCGTAAATCCAACCCTCACCCGGCTCATGGCTTAAAGGTAATTTGGCTAATTTCTTCACATAATTTTCAATGTCACTTGAATAGGCGTTTTTGGTAATCGCCGCATAAGCCTCGGGCATATTGCCACCATAAGCACTCGGCTGGCCTGTTGTATGTGTCAATACATGACGAATCAACATCGGTTTTGTCGCCGCGCGCGTTTTATACAGCCACATGCCATCCACACTATCTTTTGAAAGCATGATTTGTTGGGACGCGAACTCTGGCAAGTACTTACTCACGGAATCATTCGGTTTACATTTACCGTCTTCCATTAATAGCAACAGAGCTAGCGTAGCTATGGGTTTAGTCATGGATGCCAAACGAAAAATAGCGTTTTTTTGCATCGGGATATGCGTTTCCATTTGCGATTCACCTTGGGCCTCAAAATGAACAATTTTACCCTTGCGTGCAATTAAAGTAACTGCGCCAGCTATCTCTTTTTGTTGGATACTTTTGGAGACCTCATTTTGGAATTCATCCAATACTTTTTGATCAAATCCCAAGGCTTTGACTTCGTTTTTGGAAATTTGATTCAATAATTCAAAATTTTGCGCAAGCGTGGTGACCTGTACACAAAAAAGTAATAGAAAAATTAAATGTAAGATTTTCATAGGTTAAATTAATTAGTTCGTAGATAGATGTGGATGTGCTCCAACAAAGGTTTTGATTTTTTTCAAATGATTTTGAGATTCAATATGCCTAGCTTTTGCATCGCACATTTATGCATTTAATATTTCATCAAGATACTTTTCACCTCAGCAGGCTATCTGTTATATACTTACAAGTTGACTAAAACGGATAAAATACGAAGGGGAAAGCCCAAGAAATTTGTCTAGAAATCAACTATTCTTGTCCAAAAAACAGCTCAATTAGCCATTTCCTTCAAATAAAAACTGGGGTTAACCCCCACATATTTTTTGAAAGCCGCATAAAAAGTGGACCGATTCGAAAATCCACTTTGGTACATGTAGGTCTCTAAGGTAAATTGGTCAAAAAATGACCGCTGTTCCAAAAAATGATGAATACGCAAACGATTGAGGAATTCGACAAAGGACATCCCATAATATTTCTTAATCAACTTAGGTAATTTGGACATGGGTATATCCAAGTCTTTTGCCATGGCCGACAAATCATATTCGGCTGATAAATAGGCTTTCGATGCTTTAACTTGCTTGTCTAAATTCATCGCAACTTGATCCACTTTAAACTCAGGAATTAAATGCGGGTAGATCTCTTGAATCGACGGGAAGGATTTCCCCTTTGGCAGAATACAGCCATCCATATTCTCCTGTACGTTCGGTGTTGTAATAAAGTAGGTAAATAACATAATACCTATCACACATTTTATTAATTGCGATGGTGGATCAAAAGAATTATTGATGAATAAATTGAGATATTGGTACAGTTGCAATACAAAATATAGGGTAACTGCCGTACTCAACATATTCAGCCACACCAATGATTGTCTGTTAATAAATACATAATCAGCCCCTTGCCTTTTTTTCGTCAAAGAAATCAAAACCAACGTTGCAATTCCATATACAATCCCCACCAAAATAGACACGGGCTGGACAAAACCCGCCGGAATCCAACCCATGGACCTCGTAATAAAGTATTTGTTCTGCACATAATAATGATTGAGGATGTCAGTCTTCTCTGCTGTCGACAAAAACAAATCGGGCATTACACCGATCGTCAACATAATTGGAAATACCAAATGCAGGTAATGCAAACCTTTTAATTGGTTATAGGGCAACAACATACCACGCACGTGAAGAAAAAGGGCAACGGGCAAAAAAACCCGAATGATGTTCGGAGTCCTCAGAATAAAAAGCATGTGATAGATATGCTTAGAGGTCAATGCATAAATATAAAACTCAAGAAAAACGACAGCGAAGATGATGTAAATCAGACCATAAACTTTTGGGAATTTTCCGAAACGCACCAACAAATAAAAAATAAAAAAGAGCCCTATGCCACTAGTCAAAAACGACAAATAAGGGACAAAATCAAACATTAAATGATCGCTTCGTTAGACATGTGTTGAAAATTAGACAAATTTTTCAAAAAACAAGACAAAGCATGGCTGAAAAAAATACGGGTCAGAAATTCTTTGGCCTAATTTTCAGAAACAAATCATTTAACCCCAATTCATATGAAAAAATTACTTATTCTCTCGATTTTTTGCTTGCTTACCACAATGGTTTTCGGCCAAGCAAATACAGCTAATTTCCAATATTATAAAGTAAAACCTGGTCACCGCGGCGCATTCAACGAGGCCCTTAAAAACCACACAACAAAATTTCGCAAAGCGGGTACTGCCACCGAATGGGCCATTTTCAATCTCGTAGGTGGTAGTCACCATGGGGAAGTTATGTCCTTGTACAATATAGGTACGTCCTGGGCTAAACGCGACGAATTAGGGGCAACACCCACAAACACGGAAGCTGCTGATGATTTCTACCTGAAGGTTTCTCCACACATCGAAAGCGTTACAGGCGGTGAAATCATCTCCTACCAAGCTGATTATAGTAACTCAAATCCAAGTGAACGATCAGCAAAAATTCGTTCAAGTATCTTAACATTGAAATATGCGCCGGCTACTGAGTTTTGGGATGTAATAAAACGCTTACCAAAAGCCTGGGACAAAGCAGAAATCAAAATCGCAACTTATCAAACCTCTGGTGCTGCGCGCCTCATTTTCTCTCGCCGCTTCCCGAACGGTTGGAAAGAAATGGATGAACCATCCAAACTAAAAGCATCCTACGAGGAAATCTATGGCAAAGGATCTTATGACCGCGACATCGCTATTATGCGTAATTACATCGTGGAAAACGAATCCGTTTATATGACACTTCAGCCTGATTTGTCTTCGAAATAAAAGATAATTTTTTCTCAAAAAATCAAAATTTAATCCTAGAAAAGATCAAATTTTGATTTTTTTGTTTACTTTTTCGAGGTATATACAAATTCATGGAAGTACATCACCCCCACCACCCACCCAAAAGTCTCAAGGATTATGCTAGTGAATTCATTGTCATATTCGTCGCTTTAACCTTGGGTTTTTTAGTTGAAAACCAGCGCGAACATTACATCGAAGGATTACGCGAAAAGGAATTAGCTAAATCTTTATTGAAAGACCTCGCTGCGGACTCCGTAGACTTCAAAGAATTCCAAGAACTCCGAATCATCGAACGAAAATCGGTTAATCAGGCCATAAAAATCCTTGAAAATCAAGGCCTAAAACCCACCGACACGACACTCTACTATCACTTTATTCGAGGAGTTTTCATTTGGCGGCATCCTGAATTTCGTCAAGCAAATTTAGATCAAATCATTAGCTCCGGCTCTCTCCGCTATTTTAAAAACGACACCTTGGCCAAAGCCATCTCAGATTTGAAAATGCAATTGAAGCGTATCGAATACAGACAGGACCGCGAAAAGGAATATTTCTATGCCAATATTCAGCCATGGGTGGTGAATCATTTAAATCTAGCACATGTCGATGCACATCGGAACGGACTTTCGCGCACGAAAATGATGGCTTTGCTAGAACAAAATCAAAGTTCCGCGCCCGGAAAACCCTACTTCTTGGATACCCAACACCAGAATCTAGGCACACAAACTGCCAATATGCTTCGTGGCAGTGATTGGCTCATGAATGTGACCGAAACAGGGTATTATAATGCTTATAAGGCCAAAAGATACCAACTGAGTAAATTAATTAAATCAAATTTCCCTGACTAAGATGGAAGTACACCACCCACATCACGCACCTAAAAATTGGAAAGAATACCTCAGCGAGTTTTTTATGCTTTTCATGGCAGTCACCCTCGGATTTTTTGTCGAAAATTACCGAGAACATTTCATCGAACGTGCCCGCGAAAAAGAATTCCTGAGCCTCATTTTCAAAGATATTCAAATGGATATTTCGATGGTGGACTCGAATTTATATTACCGAAATATCCGTGCCGAAATCAGTAAAGAGTTCACTAAAAACTTTACTGATGACGAATACAAAAAAGATTCCGGCCCTTTTTATTATAACGGTCGGCGCCTGCACGTCCGCTATTTATTCGAAAGAACCGATGCTGGATTCCAACTCATGAAAAATGCAGGAGGATTGCGGCTTATCCACAATCCCAAAATCATTCAAGCCATTCAACATTACGAAAACTCGATTTCGGCGATTGAGAAATTCCAAGAAGGGGAAATGAATTACTTACGTGAATATTCCAAAGCCAATGCAGAGGTTTTTGATGTAAAAGTCCTCATGAAATACGCAGGCAGTAACGTAAGCAACTATACGTCAAATTTAATCCCACAGGGCAACCCTCCCCTATTAACCTATGACCGGGCAAAAATCAATGTCATGATGGCCCAGTTTTTTGCCATGGATAAAAGTAATTATGTGGTAATGCATTTTGAGGAGAAATTAAAGAAGGAAGGGCAAGATTTAATCGAACTCATTGAAACAGCTTTGTAACATGAAACCACTTTTAATCATGCTGCTCGTATGGAGTTCGCATTTGTTGGCAGCCCAACAAACCCACATCGTCCTAGATTCAATTCATTCAAACGTATTACATGAGTCCAGAACCTTTCGCGTTTATCTACCCAAGGAAATCGTAGAAAAAAAACAAAAACAAGCACAGTATCCTGTCCTTTATGTCCTCGATGGAGATGATAATTATTTGGCAATTTCTGGGATGATGCATTACCTCACGGAGGTCAATGGCAATCGCATATTTCCTAAAATGATTGTCGTTTTTATTAACAATACGAATCGGACGCGCGACTTGACTCCTTATCGGGTTAATGCCTCCGCGATGTTACCCAAAGCCATGGCTGAGGTAACAGGTGGTGCTGAAACATTCACTCAGGTCATCGAAAAAGAAATCATTCCATATATAAATGCCAAATATCCCACGAGCCCCTACCGAGCGTTAGTTGGCCATAGTTTCGGGGGAATCTTTGCGCTGTCTATTTTACAGAAGCACCCAGATTTATTCGATGACTACATCGTGATAGATCCAAGTCTTTGGTATGACGATGGTCGGTTTTTAAAAAGTGTTTTGCAAACAATTCAAGCAGGAAAACTAGGGAACAAATCTTTGTTCATTGGCCTAGCCAATACAACGAATGAACCGAATCTGAACAAAATGCTGGCTAGCAAGGCGCCATTTTCAGTCCACGAAAAAAGCATTTTACGTTTCTGCCAAAAGCTAAGTCATTCCAATTCCATGCTCTTTAGTTATCAATATTATCCAAACGATGACCATGGATCGGTTCCATTTGTGGGGGTATACGATGGACTTCGTGCGATTTTCAAGGCCCATCAATTGTCCTATTACGAAGTGGTTAAGCCAAATTTTGATCCCGAAAAACGGATTAAAACCTACTATAATAACTTGTCAGCGAAATTAAAAACCCCACTGCAAATTAGTCCAGAAGAACTCGAATATTTCGACCTGTTTTATTCTATTAATCAAGATCAGAAAGGCCAAAAAAGGCTACGTATTTATTACAAAAAACTGTATCCAAATAAATACGATGAGTGGTTAAAAAAACACTAAACAAATTTCTTCAAAAAGCCATTTCCTAGAAATGGCTTTTTTTATGCTCAACTGCCTACAAAATTGAACCCTAGGGTCTATTTCTCACCAATCGCCGCGCCCTTAATTTTGCCGATGAAACAAGAATTCAATGACAATCATACATAATCTAGAAGCTAGATGAGGAAAATTTACACCCTGTTACACATCGTTTGCTTCTTTTTTATTCAAACGAATACGGCTCAAACAGAGTATCGACTAACCCCAGTCATTCAAAATTTCAAATCAATTACAATTAAAAATAGCCGAATGCCTCTCAATATGAGTTTATTGGCTTTTACAGTACTACTCGCTAGTCTAGGGATCCATCAATCGCAAAGTAGAAATCGTAAAAAACTAGCTTGGTTATGCGAACCTGAACGCAAGTTACTTGACCATTTACTTCAACATAGAGACCAAAATATAACGACAATCGATTTAAATGAACTTTTAAATTGCGCTAAAAAGTCACAAGAAAGCCAAAG
>JACCDX010960002.1_pt1 | contig 12190 bp, 9 predicted proteins | sample 7449681 | NCBI WGS metagenome assembly JACCDX01 (sample SAMN15323450, study PRJNA562643) | freshwater metagenome | isolation source: river surface water | place: USA:Blue River Watershed | collected 2017-08-18 | reverse complement strand
ATATTTCGCAGGCCTTATTTTTTTGTCTATGCGTATTTTATTCTTCCTGCTTATTTCATGCAGTGTTTTTGCCCAACAAACCATTCAGGTGACTGATTTGCTAAAAATTAAAACCGTGGGGAAACCCGCATTTTCGCCGGATGGTAAATCCGTTTTATACACGGTTACTTCGATTGAGGATGACGCAGAGAAGAAGGGCGATTTTGTCTATCAAACACATTTATACGTGGCAGATTTGGCTACTAAAACGAGCCGTCCTTTAACAGCTGGAAAGTTTAGTATTTCTAGTCCTTCTTGGAGTACAGATGGTCGGAGTATTCTTTTCTCGCGTGATATGGGTTCCAAATCTCAGGCTTATGTGTTGTCGCTGGCCGGTGGTGAGCCTATGGCGGCCACTAATTTTTCCTCTGGGGTTCAAAACCCTGTTTGGTCAAAGGCTGGTGATGCCTTATTTTTCCAATCTTCGATTTCATTGAAGGATTTTTATACAGATACTACGTGGAATAAAGCGAAGAGTCGGCCATCCTGGACGCTTGAAAAGCCGGGAATTGTAACGGCTAATTATGTACCTCAGGCAAAAGCGAATCCGAACGGGAGTTTAGAAGAGATTCGTGCGTATTTGGCACAGAACGAAAAAGATAAAAAGGCTAAAGTCATTAATCGCCTTCAGTTTCAAGAGGAGACGACTACTTCGGGTGAAATTATGTTATCGGCACTGTTTATGCAGCCGACTAGCCCTGGTGCGAAACCGGTTCAAGTGAATAATCCATTGCACCGCTGGTCGGATTGGGAGCAATTGAATGCCAATGAGTTATTGGTTGTCTTGCCTGCGGATAGTTTAACGCATCCCGACAAGGTTCAGGAGAGTCAAATTGTTTCCTATGATCTTCGTACGAAAACGTATAAATCCATTCTGATTAAGCCGGGTTATCGGTATTCTAATTTAACCCTAAGTTCGAAAGGGGACCAGTTGGCCTTTTTCGAAGCCAAAACTACAGGTGTGGCTAATCCAGTCTTGAAGCTGTTGAATTTTAACACGGGCTTGATTCAGACGGTAAATTTGGATCGCGTAATTACGCAAGTAAAGTGGTCGGCAGATGATGCCAAATTATTTCTTACACCGCAGGATCATGGCGCCGTTCCGATTATAGCGTATACGATTAGCACGCAGCAATTTGAAACGTTGACATCGACAGAAGATGGTGTTTTAGGGTTTGATTTTAATGGCGTTGATTTTGTCTATGCCAAAACAGGTATTTCTAATCCATCTGAATTGTATATGCATTCGGGAGGGAAAGAGTCTTCATTGACGGAATTAAATTCGGGATGGTTGGCCAGTAAAACCCTATCCAAGGCTGAAAAACATACGTTTACGAACTCCAAGGGTCAGGTTGTTGACTATTGGGTCATGAAGCCGATTGGTTATGTGGCCGGTAAAAAATATCCATTAGTGACAGAAATTCACGGTGGACCTACGGCGATGTGGGGAACGGGTGAAGCGAGTATGTGGCATGAATTCCAGTATTATGCGGCACAAGGACTGGGTATCGTCTATTGTAACCCGCGCGGAAGTGGTGGGTATGGAACGCCATTTATGGCGAGTAATGTGAAAGATTGGGGAGCGGGTCCGATGTCCGATGTGATGAAGGCAACAGATTTAGCGATTAAGGAAGGCTGGGCGGATACAACGCGTTTGGCAGTGACGGGTGGATCGTATGCAGGTTATTTGGTGACTTGGATTGTAGGTCATACGAATCGATTTAAAGTGGCGGCTTCGCAGCGTGGGGTGTATGAGTTGTCCACGTTTTATGGAGAAGGAAATGCATGGCGTTTGGTTCCTAATTACTTTGGTGGGTATCCGTGGGAAAAAGCAACACGTGTTATTTTGGATCGTGAATCACCATTGACCTATGTGGCCAATATTAGAACTCCGTTGATCATTTTCCACGGGGAAAATGACTTGCGTACGGGTGTGATTCAAAGTGAGATGTTATATAAGAGCTTGAAGCAATTGGGTCGCGATGTGGAATATGTGCGTCATCCAGGTGCTTCGCATGAAATCACCCGTGCGGGTAATAATCGCCAGCGGATTGATCAGATGTTACGGACGTGGGAGTTTTTTGCTAGATATATAAAATAGTAATCAGTAGTCAGTAGTCAGTAATCAGTGGTCAGTAATCAGTGGTCAGTAATCAGTAATTAGTGGTCAGTAATCAGTAGTCAGTAATTAGTGGTCAGTAATCAGTAGTCAGTAATTAGTGGTCAGTAATCAGTAGTCAGTAATTAGTGGTCAGTAATCAGTAGTCAGTAATTAGTAATTAGTGGTCAGTAATCAGTAGTCTGTAGTCAGGGATTTAATTAATATGTAAAAAGATACTAATAACTTTCCAGTGACTACTGACCACTGACTACTAACCACTGATTACTTCTCTAATTAAAATACCTCCAATCCTCATTTCCCTTCACCTTCAGTAAAGATTGATAAATCAGTTCAATCACCGCTTCCATGTCGCTTTTGGCGATGGTTTCCACGGTGGTATGCATGTATTTAAGCGGTAATGAGATTAAGGCTGAAGCTACGCCTTCGGTGGCATAGGCGAATGAATCAGTGTCTGTTCCTGTGGAGCGTGATACAGCTTGACGTTGGAAATCAATGTTGTTTTCTTTCGCTACATCGATGATGAAATCGCGTACATTATTTTGAACCGCTGGACCATAGCAGATGACTGGGCCTTTTCCGCACGACATATCTCCTTGGATTTTCTTGTTGTACATCGGCGATTGCGTATCATGTGTCACATCGGTAATAAATGCCAAATCTGGTTTTAATCTACGCACAATCATTTCTGCCCCACGTAAGCCTATTTCCTCTTGAACGGAATTGACTACATATAGTGTGAAGGGTAATTTGATCTTATTTTCTTTGATTTTTTTGGCTACTTGTGCGATCATGTAACCACCGATGCGGTTGTCGAGGGCACGGCCAACTAAATACTTGCCATTCAATTCGGTTAAACCATCTTCAAATGTTACCACGGTACCCACATGGATCCCCATTTCTTCGACCTCTTTTTTGTTTGAGGCGCCACAGTCGATGAATATATCATCAATCGTAGGTGCTTTATCTTTAGCTAGATCACGCACGTGGATGGCAGGCCAACCGAATATTCCTTTAACGACTTTGTCTTTGGTATGAATATTGGCACGCATGGATGGTGCGATTAGTGCATCAGAACCTCCATTTCTGCGTAAAAACAAATAACCGTTATCATCGATGTAATTCACAAACCAGGAAATTTCATCCGCATGGGCCTCAATGACTACTTTATAGGGTTGACCAGGATTAATTACACCCACGGCAGTTCCATAGGTATCTATTATTTTCTCGTCAATAAAGGGCTTGATGTAATCTAACCAAATCTGTTGGCCCGATGATTCAAAGCCAGTAGGAGAGGCATTATTCAGGTAGGTATATAAAAATTCGTTCGCTGCTTTTGGCATAAGATGGACATGTTGAATGAAGTTGCAAATTACAAAACATGTGATAAATACTATTTTTGTTATTCGATTTTTTCAGTTCAATTTTACGGTGATTTTTATTGTTTAAACGTTTTAAATCGTATTTTTGAAAATTATAATGAGCCAAAGTCATAAAAATATATATTGATGAAGAAAATAGCTGTATTTACATCGGGTGGTGATGCCCCAGGCATGAATGCTTGTATTCGTGCGATTGTTCGTGGTGCTGCCTATCATGGTGTTGAAGTTTACGGTATCGTTCGTGGATACAATGGGATGATTAAGGGAGATATCATTCCGCTTAATTCACAATCAGTTAGTAATATTATTCAGCGTGGCGGAACGATCTTAAAGTCCGCACGTTCTAAAGAATTCATGACCTCAGAAGGTCGCCAAAAAGCATACGATCAGTTAAAAGAGAAAGGTATTGAGGGACTTGTAGCCATTGGTGGTAATGGAACATTTACAGGAGCTGAGATCTTTTTTAATGAATTTAAAATTCCTACGGTGGGCGCGCCGGGTACCATCGATAATGATTTATACGGTACTGACTATACAATAGGTTTTGATACGGCTGTTAATACGGCTTTGGATGCCATTGACAAAATTAGAGATACGGCAGATTCACATGACCGGGTCTTTTTTATTGAGGTAATGGGACGTGATTCAGGCTATATTGCGGTTCAGTGCGGTATTGCAGGGGGTGCGGAAGCCTTAATGATTCCAGAAAATTTAACGCCTGTTGATGATATCGTTACGATATTAAACTCAGGTTTCGCCAAGCAAAAATCATCATCCATTGTCATTGTTGCCGAAGGCGACGAGGAAGGAAATGCGCAAATTGTAGCTAAGAAGATTAAAGAAAAAATGGGTAACATGATTGATATTCGTGTGACGACCCTGGGTCATATTCAACGTGGTGGAATTCCTACGGCCTATGATCGTATTCTAGCTTCTCGTTTAGGTTTAGGAGCATTAGAAGGTTTATTGCGCGGAGAGAAAAATGTAATGGCTGGAGTGATTAACAACCAATTGGTGTACACGCCATTCCATGATACGATCACAAAGAAGAAGCCAGTTTCAGAGGATTTGATTCGAATGGTAGATATTCTATCTACTTAGGCATATCCATTCAGCATGTAAATCACATAGCCGAACATCTCTCTAACCAATTGAGAAAAGCGTGCTAAATGATTTTCAGAAGGCATTAACCATTCCAGGACACCCATCGGGCTGTCCTTTTTTTTGTGATCTACTGGATATGCGACTGGGTGTAAGCCTACCTTTTCAAAACAAGCCATGGAGCGGCGCATGTGGGCTGCAGAGGTTATCAATAGAATTGGTTCTTGTGTCTTGTTCAGTATGTCCTGTGTGTAGGTTGCGTTTTCATGCGTATTTCGAGCTTTTTCCTCTTTGATGATGTCAGCCGAATCCACGCCCATCGCGAGCATGAATTTGGTCACCTGAGCTGTTTCACGAATTTCATCTGTGCGAAGTCCTTTGATGCTGGTGTCTCCACCGGTAATGATGATTTTCGATATGATTCTTGATTTGTATAATAAGATTGGTTGAAGCATCCGATCCGCTGTTTCGCCAACATTGATTCGTGCCGGATCTTCTTGAGGTGATTTAATCATTCCTCCTCCGAGGACGACACCGTAGGTAAATTTTTGATTTGGGGATAGTTTCGTTTGAGGTAATTCGTATAGTTGGTACAGTGTATTGACAAAGAATCCATTCGTAAATAGGAGCAACATACCCAAAGCCACATAAAGCATTTTGGTGTTTCTTTTCCAAATTCCGAGGACCAAACTGATTAAAATCCAACTAATTGGTAAAAGTATAAAATCGATAATTTTCGATAGCGTAAAAAACATTGTAAATTTCGTTTCGTAATAAGTTTCAATTTATTCTAATTCTATGAAATTCGTCTTATCCATTAGTCTATTTTTCCTTTCTATTGCAGGTACGCTTGCTCAAAAAGCGCCTGGTTATGAGATTAAAGGCACGATAAAAGGATTGAAAAATGTAGATGTGTATTTGGCGCATTATTTTGGTTCGAGCCAACAAGTCATTAAGGATACGGCCCGTTCGAATGAGTTAGGGCAATTTACATTTCAAGGCAAGGAAGCATTACCGAAAGGGTTGTATTTGGTTAGCTTTTCAAGCACTAAATATTTGGATTTAATCATTGGTTCAGACCATTTTAGTTTCGAAACGGATACGGTCGACGTGGTGACTAATATGCAAGTGAAGGGTTCTGAGGAGAATGCGGCATTTTACACATTTCAACAAGAAATGAATAAGCAATATCGTGCGATGCAGTCGATGACGGATGCGCAGCAAGCAGAGCTTGTGCGTAAGCGTATTGCGGCTTATCAAAAAGAATGGATGCTGAAAAACCAATCTTTGTTTGTGTCTAAGTTAATTAAAGCAACTTTCGAGCCGGAAATTCCTGCCTACAAGTACCCGGTTAAAAATGCAGTTGACAGTGCAGCACTATACAAATACCAATTCACCTACTACAAAAAGCATTATTTCGACAACATCGATTTAAACGATGATCGTTTTATACGTTCTCCTTTTTTACAACGTAAGATTGAAAAGTATTTTGAGGATTTAGTCGTTCAAGAATCAGACTCGATTAGCAAAGATGCTGACGCTCTTTTGGCAAAAATTAAGCAAACGGATGTACGCAAGTACGTAATTTATAAGATTGCTAGTACCTACGAGAACCACAATATTGTGGGTACTGATGGTGCTTTTGTGCACATAGCGGAGAAATATTACATCGGCGAGCCAAAGCTTTGGGATACCACGACGGTACGCAAAATGAAAGAACGCCTAGCGGTGATTAAACCTTTAATCATCGGTAAGAAGATTCCAGAAATGGTTTTGACGGATCCATCGGGTAAGCGTTTGATGTTGTCCACTATTCCCAATACCTATACCGTGGTCTTCATTTACGATCCGGAGTGTAGTCATTGCAAGGAGGAGACGCCTAAGTTGCAGGCGCAAGAAGCTTTTTTCAAAGAAAAGAATGTGGGTATTTTTGCTGCAAGTATCGTGCGTGACAAGGCACAATGGCAAAAGTTTATTTCAGAGTTTAAAATAGAATCTTGGTATAACGGAATCGATGTGCACTTGAATCCGAAAAGTGGGGTGGAGGAGTATTACACCGACTTTAAAAATACCTTTGATGTCTATGCAACTCCGGTTATTTATGTCTTAGATAAATCTAAACGTATTATTGGAAAGCGTATTCCAGCGGATAAAATTCAAGATTTTATTAATTTCTACGAACGAAAGAAATAGTTATTTCGATTTCTTTTTGACGTATTTCTTGTTGCGGATATTTTTTTTGACGCGGTATTTTTTCTTGTATTTTAAACGCGTTTTTTGGTAGAATTTAGAACTGAATTTGGGTGTGGTTTCAAGTTCTAGGTCATGGTAAGGTATTAACATGACCTCGTTTTCAAATCCGATTACCTTAATTTTCACTTTTGCTAAGCCCACTTTTCGTAGGTTAATCTTCTTAGCAGCAGCTTCAGTTAGATCAATAATTCGGCCTCGTTTGTATGGTCCTCGATCGTTAATGCGAACAATAACAGATTTCTTATTGTAGATATTCGTTACTTCGAGTAAGGTATTGAATGGATAAATGCGATGCGCGGCTGTGTAGGTATTTCGTTTTAATAACTCTTGATTCGCTGTTTTTTTGGCATAAAAGCTATTCGAATAAAAAGATGCAATGCCATAACTTTCCTCCCCTAGTTCCTGTGCTTGAAGCGCGGGTAAGGGAATAAAGAATAACCAGAAGATCCATCTATAATTGGCCAAAGCAAAAGGGAATAAGCGTCAAAGTTTAGATTTTATTATTGGATTTAAAAATTTTGTAAAAATAATGCCAAATATGGATTCATAAATTGACTCGAATTTTTTGAGTGAATCAGATTATATAGTAGATTTACAAATTGTCAAACCAAAATTTTAGTTTAAAGTGGAAGAAAGAGATAGAGAAGAATTGTTTTCGAAACGAATCCGAGCAGGTAAAAGAACTTATTTTTTTGATGTTAAATCAACACGCTCACAAGACTACTACATCACCATTACCGAAAGTCGTCGCCATCAAAAAGAAGATGGTTTTGTATATGAAAAACACAAGATGTTCCTTTACAAAGAGGATTTCGACAAGTTTGTAGAAGGCCTTAACGAAGCTGTTAACCATGTAAAAACAGAATTGATGCCAGACGTTGATTTTGATTCGTTCAAGCGTGACGAAGATGAATTTGGTGGTACAGACCTGAAGTGGGAATAAGAATTTGAATAAATATGAAAAAAGCCTCTGAGTAATCAGGGGCTTTTTGATTTTTAGCCGTACTTTTGTGGCTTCATTTTTTAACTAGATTATGGGATTAACTTGTGGAATTGTCGGATTGCCTAATGTGGGTAAATCTACGTTGTTTAGTGCTATTTCGTCCAACAAAGCTGAAGCGGCTAATTATCCGTTTTGTACGATTGAACCAAATGTCGGTATTGTTACCGTTCCAGATGAGCGTTTGAACATCTTAGCTGAATTTGTCAAACCGAATCGTATTTTACCTACGGTGATCGAGTTTACTGATATCGCTGGTTTGGTCAAGGGTGCGTCTACTGGTGCAGGTCTGGGCAACAAGTTTTTAGCTAATATCCGGGAGGTAGATGCCATTATTCACGTGGTGCGTTGTTTTGAAGATGAGAACATTATTCACGTGGAGGGTCGAGTGAATCCGATTTCTGATAAGGAAATTATTGACATGGAATTACAGTTGAAGGACCTTGAGTCTGTAGACAAAAAAATTCAAAAAATAGAGCGTGCAGCTAAGAATGGAGATGCCAAAGCGAAGCAAGAACTTGCGGCGGTCCAACAATTCAAAGCGGCATTGGAAGCAGGTCGTTCGGCAAGAACGGTAGAAATGGATGCGGAATTGCGTGAAACGGCGATAGGTGAATTATGTTTGTTGACCGATAAGCCAGTGATTTATGTTGCGAATGTAGATGAAGATTCAGTAGCTAAAGGCGGCAATGCACACGTGGATGCTTTGCGTGCGAATGTTCAAGCTGAAAATGCAGAGGTCATTGTGATCTGTGCAGCTTTGGAAGCGCAAATTGCAGAAATGGATGAGGAGGAAGAGCGCGTGATGTTTTTAAATGAATATGGATTAACTGAGTCAGGTTTAAGCAAGTTGATTCGTAGTTCTTATGCCTTATTGAATCTAATTACCTATTTCACGGCGGGTGTCCAAGAGGTTCGTGCGTGGACCATACAAAAAGGTTGGAAAGCACCGCAAGCAGCAGGTGTAATCCACACAGATTTTGAACGCGGATTTATTCGTGCCGAGGTGATTAAAATGGCCGACTACCAAACATACAAAAGTGAGGCGGCTTGTAAAGAGGCGGGTAAACTTAGTGTAGAAGGAAAAGACTATATCGTGCATGATGGTGATATCATGCATTTCCGATTTAACGTTTAACGAATGGAGTTGATCCGTTGAAAGCCTACCAGCGCATCTATGCGTGTTCCAGGCTTTCGATAGTAAACCAAAATGTCGTATTGATTTTCAGTTTGAGCATAATTCCCTTCCAAGTAGTCGGAAGGGTTTTTTGTTTCAAATCGGTAATTATATATCCCTTGTTTTAACAATAGATTGGCCTGATACATACCTGTTGCAGGATTATATGCCATTTTGTTGGTCACATTCTTTTGATAATTATTAAATCCACCTGTGACATAAACATCTTCGGGCGCTTGATTAATTGCTTTTAAGTTAAACTGGCAAATCACATAATCCGCATACCGCGTGTCATGCATGTTCTCATAATTGCTGATAATGTAATGGCCATTTAAATCCCTTCGTTCTGTATACGTATATAATCCTTGAGGGACTTCCACTTGCGTTTTCACGATGGTCTCTGTTTCTTTTTCATCGATGCTTGAAACAAAATTCAATTTCTGTTGTACACTGCGTAAATCAATCAATCGATATTCATTCCCCGCAAGCACACTATTTTCTTGATTAAATGCTGGAAAACGAATGGTTCGATCCATGCCATTAATGACAGGTTTAGGCAAGTTTTTTAAGATGAAGTCAGGTTCATTGTTTTTACGGACAAATACGCGCAAGTCATCCTCCGACTGAATCATGAGCCCATCTGGATATTTTAATTGAATTTGAAGGACATGGCTTGTGGCTCGGCTTGCATTGTTTTGGCCAAATTGCACGGTAGCGCCCACCTGTAATTCATTGTCTACGATGGAGAATCGTTGCGTAAATACCGTGTCACGCTTATTGCGGTTCGCATAAACTTGTGCAATGTAATTTCCAGAAACACGCACTTTAGGTAAGGGTACTCGGTAATGTAAATAGGGTACTTTAGTGCCCATAGATGACTTTGCGTCACGTAAAGGGATGTCATTGAAGTCTTGTAAGTACTCAATTTCAGAAAGCGAAGACGGAGTCCAATCTGCCTGACACGAAATAATGCGCAGAAAGTATGGGTTTGGTTTTAAGGCTAAATCGTCAAATGAAAGATACCAAGCGTCTTGTTGGTGTATGTCAATGACCGGTTGGCTTTGAATATATTGCTGAGGATCTAAATTACCTACATATACCGTTTTGATATGCTCCCGACGGATAGATGAATTTATTTGGGAGAACGCCCAAAAGGAGGACAAAATAAGAAAGCAAATTAAAAGCCCTCGTTTCATGTTATCCGATTAGTAGTTCCCAGGAGGCCGTTGTCTCGTCTAATTTCAGTTGCACTTCGTTTCGCTTTAACTCCAAATTTTTCAAATCATCAAACTTGGATGCTTGCGCCAAAGCCGCCATATCATGTTCTATGGTTTCTAATTCATTTTCCAAGGTCATGATTTGAGCTTCTAATTTCTCAATTTCCTTTTCCGTGGATTTTGATTTAGGTGTAACCTCAACGGGAGCTAGTTCGGGCTTAGGTTTTTCCTTGCTTTTGGCTATGGGTGCTTGTGCACTGGTGCGCGTCGACATCCATGTTTCATATTCGTCAAATGAACCTGGATATTCCTTCACTTCATTATCTTCAATGTACCAGATCTTATTGGCAATATTGGAAACAAAATAACGGTCGTGTGATACGACTACATAGGTTCCTTCATATTGTTGCAAGGCTTGAATCAATATATTAACCGATTGCATGTCCAAGTGGTTGGTCGGCTCATCTAGTAATAAAAAGTTTGCTTCTGAGATCAATACTTTGGCTAGCGCCACACGTGATTTTTCTCCTCCAGAAAGTACTTTTATCTTCTTGAATACTTCTTCACCTGAAAATAAGAAACAGCCCAATACACTGCGCAATTCCATTTCAGTCTTCGTTGTACCCGTTGACTTAAGTTCTTCCAACAAGGTGTTTTCAACCTGTAAACTTTCAAGCTGATGCTGAGCGAAGAACGATTCAATGACATTATGACCCGTGCGTCTTTCACCTTCAATCTGTTCAGTACCCGAAATGACGCGCAATAGGGTAGACTTTCCTTTCCCGTTGGCACCTATCAAGGCTATTTTATCGCCTCGATTAATGGTCGCCGAGGTGTTCTTAAGAATTACTTTATCTCCATACGCTTTGGTAACATGTTCCAGGAATAGGATAAAACGACCTGGTTGTGTACCAAAGTTGAATTTAAAATTCACCTTTGCTTTTTCATCGATGACATCGTCAATAATATCTATGCGATCTAGCGCTTTAACGCGTGATTGAACTTGTTTGGCTTTCGAAGCTTTGGCTTTGAATCGTTCAATAAACCGTTCTGTTTGTCTTATTTGGGCTTGTTGGTTTTCAAAGGCTCCTTTTTGTACCTCATTTCGCAATGCTTTTTCCTCGGTGTAGAACGAGTAATTACCTGGGTACAAGGTGATTTTGGCACCCGAAACCTCAGCGATATGATCGATGGTACGATCTAGGAAATAGCGATCGTGTGAAACAACGACAATGGCTCCCTCGTAATCATGAATGTATTTTTCAACCCATTCAATGGAAGGTAAATCCAAGTGGTTGGTCGGCTCATCCAGCAATAAAAGCGATGGTTTTTGCAATAATAATTTGGCAAGCATCACACGCATACGCCATCCACCTGAGAATAGGCGCAAGGGTCTCGTTAAATCTGCTGTGGTAAAACCTAAACCTTCTAGAATTTCCTCTGTCTTTGATTGGATGGTATAACCATCAAGTAGTTCAAATTCTTCCTGAAGTTTAGCTAATTGGTCTACATCCTTGTCTTCATAATTTGTTTCCATTTTATGAAGTACTTTGTCGATTAGCTTTTGAAGTTCCAATTGGCGTTCAAAGGCCTGCATGGCAACCTCTAATATGCTATCATCCGTTTGGTAGGACAATAAATCTTGATTTAAAAAACCAATGGTGCACTCACCAGATTTAGAGATGGTTCCACCATCAGGTGTATATTCGCCTGAAATCAGACGCAATAGGGTAGACTTACCTGTTCCATTAGCGCCGATGAGGCCAATTTTCGCTCTTGGTTTGATGTGAAGATTTGCACCTTCGTAAAGTGCCCGACTACCGAAATAGAAATTTAGATTGGATATTGATAACATGGGTGCAAAGATAATCGTTTATATCCAATCAAACAGCCTAGGCACTT
>JACCDX011602791.1_pt1 | contig 12191 bp, 9 predicted proteins | sample 7449681 | NCBI WGS metagenome assembly JACCDX01 (sample SAMN15323450, study PRJNA562643) | freshwater metagenome | isolation source: river surface water | place: USA:Blue River Watershed | collected 2017-08-18 | reverse complement strand
TTGGCCTTGGCACCCTTCGCAGGGCCCTCAGCGGTCTTGGCCTTGGCACCCTTCGCAGGGCCCTCAGCGGCAGCGGTCTCGGTACCCTTTGCAGGGCCCTCAGCGGCGGCCTCAGCGGCGTGGGGGATGTCGTCGCCCCAACTACATTCAGTGGCACCCACAAACTTCTCGAGGCCCACGTCAGACATTGTAGGTGGCTGGCGCGAACGGTGAGGAGATGAAGTGACACGAATGTGAAGTGCGGCGGATGCTTTCAGCGAGAGAGATGATAGCGAACTCTTTATGTGTAGATGCGCACTGAAAGCTATTAAAATCTATAATTTTTTATAAAAAATTCAATTTTCAAAAATTAATAATCTTTTCAATTAAATATCAAAAAATTTCTTAATATTATAATGTATAGAAACATGATTATCAACATATATTTTAAATGAATTTATAGTATACATTTCTTCTAGTATAACTTTTACATATAAATCGTCTAATTTTTTAATAAAAAATTTAGGTTTGTAATTACTTTTACTTCTTAGAAATATTCTATCTTTCAAACTTTTGCTATAAAAATAAAAAAGAGTATCAGTTTTTTTAAAACCGTTATAATCTTGACCTAGTTTAGTATATTTCATAAATTTAACAACAGATTTGAAATCATTTTGTTCAATAAAACATTTAAAAATCATCTCTCTTCTTATGACTCCTTTCCAAAAATTTATATCTTCTTGTTTATTTTCAAATCTACCTTCTCCCCAATCGTTTAAAATAACTTCTTTAGTTTCTTTATTATAAAAAATATTTTTTGAATTTAGATCATTATGAGATATTCCGTAACTATTATATAACCCTATTATTTTTTCTAATTCTTTGAAGATAAGATCAAAATCCGAAGCTTTTAGTAAATGAAGTTGATCATATAAAGTAGGAATTTTGATATATCGAAAACTTAAAATTAAACTAGAACATTTTGTATTATATTCATTTGGAGGACAATCAGCTGCTCCAAAATAAGGAATTGTGTATTTCAAAACCAAAGGATCTTCTTCCCCTATTTCAAGGATTTTTTCATTAATAAGATATTCCCATCTTTTGGGAGATTTTTCAATTTTATTTCTAACATATACTTCTTTATATACAATATCGTCATATCTATATATAGCGGCAGACATACCATACCCGATAATTTTAGACTTATCTAAAACTAAAGAACATAAATTTTTATTACCTTCGATAAATTCGGTCATATTAATCATAAAATAAGATTGTATTTTAATTTTATGTAATTAAATTAAAATAAATCTAAAAAATAAAATGAAATATATTTTGAAAACAATTAAATCTATAAATGTAATTAAATATGATACCATAGTATCTTGTTCTCTTTTTAAAATGATAAAAGGATATAAAGATTTTTCAACAATATATTTTGATATGTTGAAAAATTGGATTGATAAAATTCCCAAAAATGCCTACACTAGATTATATGTAGATGCGTCAGTTCTAGACTATCCTAAATTTGAAGAGCTGATGAGTAATTCGATTAAAAATTTAGAGATAATTCTATTTCAATTTGACGATTTTCTAAAAGAAGATGGTATTCACCACGATGGAACTTTTGGAAGTATGACAAGATTTTTACCTTTATATTCCGATTTTAGACCTAAAAATATTAAATATGTTTGGATTACAGATGTTGATGTTCATCCGAGAGTCTTAAGTGAATATAATTTAATCAATATGACAAAAGTTAGAGCAGAAATTTCTTATCTAAGTGTAATGTGCTATAACAAACCTTGGATTTCTAAAGAAAATAAATACCCAATTGTAACTTATAGATTAATAGTTGATGTTTCTAAAGTCAAACTTAAATTTCAAGACTTTGAAAACTTTTTAGAAGATGTTATTAAAGGTAAATATAAAGATATATATAACCAAATTAGACAATTTTCAATAGATAATAATGAAATTACTAAAATACCTACATATGAATTTATTCAATATTTTCCCTATGGATTTGATGAACTATTTGTAAATAAATTTTACCCTTCTGAATTTTTAAAATATAAAAGAAGAATAGCTTTTATCATAAATCTTTTCAATTATAAAAATGTTCTAAAATATAATAAAGAAAAATATAAAAATTATGGTAAATTACATAAACTTTCTTGGGATGCGGAGTTTAAACTTAATGTAAAAGGTAAAAAAGAATTATTAGAACTTATATTAGAAATCTATGAAAAGAATAAGTCCGATTTAGAGAAAAATTTTTGTATGAAAGATTTACCTTCTTTATTAACTAGAATAGATTTTAATGAAATTGCTTTAAGTTCGGTGGTAATTTTAAATCCTAATAAAATCTAAATATTTTTTAATTATTCAACTAAAAAATATTTAGATATAAATTATCCAAAATAAATAAAAATGAATTATGAGTTTTTAACGCTTCAAAAAATTGATACAAGTAAATATGATATTCTTATATCTACAAGTTTATTTATGATGAAATGTCCTTATAAAAGTTTCAAACAATACTATATTGAACCTTTTTATAAATGGATTGATAAAATTCCTAAAAATGCTTATGTAAGACTTTATATAGATGAATCAGTCATTGATAATATTGATTTTAAAGAGCTATTAGATAAAAAGATTAAAAATTTAGAAATAGTGTTTTATCAATTTGATGATTTTTATATTAACGATGTAAATTATGATGGTTCTATATGTCCAAAGTATGAAAAATATACAACTGAAAAAGCAAATGGATATACTGGACACGATGGAACTTTTGGTAGTATTATTAGATTTCTACCTTTATATTCCGAATTTAGACCTTCTAACATTAAATATGTATGGGTATCAGATATAGATTTAGCTTTTAAAGCTTTTAATTTTAAATATATTAATAATCTTAAAAAGAATAATGCTTTTGTTAGTTTTTTTAGTAAGAGTTGTTATAATAAACCTTGGGTTGATATAGAAATTAAATATCCTATATTTGCTAATAGAATTATAATGGATACTAGAATCAAATTAAACAAAAAAGATTTCTTTAATTTTCTAAAAGATGTTAGAGAATTAAAATATCAAAATATTTATGATGAAATTAGTATTCACTATAGCAACAAAGATAGAGAAGTTAAGGATGTAAAATGGTTCCCTGTTGGTTTTGACGAGCTATTTGTAAATAAATATTTACATCCTATATTTTTAAAATATAAAAGGATTATCTATTTTGATATTTCTTTATCTTTATTTCGCGATTATCTTACAAAAGAAGAGAAAAAAGAGTTTAATCGTTTATTTGAATTATGTCAAGAACTTAAACAACCAATTCCTATAAAAGCTAGAGAAAGATATATAGAAATGAATAAAATATTATATGAAAAGATTAAAGATTTAGATTTTAGCAAGATTGAAGGTATTAAACCTGAAAAAGTTAAAACTTTAAATTATTGTAGAAGAGATTTTGAAGAAAATTATAAAATATTTGACTTATATGAAATTGGTGCTACAACTGTTCTAATTAAAAAAGCTAATCAATTATAAAATTTACTATGAATTTTATGGGTTTTTCAAATTGACTACTTTTCAAAAAAAAGAATATTTAATTTTTAGAATTCTAAATTTCTTATCTTTTTCAAAATATCAAAATAAATTTATAATTTTTCAAAATTATAAATTATATTAATTCCTTAACTTTCTTAGGTTTCACCCTTAAGAATTTTACCATAATAGTCTTTAACATAAGTAATAAGAGGTTTAGAATGTTCAATAGAATAACCTTTAATTTTATAATCGGTTAACATTTTAACAACCATTCCGATCGGTTCAACAAGAGAAGCAGGTTTGCGCCTACAAAATTGAGGTTTATATCCGAGCTCCTTAAATTGTTCTAGTTCCCTGGAATATCCAATACTGAAAAGCTGGTCCAAAGAAGACATCATAATATGTTCAATATAATATTCATAATCAATATTTTCTTTAGGATATACAGCTACAGATTCTTTTTTCTTTGCTAGCGGGTCATTCTGACTTAGAATTAACTCTTCGCTACAAATTGTATCTACTTCTTCTATATTTGAAGTATTAATACCACAAGAATCTTCGTACATATCAATCAATCTCATTTTGAGACCAAGTTTGACATCTTTTTCGCCTTCTTCCTCTTCGCCTTTAGTTTTTACAATAACATATTCTAGACGGTCCGAAGGATTTGCTGGTTTTCCAACACGGACAAGTTCATCACCGAATACTTTCATAAAATATGAATCAGATTTATAGTTATCTCCTAGAGAACGAATAATAGTCAAGTTTCCACGAGCCGGGAATCTATCATTGACTAAATCGTCTAGAGTTTTCATTACCAAATCATATCCATCATATACAGGCTCACCTGTTAGAATCATATGTAGAAGTTTATTATAAGTTTTATGGACAATCTTAGCTGTATCACGACGAGCAACAATAATGCCTCGCTTTAGAATTTTAAGCTCTCCTAGACTTCCATCTTTATTCTTATCTCGAATAAACTCTCCGTTTTTATCAATCAACAGAGCAGCATATTTCTTTTTCTTAATAGAAAGCATTTTCATTAGCTTTTCAAATTCAATCTTAAGTGGAGGAGGAAATAGACCAGGTTTAGCAGGGATAATTGTTCCGTCGGGAAGCTTCTTCTCCGGAGTTCCGGAAATTTCATCAGCCAGAGCAAGAGCCGCAGCATAAGCTTCCTTCTTATCAGGAATGTGTAAATCTACCATACTAGAGTCGGTATTATGAACAATCATACGACCAACACCGGCCGCAAAATGATGATTCTGCGTTTCCAAGTCATATACATATTGTTCCGTATTTCCTAGATATTCAATACTTAGAATCTTATTTCCTTTAATTTCGGTATTTAGAATATTATAATACTGATAAGCTTCAGCAGCTTCAAGTGTATAATTATCAAGAATCTTATCAAAATCAAAATCGGAATATTTATTTGTTTCTTTAACAGAACTGAACTGAGGAAGATTGACGTGTAGAAGTTCTGAACCGACATTGATATCGGCGACTCTTACTTCAACCCCATCAGGGTTAAGAAGAGAATGGTCTTCCGTGCATTTTACTACACCAGTTTCAGTTGTAATCTTATAGATTCCCTTAATAGTTTTATGACGAATGGCTTGGATAACTTTAGTCCAACCTTTATCGGACCAAACCTCCATATTTGCTAGTCGATTTTTATTTACACGACATTTACCTTCAGAGTCATTATCTCCATACATCCAATTTACAAGAGTTTCAATAGTTTTCCAACGTTGAACTCCATTGATACGAATCAGAATCGGAGTATCTCCAGTTACAGAGTCTCCATATACAATAGTTCCGTTATGTTTGGTAATAACGTGATTATTTACTTCACCAATTAGACGACGCCCAGTACAAGTAATACACATAGCTGCCTCAATTAGAGACAGAACACCTCCTTCTTGGGCTCCTAGAAACCCATATAGGGAATTAGCAGAAACCTTAAGAGCATTAGAATACTTATCTTTTAGAACTAGAAGTAGCTTAATTTCAGCTAGACGCTTAGGGTCAGAACATTCTTCCAGTTCATCTTCCAGTTCAGCTAGTTCTTTCTTAATTACATTACGACTTCCTACAAGGTGGTCCTGAATTTCAGGGAGTACACCATAACGGGTAGCTTTATTTACCCATTTATATTTATAAGTCCTCATAACAGTTTTAGCTTTCTTCTCTTCGGAATCATCACCTTCATCTTCAGCTACAAAGAAGTCATTATCTTCTCCGTCTCCAAAACTTTTCATTGCTTTAGCTCCGGCCTCTGGTTCTTCCTGTTCAACTTCAATAGTTGCTACTTTATTATCTTCAATAGAATCAAAAAGTTCTGGTGCTACAAGTGTAGTAAAACAAATATTATAAGCACGCATAATCGATGGATACAGAGAAGCAAAATCCAGACAGGCTACATTATCATAAAGACCACATTGAGGTTCAAATACAAATCCACCAGCATAAAATACTTTATCTTTAATACGCCTATCTAGAACAATTCCTTTCTTGAAACATTTATCAAAAACTTGAGATAGGCAACGAATTTGTTGTCCTCGAGTGAAGAGTTGAATAATTGTAACACCAACTACACTCGAAAGAGCATTAAGTCCAATCCATACGTTTAGTTTATCAAATAAATCTACTACAAGACTTGAATCTTGTACACAATATTCAACAATTCGGGTAATCTCCTTACGAGCCATTTCATAACGCGTTAGAAGTTTATTTACATATTCATTATTAGAATCGCTATCAAAAGCGAGTTTTTTAAGCTCATTAAACATATCACTAAATTCAAAATAAGTTCCAGTTTTCTCAAAAAGATACTCGCTGATTTTATCATAGACAAATTTCTGCTGTTCATAAGCACGGAACATATCCACGGGTTTTACATCGTGTTTCTCCTGTCCAATAAAGTATTTGCTTACAAAATCGAGATTATACATATCAAGACGATAATCACGCTTAACAATTGGAAGTAAGTCAATATTAATCCTACTAGAATCAAATTCTAGATAATTAATTACTTGATAACCATAGGCTCCACTCTTCCATTTCATAGTGCTCATCTCTGTTTTCTTGTTAAGAAGACGACTCATTGAAGGCCAATCTTCCATCTTAGTTTTTAGCCTATTTTCTAGATAGGGATAATCGTAAGCAAAGATGTTATATCCACTAATAATTTCCGGATCAAGGTCAATAATAAGCTGAGCAAATTTTTTAATCAATTCAACTTCGTTATTTACACAAACCACAGTTGCGCCTTCTACAGGGTCAGAATCACCGAGAACAAAAACATATTTCTTTCGACTCTCGGGTTTACCAATCTCATAATAAATACAAGAGATAATATTAGAAACATGAAGACTGTTTAGAGAGTTAGGCATAGCCTTGTGATTATCACTATAAGTTTCAATATCAAAAGCTAGAATCCGTGGAAACACGAACCAACTTTCACATTCTTTCTTATCAACCATCTTAATATTCTTATAAGAGACAAGAATTTCACTGATAGGTTTATCTTTAGTTCCCTTTGTAGAAATTCTCTTATGAGAATCAAAAGGGATATTTTCACCACTAACGTTAAGCCAGGAGCAAAAATCAGCATTAATAACAGTCATAAACTTCCGGACTGGGTCAATATGAGCTTCATAAACATTAAAATTCATACTACCAAACCCGTAAATATTACGAGGTTTAGAGAAAAGATTCTTACAATAATTCATTGCTTCAAGTGTATTAAACTTGAGCATCATCATAGGATATTTTCTATCGCCCTGATAGTAATATAGCTTCTGTTTGAGTTCAAAATGATATTCAATAGGTTTCTTTTCATCCATTACTTTAGAAATGTAAGAGAATACTTTGTTAGATTGAAAATTATCCCAGTTAAACGGAGTTCCATTTACAATACTAGGAAGTTCTAACCAACAAAAAATAGGAAAATCTTCAACTCTTATAAGACAAGGTTTATTCTGTTTATCCAGACACCACATATTGATACGAAAACGTTCTTCACCGTCATCATTTAGAATACGGTCTTCAGTTCCCACACCATATGGTAAAACATAATTTGTTGTATTTTCATTTAAATCGGACATATTATCGATTTTAAATGAATAGTTTCTAGTTATATCAATAAATTTGATTTATTGGTATATTGATTTTAAATTTTCATTTTTTGATATTCTTTAAAATTGTTATAGATTTCTCCCAAATAAAAATTTTTAGGATTTTCATATTTTTGAATTTTTCCAGTAATTTTTAATTTCCAATCATTTTCATTTTTATAAACATCATCCCATAATATTCTAATCATAGAATATCCATTTTCGATAGCTTTTTCCATTTTATATAAATCCCTTTTTCTTGTATTTTCCGGAGAATCCCAATTTTGAACTTGAGAAAAATGTTGTTTTCCATCTAATTCAATTATAATTTTAAATTCTTCGATACAAAAATCAAAAGGTAAAATTTTATTAGTTTTTGGATTTTTACACCAATCAAATCTAACATTCTTAAGAACTTTATTATATTTTTCGGTTAAAAATTTATTCATTATTCTTTCACCTTTAAATGAATTAAATTTTAATTCATCCCATTTGTATTCTTTATAAACATTTTTAAGAATATCAGTAAATTTATTATATTTCACTATTAATCCGCCGCTATGATTTTTAACCAAATCATTTTTAGTTAATCTATACCAATCTTCCATTGTTTCATAACCCAATTCTTTAAATAACCAATCCATATAGAGTTTTTGATTATTTATATCATTCCAAAAATTTAAAGGTGTATTTTCAAATTTCCAGGGTAACCAATTATAATTTTTAAAAACAGATTTAATTATTAATTGAGGAGATCCTTTATAAAAATTTAATAAAGAAAATCCATCATTATCCGTAATATTTTTTTGATTTATTTTATACCAATCTTCCATTGTTTCATAGCCTAGTTTTTTAAATAACCAATCTATATAGAGTTTTTGATTTTCAAAATTTTCCCAAAAAATAGAAGGTGTATTTTTGAATTTCCAATATAACCATTCATATTCATTGTAAATTATTATAATAACGTCTTGATATTTATCGTAATATTTTAAAATTGTTCTACCGTAATTATCTTTAAAATCACTTTCCTTAATTTTATACCAATCCTCTAATGTTTCATAACCTAGTTCTTTAAATAACCAATCCATATATATTTTTTGATTATTTATATCGCTCCAAAAATTTAAAGGACATTGTTGAAATTTCCAAGGTAACCAATTGTAATTACTGAATAAAGATTTAAGTAATAAGGAAGGAGAACCATTATAAATTTGTAAAAGACAATTACCATAATTTTCAATAATTATATTTTGTTTAATTTTATACCAATCCTCTAATGTTTCATAACCTAGTTCTTTAAATAACCAATCCATATATATTTTTTGATTATTTATATCGCTCCAAAAATTAAACGGTGTTTTTTCAAATTTCCAGGGTAGCCAATTATATTCATTATAAACATTTTTAATCGTATTATAAGGAGATCCTTTATAATAATTTATTATCCCAAATCCGTAATTTGACGTGATCAAATTTTGGTTAATTTTATACCAATCTTCTATTTTTTCATATCCTAAATTCTTAAATAACCAATTCATATAGATTCTTTGATTATTTATGTCATTCCAAAACCCTTGAGGACATTTATGGAATTTCCAAGGTAACCAATTAAAATTTGGATAAATAGTTTCAAAAATTTTAATTATAGAATTATAAATTTGATATAGATTATAACCGCAATTTTTGGAAAAATCTTCAATTGATATTTCATACCAATCTTCTATTTTTTCATATCCTAATTCATTAAATAACCAATCCATATATCGTTTTTGATTATTTATATCATTCCAAAAATTATGATTAATTTTTTCAAATTTCCAAGGTAGAAAATAATTAGATTTATATACATTATTTAAAATTGAACATAAATTTCCCCCATATTTTTTAAAATAAACATCATTTAGACCATATTTATTTAACAATGTACGAGAACATTTATACCAATCGTCAATTTTTATATATCCTTCTTTAAAAGCTATATATTCCATAAAATGTATAAGATTATTAATATCATTCCAATATCCATCTGGAATTTTAGGTTTATTAATATATTCTAAATATGACATTATAAAATATTTTTAAAAAAATGAAATTATTGAATAAATTCATTTTTTAGAATTAATATCTATAATTCTAAAATGGATAAATCTTTTCTAAAAGAACTTACTCCTATAGATTCTTATGCTTTTATTCATAAAACTAAAAATGAATATCTGATAGATATTTTAGAAAGTGGATATCTTTTACCTTGCGATATAACCGGAAATGAAAATTACACTTGTGTAAATCAAGACCCTAATGAACCTTCTAAAATATTTTTAAGTTTAGTTAGACCTAGTGATAAAATTAAATATGACATTATAAGTGAATCGGAGCCTATATTAATTTTTGATTCTAAATTATATTTAGATTATGGAATGAAAGATTTATGTTATTTTACTATAGGATGGAATTATGGAAAAATTGATTCCGAAAGAACATCGTTCTTTAATAAACTTGATTCTAGATATACCAAAGATGAAAAATTAAAACTTAACTTAAATTATATAGATTTAAGTTTAGGTGTCGAAGAAGACTTTAAAGTTAACTTTAACTTTTAGAACTCAAAATGAATTGATTGTATTAGGATATAGTACTTCTTTAAAAATTCCACTTAAGAAATATCTTAAATATATTTTGATATCACCTTATATGAGAACAAAGGGGATATATCAAAATATAGGTTCTCCTTTGGATTTTTTAAAGACTCAGAATATTGAAAAATATAATTTAATAATGAAAAAATATGGTCATATGATTATAGATAAGGATTTTTTATTGATAAAAGATATGGAAAATTCAGATATTAGTAAATATATAAATATTCAAGCTTGGAAAGAACTACATAGATATGAAGAATTTGAAAAAATGTTAAAATCGGAAAATTTTAATTAATTTTTAGAATTTATAAAAATCCATTCATATTGATTATAATTTTTAACTATCTTTTCATAATTTTCAGGTTTTGAAGTTTTTATAACAATTATAACACCTTTAGGATTTTTACTAAGAACATCTTTAAAATTAATACCTTTAGAGTTTCTTATAACTATTTCATTATAATTTGGAGTTTTAAATGTTTTAAATTGTTCGTATTTCTTATCAATAAAATTTTCCCAAACTTTAAAGTTATATTTAATGTCTTTTTCAGATTTCCATTTTCTACATTCGTTATTATTAAATCTACCATAATGCCATTCGTAGCACATAAATGAATTTTCAAAAATATCCTTATCTATACTAAACGGATCGATTAGAAAAATAATTTCATCTTCGGTTTCATCTTCGGTTTCATCATCCTTGTTGTCATTAAAAAATTCATATAATTTACTTGGTCTATTTGGAATTTTCATACTTACAAAGACGGAGTTTAAATATTTTTCTTTCATATCTTGTCTCATATTATCATCTAAATGTTGTTGAGATATAAAATTTAAATTATAATTGCTTCTAAAATTTAAAGGTAATAAAGCTTCATCTTTTAGAATATTCTCTAAATATTCAGGTTTAGTTTTATGATAAAAAATAGGGGTTTTATTTTCAAAAGTTATTTGATTTATTTTTTCAACAAATTGATTTTTATTCATTTTAATTTCTAAATAATATTATTTAGAAATTACAATAATTTCTAAAATTGAAATTACAATAATTTCAATAATTTTAATATAAATTATTATAAGAATGTATAAAGTTCCAAAAGGAACAAAAGATCTTTATGGAACTGAATACGACCTTGTTCAAGACCTTATTAAAACTATTCAACATGAATTTATTAATGCCGGCGGAGAACCTCTAGAAACACCTGTCTTTGAAAGATCAGATGTTCTACTGGGCAAATATGGCGAAGAAGCCGATAATAAACTCATCTATAATTTAAAAGATGAAGGGGGGAGAACTTCTTGCTGATACTAAATATTGATTAATTGGATTAACCAAAAATCTTTATTTATGATTAATTCATTACAACATCAATGAAAAGTGGAAAAAGTAATGAACAATCAATTAACGGATATTATCTGTATCCGTAATTAAAACTATAAGTCTTCAATCAAGAACTATAGGTTTTAATAAAAATATTTCTGGCTCCGTGAATATCCCTGTCTAGATGATAACTACAGCTGGAACATTTGTAATGACAAGCAGAACCTAAATCTTCCTTAATTTTTCCACAACTTCCACAAGTTTTGGAAGTGTAAGATTCATCTACTATTTTCAATTCAGAACCATATTTACGATTAAAATGTTCCATTTTAATCTGAAATTGATAATGAGCTAATCCGGTCATTCTCCTCTTGGTTGTCGAGTGAATATTATCAGATTGTTGAATATTAGATGTTTCAAATTTTGGAAGTAGAATATATTTATAGTTTTTACATAGAAAAGACCCAACTTGATTATGTAAATTATGAATAATTCCTCTTAGTCTAAACTCTAATTTAGCTAGTCTCTTTTTAATATTATATCTTTTCTTATAATTAGCAG
>JACCDX010369102.1_pt1 | contig 12193 bp, 10 predicted proteins | sample 7449681 | NCBI WGS metagenome assembly JACCDX01 (sample SAMN15323450, study PRJNA562643) | freshwater metagenome | isolation source: river surface water | place: USA:Blue River Watershed | collected 2017-08-18 | reverse complement strand
CGCGCCGCCTCAGTACGACCTCATCTACGACCTGGCCTACGAGACCCTGGAGGACAAGCTCGACACGCTGCGCCTCGTGGCGAAGCTGCCGAAGCCATACCGCCTGCAGGTGTTCTCCGTCATTTACTACCCGGGAACGAGCCTCCACACGCTGGCGGTGCGCGACGGCCTCGTGAACGACGAAAAGGCCGAGATCTACGACCGGATGTTCTTCGAGCGCCACGACAGCTACACGAACACGCTCCTGTTCCTCGCGCGCACCGGCAAGTTCCCGTCGCCGTTGCTCGAGGCGCTCATCGACCGTCGTGTCGTGGACGTGATGACCTCGGACTACATGGCACCCGCGGGCACCGTGGCCAAGGCCGCCATCCGTGGACTGCGCCAGGCGCTTCGGAGCCCGGCGGTCGAGCGGGCGCGCGCGCTCGGCACCTACAAGGCGCGCCTCACGGGCATGACGGGCGCGGACGCTGGAGCCGCCGCGCCGCGCGTTGATGGTTGAGATCACCACCGCGAGCCTGCGCGACGTCCCCGCGATGGTGACGTTGCAGCGCGCGGTGCTCGCCGAGGGTGCGTGGTTCATCACGGAGCCCGACGAGCTCGAGGATGCCGAGCAGGACGCGCGCAACGTGGTGGTCGACGCGGCGCAGGGGAGGGGACTCGCGCTGGTCGCGCGTCGTCGTCCCGGCGGGCCCCTTGTCGGCTGGGCCTGGGTGAGCCCCGGTCATCGCCGCAGGACGTGCCATGTCGGGCACCTCGAGATGATGGTCGATGCGCGTGTACGTGGCACAGGGGTCGGGCGTGCCCTGCTGGAGCAGGTGTTGGCGCGCGCCGCCTCGGTCGGTCTCCTGCGCGTGAGCCTCTGCGTGTATGCGCACAACACCGCGGCGCGGGCGCTCTACGCCGCGGCCGGCTTCGTCGAGGAGGGGCGCCGCGAGGGCGCTTACCGTTTCCCCGACGGCAGTTTTCGGGATGACGTGCTGATGACGCGCCTCGTCGGCGCGCCGTGACGCGGCGCGCGCACGCCGTGCCGGATATGCGCGACGCATGATCCGAGCTTCTCGCTCCGCGCTCCTCGGTCTCGCGCTCGCCGTGGGCCTGCCTGCGCACGCGCGAGGCGACGAGGCTGCGCGTGTGAAGGCGCTCGTGACGCAGGGTCGCGCGGTCAAGGCCGACGCGCGCTGTGGCAAGCTCGTCCTGAAGGGCGCCGTCCTCGAGGGGCCGCTCCGGGAAGCGTGCGCGCTGGCCCGCCTCGAGGGGGTCCGCCTCGCCGCGGAGCGCTCGGGCGACGTCGCTCCGCTCGACGCGTTCCGGGAGGAATGGGACGGCACCGAGGCCGCGAACGAGGCCTACCATCAGGCCGCAAGGGTGCTGCTCGGGTGGAGCGCCCGTGATCCTGCGCTCCTTTGGGACATCGTGGAGCGCTACCCGAACGCGGTGCATGCGCCGCAGGCGCGCACGCAGCTGTGGGAGGGCGTCCGTGAGCGCCGCGACGTGGACGAGGTGATGCGTTTCCAGGGCGCCGCCGTCGACACGCCGCAGGCCAGGATGGCCCACGCGCTCGAGGGAGACCTCCGCTTGGAGGAGGCGCGCGCCGAGGGGAGCATCGAAGCGCTCGAGGGCTTTCTTGCGGAGTTCGGCGACCATCGTCGGACGGCGGAGGTGCGGCTCAAGGTGGCGGAGGTGCGCTTCGCGGACGCGGACGTTCAGGAGCCGGCCGAGGCGCTCGCCACGGCGGAGGCGTACCCCGAGCACCCCGATGCGCCGGCGCGTCGCGAGGCGGCCATGGCGCGTCTCGCGGTGATGCGGACGGTGGCTCCTGCGCGTGTCGCGGGTCTGCGTCTCGGTGGGCGCGCTCCCGGCCCGGCGCTTCCCGGTGGCACCGTGATCACGGTCAGCGTCCCGGACCGCCCGGTCGGGCCCGTCGTGCTTCGTCGCGGCGACGTCGATGCGGCGACGGCGCTGAAGGCGGCCGTCGGGGCGCGTGCGCGCGACGCCTCGCCGGAGGACGTCGAACTTCGCTTCAGCACGGAGCCCGGCCGCGCGCACATCGTGTTGCCCGCGTGGTTTTGCGGGGGAACGCAGGAGGCCTGGACGCTCGAGGTGACGGTGTCGGGCCTCGCGATGCGCTACCCCGTCCGGCCCGATTCGACCTGCGACGCCGCGTTCGCCTGGCGTGCGCCGCGCGCCGGGCTCGACACCGGCAAACGACGCTTCCGCATGGGCATGACGACGGGCGCACTGCGTACCGCGTCTCCGGAGTTCAGGGGCAACCTCGATCTTCAAGGGGTTTCGAGCCTGTGCGCGGGTTCGCTGGACGACCAGGTGTGCGTCGACTTCTACAAGGATGCGCTGTTCGCCGTGCGTGGCTTTTGTCGCGGCTTCCTCGCGTGCACGTCACCCGCCCAGTACGAGCTCCGGAACGCGCTCGGAACCGCGGTGCGCCGCGCGTGGAGCGTGGAGGCACCGATCAAGGAGACGGTCTCGACGGCGCCGAACGTGGTCGCGCTCGACTTTCGCGAGGAGCGCCCGGAGGACGGTATCCCCGAGGCGCGTCTCGCGGTGTATGACGCCGCCATCTTCGCCGCGCTGACCACGGATGTCCCCCGTTACGCCGCTTGGAAGGGCGCCGCTGGTGCGCCCGTGCCCGGGCCGGCGCTCCTTGGGGCGGTGCGTGCCTCGCCTGCGGGGGTGCTCCCTGGTGCGGCGACCGATCGGCCCGACGTCCTCCACGGCACCTGGTGTCCGGTCCACGGGAGCGCCAGGTAGACGCGAGGAGCGCGGGGGCTAGCCCTCGCCCCGCCATTCCGCTTCGCGGCGGTAGATCGTGCGCGAGGTGATGCCGAGCAACCCGGCGGCGAGGTTGCGGTCACCGCCCGTGGTGCGGAGCGTTGCCTCGATCATCCGCCGCTCCACCACCGCGAGGGGCGTCCCCGGCGCGAAGCTCAGGGTGTCCGTCGGCGCCGCCGATTCGCGGCTCTCGCGGAGTCCCTGTGGAAGGTCGTGCAGGCGCAGCACGTCCTCGCGGGCGAGGACGACCGCGCGCTCCATCGCGTTTTCCAGCTCCCGTACGTTGCCGGGCCATCCCCACGCCTCCAGCGCCGCCATCGCCTCCGGCGCGATGCCGGTGACGGCGCGGCCGTGGCGCGCGGCGTGCCGCCGCATGAAGTGGCGCGCGAGCAGGGGGATGTCGCTGCGGCGGGTCCGCAGGGGCGGCACCTCCAGACGGATGACGTTGAGCCGGTAGTAGAGATCCGCGCGCAGGCGGCCCTCCTCCACGGCCCGCTCCGGGTCGCGGTTCGTCGCGGCGAGCAGGCGGACGTCGGCGCGCAGGGTTCGCGTGCCGCCCAGCCGCTCGTACTCGCCGTCCTGGAGCACGCGGAGCAGCTTCACCTGCACGCTCGCCGGGATCTCGGTCACCTCGTCGAGGAAGAGTGTCCCACCCGCGGCGAGGTCGAAGCGGCCTTCCTTCCGGCCTTGTGCACCGGTGAAGGCGCCGGCCTCGTAGCCGAACAGCTCGCTCTCCAGGAGGTTCTCCGGGATGGCGCCGCAGTTGACCGTCACGAGACGCGCCTCGCGTCGAACACTGTGGAGGTTGAGCCACCGCGCGAGCATGCCCTTTCCGGTTCCGCTCTCGCCGGTGATCAGCACACTGGCGACGGATGGCGCCACCTGCCGGGCCTCGTCGAGCAGGCTCCGCATCGCGGCATCGCGCCCGATGACCTCGTCGGGCTCGGCGCCCGCGATCGCTTGACGGAGGACGCGATTCTCGTGCAGGAGCCGCTGGCGCTCGAGGGCGCGCGTGACCGTGGCGACCACCTCCGCGCGCCGGAGCGGTTTCGTGATGAAGTCCCAGGCGCCTTCGCGCATCGCCTCGACGGCGCCCTCGACCGTGCCGTACGCCGTCGCGAGGATGACCTGCGTGTCGGGGGAGAGCTGCCGGCACGCGCGCAACAGCTCCATCCCGCCGAGACCCGGCATCTTCAGGTCGCTCACGACGACGGCCACCTCGCCGTCACGGAGCACATCGAGCGCTGCGCGGCCGTCCTCCGCGGTCGCCACGTCCCAGCCCTCACGGGCGAAGATCCGCGCCAGGGCATCGCGGTTGGGGGCCTCGTCGTCGACGACCAGGATGCGCGTCATGGACACGACGTCACACGCCGTGACAGTGTGTCAAGCGCAACGTGACGCGTGTGCCTTCGCCGGGACGAGACGTGACGTCGACGCTGCCGCCTGTGTCCTCGATGTCCTGACGAAGGACGCTCATCCCGAGGCCCGTGCCCGTGGCTCGGGTCGTGAAGAACGGCTCAAACAGGCGCGCGAGCGTGCTGCTGTCCATGCCCTGGCCATCGTCGGTCACCGTGAACGTCGTCGCGTCCGCGTCCTGGGTGACGTGCACGACGACGGTGCGCGCGTCGGCCTCGGCGGCGTTCCGGAGGAGGTTCAGGAGCGCCCGACGGACGGTCTCGGCGTCGAGCTCGACGGGGCGCGCATCGCCGATGACGCGCGCCTCGACGGAGAGCCGACGAAGGCGTTCTCCCTCGAGGGCGACGATCTCGCGGGCAAGCGCGACAGGATCCTGGACGCTCCGCTCAGGGGGGCGTCGTCGGGCCAGGTCGAGGTAGCGCTGGGTCACCCCCTCGAGACGCCGTATCTCCCGCGTGACCGTGTCGAGCAAGATCCGCGCTTCGGGCTCGAGGGTCTCCTCTGCCAGCAGCTCCGCGTGGAGGCTCATGGCGTTGAGCGGGTTTCGAACCTCGTGGGTGACCTGCGCGAGCAGGCGTCCGACCAGGGCGAGGCGCTCCGAGCGCGCCAGCCGCGCGCGGTCCGCCACGCGGGAGGTCACGTCGACGACGACGAAGAGGCGCGCGTCGTCGTCGAAGCCGATGACGGCGACGTCGAGGCGCTGGTCGCCATCCACCAGCTCGCGGTGCTGGCCCGGCGAGAGGACCGCCAGCGACGTGGCCAGCGCTCCGCCCTCGTGGGCGCGGCCACTCCGGACCGCCGCGGCGTTCGCCGTGTCGACGACGAATCCGTCCCCGACGGTCCGCGCCACGATGACCTCGCTGGCGAGGCCGTCGAGGATGCGCCGCAGGTGCGCCGACGCGGCCTGAAGGTTGCGATCGCGCTCGTCGACCGCGTCGGACATGCGTGAGAACGCGCCCGCCAGCGTGGCGAGCTCCTCCGGGCCGCCGGTCGGGAGCGGCCCTGCGCGCTCGCCCGCGCCGATCCTCGTCGCGGCTTCCGTCAGTCGTGCGACCGGCTTCAGCGCGCGTCGGAGCGCCAGTCCCTGCCCGAGACCGAGCGCCACGGTGAGGAGCAGCATGGAGAGGGCGGCGCGCTCCGCGCGGGCGTGCGCCACGGTGGCGCGCTCGCCCACCGCGGTGATGCGCGTCTGCAGGAGGCGCGAAAGCTGACCCGCCGCGTGACGAACCGCGGCGCGGTCGTCCGTCACGGCGCCACCCCGCTCCGCGATGACGCGAAGCTGGGTGCGCATCGCGGCCAGCGCGGCGCGCTCGTCGGCTCGGTGGACGAGCGGCGCCACGCCATCGAGGCGGCTCTCCGCCTCGCCGACCAGTCGCGCGACGTCCGGACCCGCCTCCGCGGCGGCCATGCGGGACGCGAGGTCCGTGAGCGGCAGGTAGGCTTCATCGATGACGCGCAGGTCGTCACCGACCGTGACGAGCTGGGTCCAGCCGTAGGCCAGCGCGCCCGCGAGGAGCGCGACGGCGACGGTGAGGCCACCGAGCAGGCGGCCCTGCAGCGTACGCGGGACGAGCGTCATGCGTGGCCGCTAACCCGGCGACCCCACGCGGAATGTCGTCGCGTGTCACCGCGAAGGGCGGCACGTTGCGGGTGCGGGGGCGCGTGATAGGCGCGGTGCTCGTCAATCCTTCCTGGAGCGGTCATGCGCACGGTGTTTCGTCCCTTCGTCCTCGGTCTTGCCCTCATGGGCCTCGCGGCCTGCAACAACGACGCTGCGACCACGGGCGCGGCGAACACTCCGGCCGCCGCCGACGTCGGCGAGACCGTCGCGACCGTGAACGGCGTGACCATCGGCTCCAAGGAGTTCGAGCAGGCCGCTGCCCGCAAGGCGCCCAAGGACGGCGAGAAGCTGTCGGCGGAAGAGAAGAAGGAGGTCATCCAGGAGCTCGTCGACGAGAAGCTCCTGTACGCCGAGGCCCTCAAGAAGGGGCTCGACAAGGACCCCAAGGTTCAGAAGGTGATGATCAACTCGCTCCTGCGTGACGACGTCTACTCGACCGTCAAGAACAGCGAGTTCACGGACGAGATGCTCCAGAAGTACTACGACGAGCACAAGAGCGAGTTCATCGTGCCTGAGAAGGTTCAGGTGAAGCGCATCCTCGTCAAGGTGTCCGACACGGTCACGGATGGCGACGCCAAGGCCAAGGCGGACAAGCTCCGCGCCGAGGTCGTCAAGAACCCGGATTCCTTCAAGGACGTCGCCGCGCGCGATTCCGAGGACCCCTACAAGCGCCGCGGCGGTGACATGGGCTTTGTGGCCAAGGAAGGCAAGCCGGGCCTCGACCAGTCCATCGTCGACAAGGCGTTCACGCTCGAGACCGGCGCCATCTCCGAGGTCTTCAAGACCGCCGAGGGCTACAACATCGTGCAGGTGGCCGCGCGCCGCGAGCAGATGGAGCGTACCTTCCAGCAGATGAAGGGCTCGGTCCTCCGCAAGGTGAAGAACGAGCGCATGAAGTCGATGTACGATGAGTACGTGGCGAAGCTCAAGACCGGCGCCACGACGAACATCGACGAGGCGAAGCTCGCCGCCATCGAGATCAAGAGCGCGCGCGTCCGTCCGCCGGCCGGCATGCTCATGGGCGGCGAAGGGGACGGCGACGAGGGTGGTGAGGCCATGGGCGCGGGCGCCGGCGCGATGCCCGGCGGCCTGGTGGCCCCGACGCCCGCGATGCCCGCGCCTGCGGCCCCCGCGGCCGGCAAGTAGTCGTTCGATGCTCGTCGCCCTCGTCCTGCTGGCCGCGTCTCCGCTGGCACACGCAGGCGAGGGCGATGTCGCGCCCGGCGCCAACGTGGTCATCGCCGACCGGGTCGCCGTGGTCGTCAACGACGAGATCCTCCTGCTCAGCGAGGTGCGCGCGCTGGGGGAGACGCTGCTCGAACAGACGCGCGCCGAGGGACGGCCCGAACCTACCTTGGCCGAGATGGTCGACCTCGCGGTGACACGCGTGCTCGTACGTCAAGAGCTCGCGGCGCTCGGACTCACGCCGGACGCAGACGAGGTGGAACGCTCGCTTGACGAGGTGGCGCGTCGCAACCAGCTCACCCGCGACCAGCTCCGGGCTGAGGTCGAGAAGGCTGGCATGCCTTGGGAGACCTACCGGCGTGAGCTGTCGGAGAACGTCGCCGAGATGAAGTTCTCGCAAGCCGTGCTGCGCCCGCGGGTCACGATCAGCGAGGACGAGCTCCGTGACGCGTGGCGCCGTGCGACCAAGGACGCACCGACGCGCGCCCACGTTCAGGCGATCTTCCTCGCGTGGCCGCCCGACGCCACGGAGGCGCAGCGCGCCGAAGTCGTCGCCCGTGCGGAGGCCCTCCGTGCGCAAGCCCGCGCGGGCGCGTCGTTCGTGGAGCTCTCGCGTGCCAACGACCAGGGCCCCTTCGGTGGTCAGGGCGGCGAGATGGGCACCTTCGGGCCGGGCGAGCTCGTCGCGGAGCTCGACGGGGTCGTGCAGGCCACGTCGACGGGCGACACCAGCGCGCCCATCGCGCGCGACAAGGGCGTCTTCCTGCTTCACGTTGCCGACAGGTCGGCGACCGCGGGCGGCGACTACGAAGCGCTCAAGCCGAAGCTGCAGGATGCTGTCTTTGCGCAGCGCATCGAGCAGGAGCGCGTCGCGTGGGCCCAGCAGGCGCGTCGTCGCGCCGCGGTGCGCGTGCTCGTGCCGGGGGGCGAGGCTCCGCGCTGATGGACCTGACCCTCCTGGTCACGCCGGGCGATCCGCGCGGCATCGGCCCGGAGGTTGCGGTGCGTTCGCTCCGCGCTCGCCCCTTGGACCCACGCGGGGCCCTGCTGGTCGGTGACGTGGACGCGCTGCGTCGTCATGCGCCTGACCTCGTCGTGGTGGAGACGCCTGACGCGCCCGGCGATGGTCTTCGTGCGCTGGCGCCCGAGGTGTTCGCCACGGGGGAGCCCATCGAGGTGGCGGCCCTCCGCTGGAGCGTCGGGGCCTGTCTCGACGGGCGTGCTGCGGCGGTCGTGACGGGGCCTATCCACAAGGCACGCCTCGCAGCGCAGGGGTTTCGCCATCCCGGCCACACCGAGTTCCTCGGCGAGCTCTGCGGGGTGGAGCGCCCTGTGATGGCGTTCGTCGGCGGGAGCGTGCGGGTCGCGCTCGTGACGGTGCACCTGCCGCTGCGGGCGGTCGCGGACGCCGTCACCGCCGACCGCGTGCTCCATACGTTGCGCGTCGCCAGCTCTGCGCTGCGCGAGCAACTTGGCATCGCGCGGCCACGCCTGGCGGTGTGTGGGCTCAACCCGCACGCCGGCGATGACGGCGTTCTTGGCGACGAGGAACTTCGTGTCATCGCGCCTGCGGTGGCCCTCGCGCGCGCGGAGGGCATCGACGCCACCGGGCCGATCAGCGCTGAAGCGGCGTTCGCTCACCCAGGCGCCGCCGACATGATCGTCGCGATGTACCACGACCAGGGCCTCGTCGCGCTCAAGCGAGTGGACTTCGGCCGCTCGGTGAACTGGACGCTCGGGCTGCCCATCGTCCGCACCAGCGTGGATCACGGCACGGCGGACGATCTCGTGGGTACGGGGCGTGCCCGCTCGGAGAGCATGGAGGCCGCCGTCGCGCTCGCGGACGAGCTCGCGATGCGCCGCGTCGCCGGGGGCGTTGCGGGGGGTGGCCAGCCCCCCGCCCCATGAATCAGCCGGAATCCTGAGCTGTATCCGTGGTTTCCTCGTCAGGGACCCACACCGTCGCACAGGCGTTCTCGGCGTTCCAGATCGCCCACCGCTCGGGGGCCGTTCCGAAGGCGACGCAGTCCGTCACGCGGGCACCGTCGCGCGACAGGACGTGGAGGACCCCGGCCAGGTCGTCGGCGCGGCAGGCAAAGGCCGTTCGGGAACCCGCGGACGCCTCACTCCATTCGGCTGCGATCTCGAGGTTCAACCTTAAAAAATCATCACTCCCGTCGCGTGCGGCGGACACGGACGCCAGGGTGTGGCGCTCGACGTACTGCCCGTCTCGGCTCAGCCACACGCGTCCACCGCCGGTCCATCCGTCGGTGCGGACCTCGAAGGTCCAGCGGGCCGCCTCCGGGTCGCAGCGAACGTCGACCTCGGTGATCGCGGCGTCGCGCAGGGCAACGTCGGACGGAAGGTCGGCAGCGACGGGGGAGGGCGCGCAGGCCACCAGCGCAACGGGGAGGAGCAGGCGAAGCATGGGGCCAGGGTAACGGGCTTGGCGCCAAAAGGCCGCGCGGCGCCCGGGGTTGCCGAGCGCCGCGAGGGGTTCGTCAGGCCGTGGGGCCCGAGCGAGGACTACCAGGTGGTGCAGCCCTTCTCCGCGTAGTACGCGGTGTTGGCGCCCCACACCCAGCACTGACCCGCCTCGTTGGCGAGGTAGTAGGTGACCTCGCCGTTGTCGGCGGCGCCTGGCTCACCCACGTCGTTCGTGAAGAGCGTCTCGGCGGGATCCGGGCTGGCGAAGTCGTAGTCGCTGCCGCTGACGGCGGTGATCGTGCCGCCGGTGGCGCCGACGCTGTGGCAGTTGAGGGACACGACGCCGCCGCCGAGGGCGTAGCCGTTGAGGCAGTCCTCGCCGGTCCAGTTGTCGGCGGTGCCGCTCTGCACGATACCGAAGTCGTAGGTGCCGGAGCCGTTCTCGATCACGACGGTCACGCCGGTGGCGGTGAGCTCGGCGCTGGCCGCGAACACGGGCTCGGTGCCGGTGTCCTCGGTGGCGGTGTCGACGATCTCGACGGCGGTGTCGCCGGAGTCGTCCTTGGCAGCGGTGCAGGCCGCGAGCGAGAGCGCGGCGAGGATCGTGAGCTTGTTCATGTGGGTCTCCTTGGAAGCGCCGCGTGTATACCCGAGGGTTCGCAGGCTTGCAAGCGTAAGCTCGTCGCGATGGCGGGTTCGTCGCGCTGGATGCACAAAATGACGAACGGGCCGCCCCGAAGGACGGCCCGTCGTTTCTTCCGGGGTCTCCCCCGCGCTTCAGCGGGTGCCGTTCGCGCAGCTGTCCGCGAAGTAGGACGGGTCGTGCCCGCCGACGAGGCAGTCCACCGGGTTGCCGGAGGCGTCGGAGATCGTCACCATCGCGGTCAGCGTGCTGGTGATGATGGACTCCTTGAAGATCGTGCTGGAGTTGTTCACCTGGTCGGCGAAGCTGCCCTTCAGCTCGAGCTCGATGGCCTTCGAATCGCCGCCGTACTCGTTGGCGGAGGTCGTGAGCTCGAAGGCGTTGTGGTACTCGGTCCACACGCCGCAGACGAGCTGGCCATCGGTGGTCTGGCTGCAGTCGAAGGACGGGTCACCCGTCTCGATGAGGTCGATCTCGACGAGGCCGACCTCGCCGTCGGTCTCGACGGTCCAGGTGCAGGTGGAGCCGACGGTGTCGCCGTCGCACACACCCTCGAAGTACTGGATGTAGGGGGTGGCGCTGGTGGTGCCGCTGTCGCACTCGGCGCCAGAATCGCACTTGCCGGTGGCGGTGCACGCGGTGAGCGCGAGCACGGGGGCGAGGAGGAAGAACTTCATGGGGCGTCTCCGTGGTTGGCGGGAAATCCCGCACGGGGAGGCTAGCACACGGGCGTGGTTTCGGGGAGGGGATCTTGGCCGTCGTCCAGCGTGTGCAGCACGCGCACGACGAGCTTGTCCAGCCCCTCGCCGGTATGCGCGCTCACGACGCTCGCGTCCCAGGCTCGCGCCCGGTCGGCGGTGGCGTCCGGGTCGGCGCGGTCGCTCTGGTTGAGGACGACGATCGTGGGCAGGTTGTGCGCGCCGAGCTCGCGGAGTACGCGGTCCACGGCGGCCTTCTCGATGTCGGCGTCCTCGTCGGCCGCGTTCACCACGTGCAGCAGCAGGTCCGCCTGCAGCGCCTCGTCGAGGGTGCTCCGGAAGGCGTGGACGAGGTCCTTCGGGAGGTCACGGATGAAGCCGACCGTGTCCGTTAGGATGACCTCGCTCGCGACGGGCGTGGTGCTCCCTTCGTCGTCGGTGGGGGGGGCGTCCCCCGAGGGGAGGAGCCGCAGCCGGCGCGAGGTTGGGTCGAGCGTTGCGAACAGCTTGTCCTCGGCGTCGACGTCGCTGTGCGTCAGGCGGTTGAGGAGCGTGCTCTTGCCCGCGTTCGTGTACCCGACGATGGCGACGAGCGGCAGGCCGACGCGCTTCCGTCGGTTGCGCCGCATGCTCCGCTCCCTGGCGATGTCCTGAAGCTGCGCCTGCAGGCGCGTCTCACGCTCGTCGGCGCGGCGCCGGTTGATCTCGAGCTTCGTCTCACCCGGGCCGCGGCCGCCGATACCGCCGGTGAGCCGGCTCATCGCGGTGGGCATCAGCGCGAGGCGCGGCTTTCGGTAGCGCAGCTGCGCGAGCTCGACCTGCAGCTTGCCTTCGCGCGTCGTGGCCCGCTGGCTGAAGATGTCCAGGATGAGCTGGGTGCGGTCGAGCACCTTCAGCTCCGTCTCGGTGGCGATGTTGCGCAGCTGGCTGGGGCTCAGCTCCTGGTCGAACACGATCACCCGCGCGTCGAGGTGCATGCAGCGCAGCACCAACTCCTTGAGCTTGCCCTGCCCGACGACGGTGCGACCGTCCAGCTCCCGACGCACCTGGAGGTTGCGGTCCACCACGTGCAGTCCAGCGCTCTCGGCGAGGCGCTCGAGCTCCTCCAGGGTACGTTGGGCGTCTTTGGGGCTGCCCGTCGTGACGCTGATCAGCACGGCGTTCTCGCGCCCGACGACGTCGCGCAGTGCGGCTGCGGCGCGGAACTGGTGCTCGAGGTCGCGAATGAACGCGAGGAAGTCCTCGTCCCAGGCGTGCACGCTCGCGTGGCGCACCATGCGGTGCGGGGCGTCGCTCCCGGGTGGCAACAGGTGCGCGACTTCGACGGCGCCGGGGAGCCCGTCAAGCTGCACGTGGATCACCACGACGCCGTCCAGCCGCAACAGGGCGAGGTCGGTGAGGTCGTCACGCGCGAGG
>JACCDX010515127.1_pt1 | contig 12194 bp, 17 predicted proteins | sample 7449681 | NCBI WGS metagenome assembly JACCDX01 (sample SAMN15323450, study PRJNA562643) | freshwater metagenome | isolation source: river surface water | place: USA:Blue River Watershed | collected 2017-08-18 | reverse complement strand
CGTTAGAAATAGCGTCGATGATCGATTTAATATACTTGCCTTGGCCCTTAGATAATTGGGCTCCGGTCATCATGGTTTTTTCAGTTAAAAATTCAAATGCTCTCATAGCAAGTATTTATCGGATTTCTGGGAACAGGCAATCCTGCACAAAGACCTTAACATCGTCTTCAGAAAGCCCTAAACTAACCATAACACGCGGCGTATGTGGGTTTTGCTTTTGATTTTGAGCGTAAAAATTTTGTTCAAATGTTGCATCTGCTATCTTGTTATTAGTTTCACCTACGGTTTCTAAGTAATGGTTAACTAGTATGTGAGCTAGACTGGTAATTTGACTGAGTTCGCTTTCGTCGTTGACATTGCCCGCAGCTACCATGCTAGAACTAAAAATACGCTGTGCCCACTCTGGCAGTTCACGCTTCTTAATCCATTCGTATCTGCTGACTTCTTCAGCAAAATATTCAATCATTGGATGCTGTTTATCTGTAGTAGGACTATAGTCAATAAAACAACCTGTGATCTTGTTTTTACCTGCAATAACGTCAAAACCAAAGATAGGAGCAGAGTTGTGTATATGTGGAAAGATGCAACAATGCATCATCCACAGGCCTTTTGTTTCTCTAGCGTCTACGACGTCAACATGAGCACGACGATAAGAATCGGACCGCCAAACGCGATTAACCCACCCAGGCTGATTAAAACGATCCATTCCAGGTTCAAATATTTCGACACCTGTTCTATTAAACGATTCTTCGAGTAGATGTTGAATTTCAATTAATGTTTCCCAAACTTTACTGTTGGACATGCTCCATCATCTCTTCAAAAAATCTTGCTGCAAAATCAAAACAAACCTTTGCTTCGTCTGCCATGCTGTCGTCAATTTTTGCTCTAACTTTTGTTTTTAGATCATCAGCATTTTCAAATTGGTAGTACTTGCCCGATCCGGGAATACGTTTAGCAATCATCTGTCCGCCTGCAAGGTCGCCCATATGACGTACATAAATGTGTGCCATTAGCTTTTTAGGATCGTCTTTGATGCTCATAATATGGTTCATGTATTCTTGAACCACTTTGCATAGTTTAGGAGTTTCTTCTGTGTCACCCCATAGTTCTTTGTAATCTTCTAGGATAGCTTTGCTTCTTAGAATTCCAGGAATGTCTGACAGTAGTCCATGCGGCATAGCACAGACTTCTAGTAATTCGTACATTGGGAATTGATTGTACAAATACTGTGCATACAATTTTGGATCAATATTTCCAGAAAACAAAACTTTAACAAATGGTCTTGTTTCTGCTCTTCGGTGCTGCTCGTGTGTAAGTTCTTTTAGGCTCATAGTGAGTTATTTACTGTTACTTAAATCTTAGGATGAGAAATAAGAGATCTTTTTCGTTATCTAATTTTATGAAATAATCGCTTTGATTAAATCGTTGGTACTGCCATTTTTGGCCCATTGGACCTAAACTTGCTTCTAGGAACTTTCTAATAGATTTCTTTCCTGCTATGCCGTCTGATTGATTTTTTGGACGTTGATCTCTAAAATGTACCCAATAACCAAAACGTCTAGCACCTGTGCTCTGATGTTTTATAAGTTTAACATCATCAAATGTCATTGCTCTTGTTCAAGAGTAACCTGTAAAGGAAATCCATTTGATCTTGCTAACTGTGTTGATTCAATTCCTCGCTGTTCAGCAATCTCGTGTGTGTAGATTCCAACAACTGCACTACCAGTATTGTGAATTTCCATAGTTAGATCTTTAGCATCATGCTCTGAATGCTTAAAAATTGTAGTAAGCAATTCCATGACAAACTCCATCGGAGTATGATCATCATTTAGAAATACAACTTTCCACATCTTAGGAGGCTGCAGGGATACTTTAATTTTTTCTTCAATTTTAGCTTCTGTTGTCATGATTTCTCCGAACTTTAATAGGGGGGAATTAAATCCCCCCATACTATTACTTAACCTCTACGATGTCGATCACACGCGGTTTGGCTGATTCTGGAATATTTCTTACCAGTTTAACAATTAGCATACCGTTCTTAGTTTCGGCACCTACTACTTCAATGTGTTCTGCAAGAGGGAACTCTTTAACAAAATCACGAGTAGCCAATCCACGATGCAGATACTGCTCCGGAGCATAATCTGTAGTCATGCTCTCTCCCTTAACAATCAACACATTGTTTTCTACAGTTACAGAAATTTCAGTACGTTCAAAGCCTGTAACAGCCAGCTGAATAGCGTACTCATTCTCTGCAATTTTTAGAATGTTGTGTGGGGGATAGTTGTTGTTTACACTGTTTGCGAAACGGCGTTCCATTTGATCAAACATTTGATCAAAACCTACAAGTGCTCTGCTTAGAGCGTCAATTCTAGTTAATTGATTATTGTTCATATTAGTCTCCTTATAAAGTAAGAACAAATGGGGCCCTATTAGGTACCCCTAATATCGACAATTAGTCTTTCTTTTCCGTAAAGGTAGCGTCAACTACGTTGTCATCCTGCTGTGGCTGAGGTTGGGCTTGTGCTTGCTCTCTAGCCTGCTTTTTATCCAACAATGTTTTCATTGCAGGATAAACCTTTTCAAGTTCTGATTTGATTACAGCAGCATCGTCGCCTTTGGCAGCTTCTTCAACGGCTTTAATTGCTGTTTCAATTTCAGACTTTTCTGTGTCTGTTAAATCATCTTTGAATTCTTCCATGTCACGCTTAACTTCGTGTACAGTAGATTCAGCTTGATTCTTTGCTTCAATCAATTCACGTTGTTTCTTATCTGCTTCTGCGTTAGCTTCAGCATCACGAATCATTTGCTCAATTTGTTCTTTGCTTAATCCGCTGTCGCTCTTGATTGTGATCTTGTTTTCTTTACCAGTGTTCTTATCCTTGGCACTGATGTTCATAATACCGTTAGCATCAATGTCAAAGGTAACTTCGATCTGTGGCATGCCTCGACGTGCAGGAGCGATACCGTCTAGCTTAAACTCGCCTAGAAGTTTGTTGTGCTGGCAAAGTTCACGCTCACCTTGGAACACTTTGATGTCCACAGCAGGTTGATTGTCTTCGGCTGTAGAGAACACTTGCTGACCCTTGGTAGGAATAGTAGTATTCTTTTGAATGATCTTAGCCATTACGCCGCCCAGTGTTTCAATGCCCAAGCTCAATGGAGTAACGTCTAGCAATAGAACGTCTTTGCGATCTCCACCTAGAACAGCACCTTGAATAGCAGCACCAACGGCAACTGCTTCATCTGGGTTTACATCCTTGCGTGGTGCCTTGCCAAACAATTGCTCAACAGCTTCTTGTACCTTAGGCATACGTGTCTGACCACCAACAAGAATAACTTCATCGATGTCTGCGGCACTAACGCCTGCATCTCTCATAGCCTGACGACATGGTTCTAAGCTACGCTGAATTAATTCTTCAACAAGGCTTTCTAATTTGCTACGAGTGATCTTAACAACTAAGTGTTTTGGACCGCTAGCATCAGCAGTAATGTAAGGCAAGTTAACTTCTGTCTGACTACTGTTGGAAAGTTCAATCTTAGCCTTTTCAGCAGCATCCTTTAGACGCTGTAAAGCCAACATATCTTTGGTTAGGTCAACACCTTGTTCTTTCTTGAACTCGTCAACCAAGTAGTCCATAATACGTTGGTCAAAGTCTTCACCACCTAGGAATGTGTCACCGTTGGTAGAGAGAACTTCAATTTGCTTGTCGCCATCAACGTTGGCGATCTCAATAATCGAAACGTCAAATGTACCACCGCCTAGGTCATAGACAGCAACTTTGCGATCCTTCTTGTCAGCCTTGTCAACGCCGTAGGCCAGTGCAGCCGCAGTTGGCTCGTTAATAATACGTAGAACTTCTAGACCTGCAATCTGTCCAGCATCTTTGGTTGCTTGACGTTGCTGGTCGTTAAAATAAGCAGGAACAGTAATAACAGCTTTGGTAACTGGTTCTCCAAGATAGTCTTCTGCGGTCTTCTTCATTTTACGAAGGACTTCTGCAGAAATTTGAGGAGGAGCAAGTTCTTTACCTTGTGCGCGAACCCATGCATCGCCATTTTTGGCTTCCATGATTTCGTAGGGCATTAGGTCAATGTCTTTTTGTACAGCCTTTTCGTTAAATTTACGTCCAATTAGACGCTTGGCTGCATAGATGGTGTTTTTGGGATTAGTTACTGCTTGACGCTTTGCTGATGCTCCAACAAGGATTTCTTCTCCTGTGTAGGCAACAATACTAGGGGTAGTTCTAGCACCCTCTGAATTTTCAATAACTTTGGAGTTTCCTGACTCGATGATTGCTACGCATGAATTGGTAGTACCGAGGTCAATACCGATGATCTTAGACATAATATCTCCTTATAAAGTAAGATCTATTTGGGCCCTATGCCCTGTAAACTGCCCTATGGTACAGTTTACAATTTTATTTATCTTTGATTAGCAAATGGTGCAATCATTTTTCCGTCAAATGTACTGGCTGAACGCAGTTTTTTATAAACGTTCTGTACACCAACGGCTTGATTCCAAGCATCTTCTAAAGCATGATGTTTTAACACCGGAGGACGCTTTGGGTCAATACCAATGTCAAAAATTGTACGGGTGTCGCGAACTTCCCAAAATTGCCAGGGAATAGCTTTGCCCATTTTGCGGAATAAAGTTTCGCAGATAACTACGTCAAATCCCGCACCGTGGCTCCATACACGTTTGGCGCCCCAGCAGAATTTATACAGTTGATTCATAGCTTCAACAATGTCAATTCTGCCGTCTGGGCTAAACGCTTCGTCTTGAGCAGCCTGCTCTTGATTAGCCCACCATTCCAAGGTTGCTGGACTAACTGTGCATCCTAGTTTATCGCAACTGTCAATGTCTACCTTTACGTAGAATTTTTCCATTGCGGGTTCTTCAACATCGGAACCAAAAGGATCAAATTTAACAGCACCAATCGTTAAGATTGTTGCACTAGGGAGAACATCTAGTGTCTCCAAGTCAATCATAATGTCTGTATTCATACTACGATTATACTGTCTATTGTTGTATAAGTCAAGCATTATTTTACAAACACATCATTGATCTGTCTGTTAACTCTAATGAACGTTGTACATTTGGATAACTGTTTTAGGCTAGGTGCGCCTACATAGGTACATGTACTTCTAATACCGCCCAATAAGTCTAAAATTGTACTTTTTATACCGCCCTTATATGGTACAGAAACTGTGCGACCTTCGCTCGAGCGATATTCTGCAATACCACCGTGATGCTTATTCATAGCAGTATCTGAACTCATGCCATAGAACGTAACTTTGCCGTCTTTGACTTCTCCGCCGCCTTCGTCGTGTCCGGCCAGCATACCGCCTAGCATTACAAAGTCCGCACCAGCGCCGAAAGCCTTAGCAACATCACCAGGGCAAACACATCCACCATCAGCAATAATATGAGCACCAAGACCGTGAGCAGCATCGGCACATTCAATAATAGCACTAAGCTGTGGGTAGCCCACACCAGTTTGAATACGAGTAGTACAAACGCTACCAGGGCCAATGCCCACTTTAACAATGTCCGCGCCACGTAAAATTAACTCCTGTGTCATATCTGCGGTAACCACATTACCGGCGATAATAGTATGTGTTGGAAATTGCATACGCACCTTTCCAACATAGTCAGCAAAATGTTCGCTGTATCCGTTAGCGATGTCAATGCAAATAAATTCAAGTTCAGGAGCACTATTAATAATTCGTACTAGCTTTTGAAAATCTCTATCGCTAGTGCCTGTGCTAACTGCGAAACGTCTTGCATCAACTTTGCTGAGAGCATCGACGATATCTGCTTCGTCGTAGGTTTTTACTAAACAGGTAAACAAAGCATGTTTGCCTAATTCTTCTGCTATATTAATTGTACCAACGCCGTCCATGTTAGCAGCCATAACGGGAACTCCGGTCCACTCGAACCCGCTATGTTTAAATTTGTATGTACGGTTAAGATCTACTTCTTTGCGACTTGAAAGAGTAGAACGCTTAGGACGGATCAGCACATCTTTGAAGTCTAGTTTGACTTCGTCTTCGATACGCATACGATGCCTTTCTTAGAATAGTTTTTTAGGTAATTGTTGTTCGCGTAGTTTCTTTTGCCAACGTGCCTTTGCGGCACCCTTGGCACGTTTACGAGCCGTTGTTGGTTTTTCGTAGAATTCTTTTCTTCTAAGATCTTCTAAAGTACCAGACTCTTCAACTTTCTTTTTAAAGCGTCTTAGAGCTTGGTTAATATTTTCGTGTTCTTTTACAACAACGGTTCTTCCAGAAATTAAGTTTTTACTCATAATTGTTTAATTTACTATCTAATAAAGTTTTTAAGTCCTCGCTAGAGTATATAGCTTTTTTATTAACCGACCCCAGTGATTTTAGAGTGCCCATAAAATAAGAGTTTTTTTGAGCAGCCAAATAACCAACTAGAGTTTGATCAATGCTGTCTGCGTTAAAAATTATAACATCGCTCTTGTTCTTTTTGTCCAGTAGCCAATCTATATTTTCTCCAAACTTCCAATTATACAGTATAACGGTATCGGAAAAATTCGCTTCTAATAAGGAGTCTGAAATTAGTTTTGATTGCTCTACGGTTAGATCAAAGGTCAACAATCTGAAACCATCTATTAAAATATCGTCTGGGTAAGTTGCTATAATTACCTGATTGTTCATTTACTCTTCTTTCGTTTTCTTTACACGTTGCCAAATAGTAGATTCGCTTTGTTCAGCATTTTGTACATAACCTGCTAAACTTCCTTGCTTTTCTTGACCTGTTGATTCCCCTCTCGCTCTATCCAGGTCGTTATCTTTTTTTTTAGAATCTAATTGTTCTGCGGCCCACTTGGCTGCTTCAATGGCTGCTTCTTCGTCTTTGATTTCTTCAAAGTCTGGTTTTGCCTTTAGAAGATAGTCTTCCCATGGCAGCTTTTTAATTATACCTTGTTCGAATAATCTCTTATGTCTCTTTAAAGAGTCATTGGGGTGGTCGTGTTTCCATTGTGTTTTTGCAGCTTTGATTTCTGCAGAATCGTCAGGATGATTTAATTCATCTTCATCATCTTCGTCGATAGGTTCATCTTTTGGAGTTATTTCTTCGTATGTTGGGAGAAAGTCATCCTTTGCTTCTTCTGGTTTATAAACCTGAGGCGGAACACTAACCCAACCTTCTGGTTTGTCCCAAAAGCTCTTACCAGAATTTAGATAGGGGTGCTTGTCTAAAATTGATTCTTCTTTAACTTCGCCGATAAAAGGTTCTACAGTTTCTTTTACTGGTTCTTCTACGACTATAGACGGCTCAGCTTTTTCTTCGACTACTTCTTCTGATTCTTCTTTTTTGCGGAACCACTGAAAACTATATTGGCTAGCTAACAATAAAATCACAGCCAATGGGTCAAAGACCAACACTATAATAATGATCATCCAACGAACAGCACGTTCGAGAAGATTGTTATCTGGATTGTCACCGTATATTAGTGCAGCCACATATTTGATAGGGCCTACTTCTGCTTCGACTTTACGAAGCTCTGCGGCAATAGGTGCTCGTTCTTCGTTGAGTTTACTAATGTTACCCTGTGCAACAGAAATATCTTTTTGGAGTTTTGTTCGTTCTGCTTGCTGTTGTCGTCTAAGTTGAGCAGCTCGGCCTGCACCTTGTTCGGTGGTGCTTCTTGCCATAGTCTGGTCCACAGCATCGTCCATTTGTTTAAGAGCACGTCTAGCAGCATCGATGTTCTCCCTTTCTGTCTTGATTTTTTCATCAAGCAAGGCTACTTTGGCTGCAACGTCACCGGTGGGCACAGCTTGGTCCAAATGCGCCTTGGACAGATATCCAAAAATACCCATTGAAGTAATCAACATTAAAACTGCAATGGCAATTAATAGATAAGTCTTTAAAAATCTAGGAGCGATTGACCAGTTTTGTTTTAGCCACACTGTTGCTGACAGCTTACCTACTTCTAATACTATTCCCATTACAGCAATGGGAATAACTGCGGCTGCAAAGATACTGATAAGACCAGCTACAGAATAGTAAATGGCCACAGCACTGATGCTGAGGCCGCTGAGTAGTGCCAAATAGGCTATGAGTCGATCGCTTATAGTTATTTTCATGAACAAATATTTATTCCCGTATCCAAGTCCAATTTCTGCTAGCATTTGAGTAGCAGGCAGTTTGTTGCATAGTCTTTTGCATATTATACGCTATAATTTGCAAATGTAAACGACGACAATATCCAGATCCGGTCGGCCAAGTGATTACAGGCACTGCAAATCCGCTAGCATCGTTCTTATACCATTCTACAGACTGGCCGTTTTCGGCAAACATTACAGCATGAGTAATTGCCTGAGCGTGTGTATCTTTTTGTTCTACATCCAAAGTCTTGAACCAGCCAAATGAAACATTTATTAGTTCATTAATCATAGGACCTCCTCGATAATCAAAGAATCGAGGGTTATAGATGTCAGATGCGTATACCGAAGAACTAATTCCTGCCAGTATTAATAACTTCCCAACTGCCATCCAACTTTTGGCAGCTAATGCCCTTACGTTGAACATCACGTCCTCCAATTTGCATCCAGTATGTAAACTCGCCACAATTTGGCGCCATGCCAATTCTAGCCACTGCCAATCGTTTGAGTTGATCGTCTGTGCATTCTACTAGAGTAGCACTGTCAACCTTTTCGCCATTCCTAATCAAAATTTCTTGACTGGTATGACAATACTGCGGTTTGTTAGCAGAAACCTTGGGAGACGAGCTACAGCCAACCAAGGCTAATGCCAGTACCAAAGTTAGGTATTTCATTACTGAGCCTTTGCTTTGGCTTCTGCTACCAACTGCTCAAAGGTGCTCTTCTTCATTTCGAGACGAACATAAGTGTAATGACGTCCGTTCATTGTGAAGTGACCTTTTTCAGTCTTAACGTGCTTACGGATAGCAGTGTCAGTGACCTTGTAACTAATCATAGTACGAGTAGTTTTCTTATCGTCCTTGATGTCGATTACAGTTTCAGAGTTAACTGTACCGTTGATGCGTTTTGCAAAGTTGTTCATTGCAATAGCATCCATTTGTTCTTCTGCGGCCTGTGCGTATGCACTTTCACCTGCGCCACAGGCATAGACATAATCTTCTTTCCACCAGAACCAACCTTTAACACCTTCTTGGGCACAGTCCTGATACCAGCTAGGTTGTGCATAGGTTTTGCGTTCAGGAATATCTTTCATTGACGAACAGCCAGTAATAGCCGCAGCCATAATGCCTACTACAATTGCCTTTTTCATATTGCCTCTTTCTGTGTGTGATTTATAACAGTTATTAGTATACAGCCGTAGTCAACCAAAGTCAACTACGGCGATTACCAATTTATTTGAAGAAAATTAGAGCCATTAGCACAGCTTGGACAATAAAGCCTACGCCAATAGTAACAACATTGAGCATGTCTTTTTGGACAGCAGCTTTTACAAACAGCAATCCGAGTCCGCCCCAAACTAGCAGTACCAGATCTACACTAGGCAAGCGATCAGTTAGACCACTCATTACTGCCAATAGACTAGGAATGGTTGCGGCATGAAGAACAATAACAGCTAGCCATCCTAGTGTTTCTGCCGAAATGTGACTGACTTTTTCAGTAGCCCAATTTTTAAATTGTTCCATGTTCTCGAAACTAGGAAAAACATTAAACTTAGCCATGATTACTTTCCTTTATAAAAGATGTGATTGCCGATTGATCCAATTTTTTCCAAATTCCAACGAGGGTTTACATAGTTTGCATGATAATACAATGCATCTTTGAGAACACTTAATTGGAATCCTTCCAAAAGAACTTTCTTTGCTACTTCATAACTTTCTTTGTAAGCAGCTTGATTTACAGGACGAGTTTTTGCAGCGTGGTCGCAAGCCCATGAGAACTGGCATACAACTTTATCCATAACTACATTTTTCTTATAGATAACTCCGCAAACATCGTTACCAAATCTACCGTCCTTAACACGGTTCATGGTTACCTGAGCTACTGCCACTTTACCTTCAAAGTTTTCATGGCCAGCTTCTCTGTAGATGTTAATGGCTAAACAATCTAATTGAGTTTCTCTAGTTTTGATGGTTACTACATCTTGACTATAGTATCCGTTTTTCTCTTTTAAGGTTTCAAACTTTCTGTCGATCAAAGTTTGCACAACCATTGCTACAGCCAAAAGGCCGAGAGCGTAGCATATAAAACGAATTGACTTTTCCATAAGTCCTCCTTTCACTTGGTGTGAATAAAAATCACTAGATCCTATCTTCACATTACATTAAGGGAGTTAACTTCACGAGGCTCACGAAAGAACCCTGACATACGTGTAGTTGTCTCCATTGGACGCAACAATCTCATAACTTGTTGTGCCTTTGGAGCCTTGACCGCCCGGATCTCACGGGTTTCTCATTTGGCCAAGACTCGCGGACGCAATTTCTGCTTTTGGCTTCCATTGTGCCACTATCTTAGTTTCTTTGCGAAACGTACTTTATATAGTTCAACTCTCCAAAATTTACAAGGAAACAGGTGATTATCGACGCATTTTGGCAATATCTTGTGCTTCTTCGTCAGAAAAAATTGGAACTGCATTACTCTTATGCATAGTACCAATGCCTTTAATCTTGTCACCTGTGTAGACTTTTTCTGGCGCTTTGGTACAGGCGCCGCCGGAAAACGGCAGGCTAGCAATTCTAGGACCAGTGTCTCTCACATAGGGTTTATTGACCACAGGATTCAGTGTGGGTGCAGACAATGCACGAGCTTTGCGTTTTTCGTCAAGCTCACTAGCCCACTTTTTCTGTAGTGCTTTCCAGCTTTCGTCCAATTCTCTAGCCTTTCTTGCGTGTTCGGCTGATGCAAATTTCTTCTTGCCTTTTTTCTTGCCAGTGGTACTGAGCCACGGACCTTCTAAATGCATACTCAAAAGAAACCTCCAAACTGTTAAACTATACAAATATTATAGCACCAAGTTTGGAGGTTGTCAATCTTAATTTCGAATTAAGTAATCAAAAGCACCTAATGCGGCATTAGCGCCACTGCCCATAGAGATGATGATCTGCTTGTACGGCACATTAGTACAGTCGCCAGCGGCAAATACACCCGGCATATCTGTTGAACCGTGGCCGTCTACAACGATCTCTCCAAAACGAGTGCGCTCTAAACTATCGCCAATCCAATCTGTGTTAGGTACAAGACCAATTTGGACAAACACACCGTCAAGAGCTAACTGTTGCTCAGCCTGTGTGTCACGTTCAACATACTTGATACCGTTCACTTTGTCTGTGCCTGTGATTTCCTTAACCTGCACATTCTTATGAACAGTTACATTAGGCAAACTGAATAGACGCTTTTGTAGTACAGCATCTGCCTTAAGTTCTGGCATGAACTCAAACACAGTTACGTGACCAACAATACCAGCTAGGTCAATAGCGGCTTCAACACCTGAGTTACCACCGCCAATAACTGCTACGTGCTTGCCCTTAAACAAAGGACCATCGCAATGTGGGCAGTAAGCAACACCACGGTTCTTGAACTCTGCTTCACCCGGAACACCTAAGTTTCGCCAACGAGCACCTGTAGCAATGATTACAGTCTTACTCTTTAGTGTAGCACCACTTTCAAGTTCAACTTCAATCATATCTTTCTTGCTGATGCTCTTGGCACGTTGTAGGTTGTGGATATCCACAGCATACTCTTTAACGTGTTCTTCTAACTGTGCCACGAGTTTAGGACCTTCTGTATACTTTGTACCAATAAGGTTTTCAATACCCATTGTGTCCATAACCTGACCACCAAAGCGTTCAGCAACGATACCTGTGCGGATGCCTTTACGTGCCGCATATACTGCTGCACTAGCACCAGCAGGGCCACCGCCAACAACAAGTACATCGTACTCCTTGCCGTCAATATCGCTTACGTCTGCTTGACTGCCCATCTTAGCTAGAATTTCTTCTAGGGTCATACGACCTGAACCAAATGATTCACCATTGAGTTCTACAAACGGGACAGCCATAATGTTCTTGGCGGTTACTTCGTCTTGGAACTCAGCACCGTCAACCATTGTATGCTTGATGCCAGGGTTGAGCACACTCATAATATTAAGTGCTTGAACAACGTCTGGGCAGTTATGGCACGACAAACTGATGTAAGTGGTAAAATTGTAGTCGCCTCGG
>JACCDX010301020.1_pt1 | contig 12195 bp, 8 predicted proteins | sample 7449681 | NCBI WGS metagenome assembly JACCDX01 (sample SAMN15323450, study PRJNA562643) | freshwater metagenome | isolation source: river surface water | place: USA:Blue River Watershed | collected 2017-08-18 | reverse complement strand
CTAAAAAAACCATACCTTCTGATGCATAAAATGCAGATCGAATATCAGTATCGTATCCAAAGTTACCAGTTGGTATGTTTTGCAAATTTGGGTTAGAGCTAGAAAGCCTTCCTGTTGCAACGAGTGTTTGATTAAATGAGGTATGAATTTTATTTGTTTTTGAATTAATAAATGTTGGTAAGCTTTCGATGTAAGTGCTTTTGAGTTTAAATAATTCTCGATAGGTTAAAATTAATTTTGGAACTGGGTGCATGTCTGATAATTTTTCTAAAACCTGCGCATCAGTTGAAAATTCTTTTGTTTTACTATTTTTTCTTTGCGTCGGTAAGTTTAATTTTTCAAATAAAAGTTCTTTAATTTGCTTTGGAGAATTTAAGTTAATTGGTTCGTTGGTAAAGCTATTAATTTGTTCAACAATATGAGTAATATCTTTACTGACTAAATTATCAAGATGTTGTAAAACTTGTTTGTTACACAAAATGCCTTCAATTTGCATTGCAACTAAAATATCGTTGATTGGCATTTCTACTGTGTAAAAAAGTTTTTCAACGTTATGGTGTATCAGTTCTGGCTGTAAAATAAAATAAAGTTGTAGCGTTTGGTGTGCATCAGCTGCTGCATAGTTTGTTGCAACAGATAATTCAACGTAGCTAAAATCTGGTGCTTTTGTTTCTTTTATAATTTCTTCGTACGAAATCATAGCTTCTTGGAGATAAAATTCTGATAAGTTTTTTAAGCCTTTTTTGATCGTCTCTGGGAGTACCAAACTTGCTGCAATTAAGGTGTCAAAATGAATATTGCGTAAAGTAAGTCCTATCTGATCAAGTACAACTTGATCAAACTTTGCATGATGCAATATTTTTTTAATCGCATGGTTGTTAAAAATTGGTTGCAAGTGATCAATAATATCTTGTTTGCTTAGTTGAGGCGATGTTGTTTGATGTCCAAAGGGAATGTAGTATGCAGTGCCTTTTTCTATCGCTATAGAAATTCCAACACATGGTGACGTCATGGGGTCAAGTCCAGATGTTTCGGTGTCAAGAGCGCATATTTTTTTTTCTTCAATTGCATTGCAAAGATTTACAAGATTTTCAATGGTATTAATACAGATAAAATTATAGATATCGTGCAAATTTTGAGCAGATTGAGAAAAAAGTAAAGTTTGTTCAGGAGTTGTTTTTTTCTTCTGAGAGCTTTTTTTTTCGATATCAGTAATGAGGGATTTAAATTCTAATTTTTGTAAAAAGGGAATAGCTTTATCCCAATTTTGAGGATCAAAATGTGATGATGCAGTGTCAGTTGGTGTCGGGTAGATTTGCAGTGTAAAAAGTTTTAAACTTAAGTACGCGTTATCTTTTTGTTCAAGAAGTAATTCTTGTGTTCTGCGTTTTTTAATGCGATCGATATTTTTGTACAGATCATCTAGATTATTAAACTCAAGAACAAGGTCGGTTGCTCCTTTTTTACCAATTCCTTTTACCCCAGGGATATTGTCTGATGCATCACCAAGTAAGGCAAAATAAAAAGGTAATTTTGTTAAAGGAAATCCGTAAGTTTCTGTTAATTTTTCTTGTGAAAATAAAATTTCTTTAAAAGGATCAAAAATTTCTATGTTTGGTTTGGTGGCAATTTGTGCAAGGTCTTTATCGCTGCTGACAATAACAACATTGTGACCTTGACTTGTAAATTTTTCTGTAAGTGATGCAATTAAATCATCAGCTTCGATGCCAGTTTGTGCAAGTTGCTCAATCTTAACAAGATTTAAAAATTCTAAAATTAAATCTTTTTGGGTAAAGATATCAAGAGGTGGTTGTTGTCGTGTTGCTTTATATTCAGGGTAAATTTCGTGACGAATGTTTTTACCTTTACTGTCCCAAACGATAACTAAATTATGAATAGAAAAATCTTTGATTAATTTTCGTATCATTTTGCAAAAGCTGTATACAGCTTGTACAGGTACGCCCTGTGATGTTTGTAAAGGTCGCATGCCGTAGTAAGCTCGGTATAAAAATGATGACCCATCGATAATAAAAATTTTAAGATGATTGTGCATAAGTTCTTTCTTTTAATTGTAAATAACGATATCATATTCAGTGCCTTTGACAAGAAACTTTCCTAACCGTGGTGTTGTAATAAATTATGATACAAAAATTGTCAGTTGTTGATTTTGTATTTCGTTCAGAAAATCATTGTATTATCGACGTTCGGTCTGCACGCGAGTATCAAAAAGGGCATATCTTACATGCACACAACATTCCTCTTTTTTCCGATGATGAACGTTCTTTTATTGGGACTTTGTATAAAGAAAAAGGAAAAGAACAAGCATTGCTTCAAGGCCTGGACTTTATTGGTCCAAAATGCTCTTCTTTTATTCGTACTGTTAAAAAAATTACTGATCAAAAAATAGTTCTTGTGTATTGTTCTCGTGGTGGTATGCGAAGTCATAGTTTTGCATGGCTTTTACATCTATTTGGGTATACCGTTTATGTTTTGCAAAATGGGTATAAATCGTATCGTAAATTTGTTGTACAACAGTTTGAAAGAAGCTTTTATCTTGTTGTTGTAAGTGGCAAAACAGGAACTGGTAAAACTGAATTATTGGAAGAATATCTTCAAGAAAAAAAACAAATTATTAATTTAGAGGCGCTTGCTCAACACAAAGGTTCTGTTTTTGGGGGCATCGGCCAGATACAACCAACGCAAGAACAGTTTGAAAATAATTTAGCTCTTGTTTTGTTTTCTTTAGATGCAGATTTACCAGTGTGGATCGAAGATGAAAGTAGGCATATTGGAAAAGTTGTTATTCCTGAAAACTTATGGCGACAGATGAGCTGCACTCGCGTAATTGAAGTTATTGAAAAAAGGATTGAAGAACGGATTGAATATTTACTTAAGAATTATGAATCTTGTACGAACGATGAACTTAAAATCGCCGTGCAAAAGTTAGAAAAAAAATTAGGTTTACAGCGATGTTTGCAGGCGCAAGAACTTCTTGATGGTAACAAACGAGTCGAATTTTGTGTTCTTATGCTTGAATATTACGATAAAGCTTACGAGTTCAGTTTTGAAAAAAGAAAAAATCGCATGGAGTGCGATTATAGTTAATTGATTTGTAGTAAAAAATATGGTTTAAAGACAAAAGAACCTGCGCTAATCATACAGGTTCTCTTGTCTTTAAAATTAGTCTCGTACTGCTACTCTTTGGCAAAAAAACTTTAACTGTTTGTGATATTTTTTATCTATTATTGCATCAATTGTGTCAGCACCAGTAAAATCGGCTTCAGATAAATTAGCTTGAGATAAATTAGCTTGTCTTAAATTAGTTTTAAAGAAATTAGCTTTAAATAAATTAGCATGTGTTAAATTAGCTTCAGATAAATTAGCTTTAAATAAATTTGTATGTGTTAAATTAGCCCCAAATAAATCAGCTCGTATTAAATAAGTTTCAGATAAATTAGCTGCAGATAAATTAGCATGTCTTAAATGAGCTCGTATTAAACTAGCTCTAAATAAATTAGCTTGAGATAAATTAGCTTTAAATAAATCAGCTTTAAAGAAATTAGCGCTAAATAAATTAGCTTGAGATAAATTTGCATATTTTAAGTTAGCTTGAGATAAATAAGTTTCAGATAAATTAGCTGCAGATAAATCAGCATGTGTTAAATTAGCTTTACAGAGTAGACTTTCAGCTAAATTAGTTTTAAATAAATCAGCATATATTAAATTAGCTTGAGATAAATTAGCTCCAGATAAGTCAACTCCAGATGCATTAACTTGTACACAAGTTGAGTCATGTAAATCTATAGAAATTCTAAAATTTTTTTTCAAATTTTTGCGAGCAGCTAGTAATGCTGTACGCATATCTTGTCTGGTAAAGTCACATTCGTAACATTCGCTATATTCTGCAAGGTGATCAAGAGCTGCTTGGCCAGCATAGCGATATGTTCTTGGTTGAGTGTTTTCTTCACAAAATAATGCTTGAGTGCATAAAAGCGAAAAGAGTAATAATTTTTTCATACTATTTCCTTGTGGTTATAATTTTTCACATTTTTTCTATCTGAAATAAATATATCATTTTTTGGTAAGGTTGTACATTGCCCTGGAGGTTTTAAATGTATATAGATTTTAAGGGGTTTTTGTACTGCTTTGTAATAAAAAGAGATAATTATAATAAAATAATATCATTTTTTTGTTTGATAATTTTTTCTTGTACCATTAATTCTATAATTTTGTCCACACTATGGTTATTTTCTGGTAAGTAAAAAGTGATCAAATCTACAAGATCATGGTGTTTGATAGATTTGTTTTGTGTTAATATTTTTATAATCATACCCCGAATTTGTCGTGCAGATCCGTGAAATTTTTTTTGTGGTGCGTAATGCTTACTAGCAGAATTAATTTTGGGAAGTTGTTGTTTTAAATAAACGCCATAGTCCATAAGGGCATAGTACCATTCTTGAGGGTTGGCAGTGTCAACTGTTTGGGCTATCAAGGGCAAAAGTTGCTTGTCGTCGATATTAGATTGTCCTGAAAAAAATGTATGAGTGAAAACTGTTCGAATATTAGTTTCGATAAATGTGGTTGGTATGTTAAATGCAAATGCACAAATTGAACCAGCAGTGTTTGGGCCAATTGCAGGAAAAGTTTGTAAAATTACAGGATCGTTTGGTAAGTTACCATCAAATTGAGTAAGAACTGTTTTAGCTATAGATCCAAGCGCAAGGCCACGTCGGTTGTATCCAAGACCTTGCCATGCTAATAAAACTTCGTAGTCAGATGCTTGTGCAAGCGATTCAATCGTAGGAAATTTTTCTAGCCAGGCGATAAATTTGGGTATAACTCGGGATGTTTGTGTTTGTTGAAGCATAACTTCAGAAACAAGTATTGTATAAGGAGTTACATTTTCTCGCCACACAAAATTTCGTTTATGATCTTTGTAGTAAGCGTAAATTGTGTTTTGAAACAGTTTGATTTGTTCTTGAGTTAATCTATTCATCGGGTTTTTTAGTTTTTATTAGATTATATCAGAAAATTATAATCATAAAGGCCTTTTTTGTGTATTAATTTTTTCATGTTAAGATTAAAAAATGTCTTAACCGGTTGTTTTTGGCTTGCCTCATGTTACAATTGGTGTATATATTGTAACACTTTTTCGAATTTATTTTCAATTATGAGTCTTGTTAATAAAAATATTTTTTATGTTTTCTTTTCTTTTTTATCTTTAGGTTTGGCTGCTCAAAGTCGTTTAGATAAGCGAGTTCATCGTTTAGTAAAGCCTTATGATAAAGTACTAGAATATTTAGCTGATGTACAAGAGCAAGATGTAGCAGATCAGATGCTTTTTGAGTTTTCTCAAAAGACTCAGCTGTATCAAAAAAGTGATATTAAGCAGATTGGTAAAGTTATTTCTAAAATGTGTGCTTTGCAAAAAAAATATAAGTCTTTAGAAAAACAAGAAGAAGTTGCCTTGTTAGTTCAAAAATTAGAAAAAGCACAAAAATATATTGTTGAGTCTGCAACAACGTATTATGCTTATATCGTGTATCGCGATATAAACCAGTATTACGAAACAATAAATGTTATGGGTGCTGACATTATTTTACAGATTAATGCATGTTTGGCATTGCAAGGAAAGTCTGTTTTTAAAGGAAGATCTTTGTATCAATATGTTCAAAAAATTAATATTGATTCTACTCGTTTGCATGCATTGTTTGGGCACGTTACTGTTTCAGATGATTTAGTTTTACAAATTAATGCTTTAAAGATTAAACTTGATAAACTTAAAGCAAAAATTATCACTACGGCTGAGTATAGATCACAGCGAAGAAAAACTAAGCTTTTAAAGGCCTTTGGCCTTGTGTTAGGTGGAGTTGTTCTAGTTGTTGCTCCAGGAGTAAGTTTGGTTACAGTTTCAAGTGTTACAGGTTTTTATCTTACCTCCTGGCTATCGGCATCTGTTATTGTTGTAGCGTATTGTACTGTTACAGTATCTGAATTAAGAACAAGTATGAAATATAATATTCCTGTTGTAAGCCATTCGTTGTTCTCTGGTTTTACACCAACGTTTTGGCCGTTAACATGGATACCACGAACAGAATAAATATACAAAGGTTATAATGAAAAAGTTTTTTGTGTTAAGTATTTTGCTATCTTTTTTGCAGCTCAGTTCTTTTTTTCAAGAGACATACAAGACTGGACATTTTTTACAAGCTTTTATGCAAGCAAAAGAAGATGATAGTTTGGAATCTTACACGTCAATGACTGCGATTTTTGGTGATGTCTTATGTACGTATAAAAAACTAAAAAGATTAATCCGTGATGATATGGCAAAATGTCGAAAGGCTTTGCGGCGATCGTTAGAAGATAAAGATCAGCATCGATTGATGTTAGTACAATTACAAGATTTTTATCGATACGTGACTGAGCATAAAGAGTGTTGTAAGGCAATTTGTTTTCACAATAAATTATCACAAAAGTATATATTTGCTTTTCATAATAGTAATTTGGTTAAAGATTTTGAGCAGTCACCAGAACTATTTGGTATTAAAAAATCTTGTAAGTATAAACATCGTGCTTTTTTTAAAAAAATTGCAGCAGACTTAAAGACAATTGATGCGTTTGAAGATTCGATTCATGGTGATTATGGTGTTTTAAAAGCTCATAATTATGTCTATAAAATTGAGCTTATTAAAATAAGAAATTATATTTATCATACCATGCAATATCAATTTGAAACTCGATATTTTTAATTGTTTCCTAGCTCTTAGACTACCTCTGTCGTATACTTAATGTATGTTTATTACTGTACGTCTTTTAACTCATTTTTTCCAAGATCTTACCTATAGCGTGCCTTTAGACATGCAGCAAAACATTGCTGTTGGCACGATCGTTCTTGTTCCTTTGCAACGACGGACTCAGTCTGCCATAGTTGTTGGGATTGTTCCTGATGGCACAGCGTTTTCTTTTAAAATTCGTGAAATTGAATCGATTTTTCCATTTCCGTTTGATCCCACCTACTATCAATTTTCAATGAAATTATCACAACTTCACCAGATCGATCCATGGTATGTTGTTAAGCGAGTTAAGTCTTTTTTAGCTGAACAAGAAGATGTCAGTATTCAAACAGAACCTGACTTTGTACATTATCCACAGCATGATGTTATTCTTACAGCTGAGCAACAGCATGCGTATGAGCTTGTTCTTTCTGATCTTGTTGCAAAAAGACATCAGGTGACGCTTTTGCATGGTGTTACTGGTTCTGGAAAAACGGAAGTGTATAAAAAATTGTGCAAAGATGTTATTGCTCAAGGACAAGTTGCAGTCGTTTTGCTGCCAGAAGTTTCTTTGGCTTTGCAATTTGAAAAAATATTTAAAGATCAGTTGCACGGGATAGATATTTTTGGTTTTCATAGCGGAACAACGATTACGGCTAAAAAAAAATTATGGCAAGCATTATTGCATACTAAGCCATGTATTATTATTGGTGTTCATTTACCAGTTTTTTTGCCGATACCTCATCTTGGAATAATTATTGTTGATGAAGAGCATGAGGCTGGGTATCAAGAAAAAAGTCATCCTAAAATTAATACGAAAAATGTTGCTTTGCTGAAAGCTTTTTTATTACAAATTCCTGTTGTTTTAGGTTCGGCAACTCCAAGCGTAACATCATTGTTTAATGTTGAGCATAAATCGTGGCGGCTTGTTCATTTGTATCATCGTTTTGCAGGACAGTTTCCAAAAATTGAAGTAGTCACGCTTTCAGATAAAAAAGAGCGAAAAAACTTTTGGATTAGTGCTGAATTATACACAGCGATTCAAAAACAACTCATCACACAAGAGCAAACGATTATTTTTATTAATCGCCGTGGATTTAGTTTTTTTGTCCAATGTGTCTCGTGTAGTTTTATTTTTTCTTGTCGTAACTGTTCAGTCAGTTTGACTTTACATGAAGATGGTCGACTCCTTTGTCATTACTGTAAATTTACCTTACATCAGTACGAAACTTGTCCAGGTTGCAAGGGTAAAGATTTTTTAAAAAAAGGAATAGGTACTCAGCAGGTTGTTGCAATTTTAGAAAAATTATTTCCTTACGCAAAAATTGAACGTGCAGATGCTGATGCGACTGCCAAAAAAAAATCGTGGCAAAAAACAGTCCAAGATTTTTATGATAAAAAAATAGATATTTTGGTCGGGACGCAATCTATTTCAAAAGGATACCATTTTCCTCACGTGACCTTAGTTGGTATTTTGTGGGCAGACGTTAATCTTCATTTTCCTATGTATAATGCTTCAGAGACAACTTTACAACAGCTAATTCAAGTTGCTGGACGTGCAGGAAGGCAAAGTCTTTCAAGTCGTGTTATTGTTCAAACGATGACGCCACATAAAGTTTTTAATTTTTTAAGTGAAGTTGATTATCTTGATTTTTATCAACACGAAGTTGTTAAGCGTCATCAAGTTGGTTATCCTCCTGCACAACATATAGCCGAAATAGAAATACGTCATCATCAACAAGAACGTGTTGAAAAAGATGCTGATGCTGTAGCAGATTTTTTATTGCACTATGCGCACGAAGGGATTCTTGTTTTAGGCCCTGTACCAGCTGTTATTTATCGCGTGCAAAAAACATATTGTCAAAAAATATTTTTAAAAAGTTTGCATCGATCCAAAATTATCGATCTTTTTGCTAAGATCGATAAAGCTTCTTATGCATCTCAACTCTTTTTTACTCTTGATCCGATAGCTTAAAAAAGTTTTTTTTATAAAAATCAAGCTCTGCGATAGATTCTTTGATGTCATCTAAGGCACGATGAGATTCACCTTTTTTAAAGAGTTTATATTGTTTTGTCCATCGGTTGATAACTAATTTAATAGAGCTGACATCAACAATTCTGTAGTGAAAAAATGAAGCGAGTCGCGGCATATGATTTTGTAAAAAAAGTTTATCTTGCCAGACAGAGTTGCCGCATAGCGGTGTAGAGTTTGGTTCACAATATTTTTGTAAAAAATGGAGTGTTCGATCTTCAGCTTCGGCTTGAGACATTTTTGAAGCTTTAACAGCGTCAGTTAAGCCAGACAAGGTGTGTTGGACCTGGCACCATTCATTCATAGATTCTAAGACGGTGTCTGTTTGATGTATGACAAGGTGAGGACCTTCAGCGATGATATTCAGTTCATCGTCGGTAATAATTGTTGCAATTTCAAGAATTTTATCGTTGACAGGGTCAAGTCCGGTCATTTCCAGATCGATCCAAATAAGACGATTGTTATGATGATGTAACACAAGATTCCTTGCTTAAGAACTATACTATATATTTTATAGTATAGTTCTTAAAATTATTTTTTACAGAGAGCTTTTTGTAGAACCAGCCAATAAGTCCATGTTTGCAAATGACTTTGTTGATCGTTTCAAAGATCCTTGTGCTGGTTGGTAATCTAGAACAACAGTTACAATTTTGTCAGCTTGAGCATTATCCTCTTTTTCTGTTTGTTTTGCGTGAGCTACAAGTCGAGCGTATCTTTTTTGTGCTTGTGTTTGATGGTCTGCTTGAGATTGTTCTATTTGGGCTTGTGTGTAAGCTGCAAGTTGAGTATGTAAGTTTGATCTTATTGCTGGTTCAGTAATTTGTAAACTTTCTTTAACTTCTTCTTGATCTGCTTGTGCACAATGTGCTTGAAATCGAGCTTGTTTTATTTTTCTTTCTTCCTCAAGCATTTTTTGTTGGTGTCTACGCTCTGCAGTTCTTCGTAGTTCTTGTAAGTGACGTTCTTGGACTGCTTGTTTCTGTGCCGTTTGTGCTTTTTTTTGTTTTTGGCGATATTGTTCAGATGCAAAATCTTCTTGTTGTAGATCGTATTGTGTTAATGCTTGTATCGTTGGATCACTAATATCTCCGGTATGAATAATTGTTTTTCTGTTCAACTCTATCGTTGCATGCCAAGTATTTACGTAGTTATCATCTGATCGCAGGTGAAATTCAGATATTTTTTTCCCATTTATTGTTGGAATGGGATCGAAAAAAACTTTATGTGCTGACTTTTGGCACGTGTGAGTATGCAGTGAATAAAGTAGCGAAAATAAGGCAAAAAATGGTATTGTTTTTTTCATAAAAATAGTGGGTATGAGGATTTTTGATTTTAAAATAGATAATTATGTAATATCTTAATTTCATTGTATATAATTTCTATCTGAAAATCAAATTCAGTGTTTGATAAAAAAAATTATTTGAGAGAAATATTTTTGAGCTATTTACAAAAAATAGGTAGAATGTATTGTATAATTAATTTTTTTTCTAAGGATACGCATGATTAAAGTTGGTGTTTTGATGGGTGGAATGTCTATTGAACGAGAGGTTTCGTTTAATTCTGGACGTACTATTTGTGACCATCTTGATACACAAATTTTTGAGGTAATTCCTTTGTTTCAGACGGTTTTAGGAGACCTTTATATTTTGCCATGGAATTTTTTATCTCGTGGTAAAATTGCTGACTTTGAATCGCGACTTGAAAAAGAAGCTCAAAAAATATCGTGGGATGATTTACCTTGTAGAATTGATTTTATGTATATTGCTGTTCATGGGAAATATGCAGAAGATGGTCGATTACAGGGCATGTTGGAACTTTTAAAGATTCCGTATCTTGGATCGAAAGTATTTGCAAGCGCACTTGGTATGGACAAGCAACTTTGTAATGAATATTTACGGCAGCATGGTATTGCAGTCCCTCAAGGTTTTGTCGTTTCAGTTGATAAAATTATAAAACAAGATGAAGAATTTTTAGATAAACAGCTTGCATTACATCAATTACATTTTCCAGTTGTGGTAAAGCCCTGTGCTGAGGGGTCAAGTTTTGGCGTTTTTGTTGTAAAAAATCGCCAAGATTTATTGATGTATCTTAAAAAATCTGCATTTATTAGCAGTTCTTGTGGACAATCTGTTTTGGTTGAAGAAAAAATCTCTGGCATGGAATTTACCTGTATTATTATTACCGATTATGTAACTGGAAAATTAATAGCCTTGCCACCAACAGAGGTTCTTATTTCTGAAAAAACAGATGTATTTGATTATCAACAAAAGTATATGCCAGGTGCAGTGTGTGAAAAAACTCCAGCACGTTGTAGCGCGCAAGCTTTAGCAAAAATTCAACAAACATGTATGCAGGCTATGAAAGTTATTGGCTTTTCCAACTTAGCACGATTTGATGGATTTTTAACAGCAGATGAGCAGGTTGTTATTATTGATGGAAATCCACTTTCTGGTATGGGCCCTGCAACTTTTTTATTTCGGCAAGCTGCAGAGATAAATATTGGCCACACTCAGTTAATTAATCATCTTATTAAAACTGAATTGAAAAGTTATAACATGCAAACTTATAAAAAAAATTTGTCTGATAGTAACGTACTAAAGTTGCGCGTTGGTGTTATGTTTGGTGGTCCAAGTAATGAAAGGGAGATTTCTTTAGAATCTGGTAGAAATGTTGTGTATAAACTTTTTCCAGAAAAATATGAAATCATTCCTTTGTTTATGTCGCAAGATTCTTTGTTGTATAGAATCGATAATCGATTGTTGGTTTGTCATTCAACACAAGAAATTTTAGAAAATTTGAGTGATGACATGCGTGTTGGCTGGTCAGATTTACCAGGATTAGTTGATTTTGTTTTTATTGCTTTACATGGATCTCCAGGAGAAGATGGAATTGTTCAAGGCGCTTTAGAAATGTTACAAATTCCTTATAATGGATCTGGTGTTTTTGCAAGCTCTTTGTGTATGAATAAGTTTAAAACAACCGAGTTTTTATCGGATCAAGGGTTTGATGTTCCACAAGCATTGTTGTTATCCTATGATGATTGGCTTAATAAAGATGAATCATTAGAGCTTTTTTTAACTAAAGTAGGATACCCTTGTATTGTTAAACCCCATGACGATGGGTGTAGCGTTATGGTTTCATCACCAAAAAATCGTGATGAAGTTGAACAAGCGTTGCAAGAGATTTTTATGCATAAAAAGTACGCCTTACTTGAAGAGCGGATTGTAGGAACAGAGTTAACAGTTGGAGTTTTAGGTAATGATAATCCACGAGCTTTAGTGCCAAGTCAAACTGTTGTTAAAGGAGATTTACTCTCTTTGGAGGAAAAATTCTTGCCAGGAGTCGGAGAAAATCAGACGCCAGCTTTGTTGCCAGACGATGTAATTGCTT
>JACCDX010091190.1_pt1 | contig 12197 bp, 21 predicted proteins | sample 7449681 | NCBI WGS metagenome assembly JACCDX01 (sample SAMN15323450, study PRJNA562643) | freshwater metagenome | isolation source: river surface water | place: USA:Blue River Watershed | collected 2017-08-18 | reverse complement strand
CATATAAAATTACTACATTATAGAACATCAATCTTAACTTCTTGATTAACTCTGGACTAGGCATTATCATCTCACTCTGCAGAGCTATTGCATAGTAACCAAGCTCATAAAGACACATAACATCTTTAAGAGATTTAGTTAAAATCAATAACTGTTCTTCTTTAACTCCCTGTAATCCTTGTACTCCTTGAATGCACTTACTATCTGTGTTACTAATCCACTTATTCTCCTTTTTAAGTGGGCTATATAGTTTATACTTACCGTTAAGGTTATAAGCATAAGTGATAGTATCACAAGTAAAACGTGCGTCATTAATCCAAAAGTGTGAAATTGGTTCTACTGCAAATTTAGTCAAAGTCTCTATCCTAATTCCAAAGGAATTCCAATAGTTTTGATCTTCAACAGTCCACTTTCTTGACTTTTTCTTGATAGTAGTTGTCTGCTTTTCTTTAAATGCTTGACTATCAAATCCATACGTAGTTGCTACACTCTTTTTGTACGGGTCTTTACTAGATAAATTTAAACCAAAGTCAACGTCAACTACCCTCAATGCTTCAACAAAAGTCAAACTATATTTTGCCTGTATGTAACTAAAACAGTCATGAGATTCCCCTGTTCCAAAATCTTTGTACAATAATTTCTTATTCCAATAGATAATAGAACAAGTTGGGCTCTTATCCTTACGAAGTTCGCTACAAAACTTGTCACCAATATTCTTAAAATTGTGACAGTAATGCCTAAAGATATCATACTCTGTGATCTTCTCTAATATAACGCTTGTATGTAAATAATCCTCACTGCTTCTTACTTCTATCATGCATACAAAAGTATAAAAATGAATAAGGAGGAAGATGTAATCTCCCCCCTTACCATTTAATTAAACATTAGATTAGTTTTCCCACAAGTCACCATCATCAGATGATGCCATTGCTGCAGATGTATCAGCATCTTCATCAGCTACTAACAATGAAGGTGCATAAACTTGTAGTTTAAGATCCTTATTGTACTCAGCATTGAAGTTGCCATAATCACCATTCAAAGCTTTAACGAAGTCAGCATCACGCATTGGCTTAATACGACCAAAGTGCTTACCATAAACTTGTTGATACTTCTCATCTTTTACACCAATCAATACACGTAAAGAGTTATCTTTCAATGCAGTTACCAATTGCTTAATTTCTTTAACATCGCCTTTAGCAATAGCATCAATAGTATCAAATGATACTTCTCCACCATTAGCTACGTTAGCCCATGCTTTAGTAAAATCAATCAATGTATCTTCTCCAACATAAGCCTTACGAGTTTTGTCTGCATTCTTCCACCAGTCATAAGAAGGTACATCTTCAGACCATGTAGTTTGACCTACGTTATTGATCCACATGAACTTACCTGTTTTACTTTCACGGTGATTTGCTTGCATCAAAATCTCAAACTTAACTTTAAAGTTAGGATTAGCACACTCAAGCCAAAACGTAATCTTATTGTACTCTTCATTGTTGATAGAGACTGAATAGTTAGGATCTGTCTTAGCGTTAATTCCTAGATCTTTAAGTTCATCTAAAGTTGGGTTAACTGCAATTACTTTTACTGGTGCGATACCTGTATACAGGGTTACTCCACCTGATACTTCTACTTCTGAGTTATTCGACTGTACAGCCATTTGATTTTAATTTAAAAGATTATTGAAAAGATTGTTTGTAAAGTGGTGCTGCTGCGTCTGCATCATTAAATGCATCAACAAAACTTGGATCTACTTCTGATTGAGGTTCCATAGTTACTGAATCAGTAATTTGAGGATTTACAGGCTCAGTTAGCATTGTATCATCTTCCAATACAAAACGTACAGCTGGCTTACGTTTAACACGAAGACCTTGCAATTTAGGGTGCTTAAATACTTCGTTAACTTCTTGTTTAGTCAAGCCGTATTTAGTTGCAATCTTCTCACGATCCAATCCATTGTTTAGATCATTAATAATTCCAGAAACAGTCAATTTAATTGTTTCGTTACTTGCTACTGGTGTTACAGTAGTCTCTACTCTAGCATCTATGCTCATTTGGTTTTTGTTTTAAAAGTTTTTAATTAATCGATGAAAATATTCTTCCAGTCCAGTTCCATCTTCTGGCCTCGTAAATGTTCGCATCTTGATCCTGCGTTAATGTCTTCGCTAGAATCAAATGAGATCATTGTTTTGTCTCCTTCACGATAGATTAGTCCGATAGCATCAGCATTTGCACATGCAATGTTTCTGATTTTCCCAGTCAAATCTAAATCTTTACTTGCTACTTCTTTACCTTTCTTGTCTAGCATTTTATCTTTGAGGTGGCCGATATAAATGATATGATCAGCTAGCATCTCTAGTCTGTCCATCCATTTCTTAACTGCAATTCTCAAATACAAATAGCCACCACCTTGAGGTAATGAAAGTATTGATAGTCCTTTGTTATCACTATCAAAGTTTTTACCCATAGGAGTTTGTTTGTAAAGCTCTTTAGCTTCTGCTTCACACCATACTTCTAACTGAGTTAATGTGTCGATGGCAATGTATTTATATGGTCTCTTATTTCCCATAATAGCTTTGCCTACTTCACTTAGTTCTTTAAGATTACTAACTTGAATCTTAAGAGCTTCTACCATGTCTGATCCACGCTCTAAATCTATGATAAGACAATTATCCAGCTTTGCTAACGCTGTTGTCTTACCTACTTTAGGCTGTCCATACACTACCAAGTTTTTAGGGCTTTTTCTAGCCGCTGCAACTTTTTCTGTTGGTAATTGCATCATTTTCTTTCTTTAATTGTAAATGTTGATAAATCTGTTTCAAAGGGGATCATACCCAATAAACCATCACGATTCTTTTCGATATGACAAGCTAGAAGATTTTCAGGTTCTTCTCCACAATACTTGTCTGTAATACCGTATAAATCAAATGGTCTTTGTAGCATGATAACTACATGAGCATCCTGGCCAATAGAATCTCCACCAAACAAATCGGTAAGCAATGGTTGATATTGATTCTTAGCTCGGAACTCTTGCTCGATATTCCTGTTTAACTGCGATAATAAGATTGTTATTGACCCCATTTTAGATTGCATCCACATACAGGCTTTTGATACTGTATTAAGCTTTTGCAATTCTGTGTCTTCTGATCCTATGATAAGACGAGTGTGATCAATTAAGTTTACAATGGTATGGTACGGATACCTTGCAGATACTTTATTGTTCGTGTCTTTAATCTTATTCATATTCTGTGGAATAGAACAGAAGTAAATGGGATACTTAGCATACTTATTAGCAGCGTCTTCGTATTTCTGCATGCCTGTGTCATCTAATGGCTGATCTACGGAATAAAGTTGCGAGAACTTTAGATTAGCATCATTTGAAGCAGCACGCATAATCTGTTGATAATCTGGCATCTCAAATGTCCAATACAATACTACCAATGGAGCATTGACATTGACATCTAATAAGTCAAATAATAACTGATTACTAAATGCAGATTTACCTACACCAGGTCTACCAGCAATAACATACATCTTGCCTGGTTGCAACCCACCTAATAACTGTTTGTTTAATCTAGGCCATTTAGTCGGAAACACAACGCGCTTACCTAGCTTTGCATTTCTAACTTCTTGGATTGATTTGTTGACGGCATCTTTGATATGCCTAAACTCAGTTATTTTAGAGTTGTCTTGTGATACGTCCTTCGGACTTGAGTTTGGTTGTTGTTCCATCTTCACTTAAATCGCTGTATTTTTCCCAACTATAGTTGTTAATCCATGTTTCTAACTGCTGCATATAACCTAAACTATTGCTAGTCTTTCTCAATTGTAGCTCTCTGTTTAAGCACTCAATAATGTGCTGATGTTTAGTTACATCATTACCTACAATCTTTTGATACTTAACTTTAGCTTTGGCATTAGCTTTAGAAGTTGGATCTTTAGCACGAAGAATTCGTAATTGACCGTTAGCTAAGACTTTAAGCGGGTATGTCGAGAGAAGACCATGCCACATCTTATCAAATGAACTCTCTACATATTGCAGAAAGTGTTCTCTAAGAAAGACCTCGTCTTCTCCCAACTTAATGTACCCTGCTTCTTCTAACTTGTGTTGGTCTACAATTAACTTTAAATCTTCAATACTCTCTTTGCGATAAGTCAAGATCAAAAAACAAAACTCATCAGCTGTAATACTTAGCTGTTTGAGTAGATCAGTATTAATTTCAATAGTCATAATAAATTTTGTTATACTGATTCTTGATTCTCAATACAAATATAAGAAGAAAGTTTATCAATCCAAACAATATTGTCAAAACTTTTTATACTTGATTGTAACCATTTCTCTTCTTGAGAATTTGGTACATACAAGATAATTACTGTTCCAACTTTGTCTGGACTTAATCGTAACAATCGTCCTACTCTTTGTATCATTGATAAGCTTTTAGAATCTAATCCACAGATTATCCCTATCTCTGCATCAGATACATCAAAGCCTTGGTTAAGAGCTTTAGTTGAACACAATACATTTGCTGTCTTATTCTTGAAATCTTCTAATGCTTGTTTTCTTGCTTTAGTTCCTAGTTTGGAATGATATACTCTACTGATATCTCCGTGATCTTTTTGAACTTGTGCGTTAATTGCATCAGTTATTTCATTGTTACCTGCAAATGTTAGTATTCTACTTCCGTCATGATAACCAATTAGTTTACTAGCATATAAAACTTTGTTATAAGCCTTTTGAACTACATCCTTCCTATCTCTTATTGCTTTGTAAAACATAAGTGCATTAGTATATTCTTCTTTAGAATAAGATTTAGGGTTAGCTAATATTTGGTTAGCTTCACTGAATGCATCAAACTGACCTAGTCTATACTTATACTGCACAAACATGTTATTAGCTTTAGAGTAATCTTTCTTTTCCTCATCAGTTAATTCAACAGGAATACAATAAATTTTATATGGACTAATTAATCCCATCTTTACACACTGATCCATAGTAATATGATATACAATAGGAGCCATCTTTTGTAATCTCACTAAATACAATGGATCTTCTGGAGGAGTTGCTGTTAAGCAAAGTAATTTGTTGTAAGTGTTGTTAGTAAACGATTGGATATACACGTCAGATAAACCTAAATGAACTTCATCGGCTATAATTACTTCATAATGCTTGTTTTCATACTTGCAAGCCGATTGATAGCATACGATTTCTACGTCATCTAGGATATCATGATACCCCCATTTCTTAAACTCTTCTTCAAATTGATCTTGTAATTGATTAGTTGGGACTAATACTAATGCTTTACCTCCCCATTTTCTAAGAACTTCTCCTGCAGCCATAACTCCAACACGAGATTTACCAAATCCAGTACCTGCGAATACTGAACCTTTAAATCCTGCTGATTGCCATGCTTTAAGAGCCTTCCTCTGTTCTTGATTCTTTAATTCTAAGCTTGCTTGTAATGATGTTGCCATTGTCATCTCCTTGTTTTACTTTAATTTTTACTGTTTCTGCTACGTCATTGATTATTATCTTGTCTACAAACAAGTTAGTAAATAAAGGATCAATGCTCTTTAAGTTCATACTTGTTTTGTAGTCAACTGCTGGATCCCAATAAGCCATCCCATAAATACATGGACCACCAGGAGGATCAAACATGATAATTTCTCCATCATTATCTGTAGCAGTTCTAGCAAAATCTAATAGTTTAAAGAACTCACCACCAACCATAGTGATTGTTTCTTTTCCATCATAAGTCATAATAATATGCTCACCATGTCTGTTTCTAAATGATACTTGCTGACTCATAATGATATCATTTTATAGATTCCAATTGATACAGCAGTAATAGCCATTAGCATTAAAATGCTAGATAGGATTAACAATCCTTTGTAAAGTTTTTCGTCATTCATAATAATTTGTTTTTAATTGTTTAAGTGGTATGTCGGTATTTCCGAACAGTTGCAGCACAGACAGGATTCGAACCTGTATGAATGATTGGTTTCGCTTTCACCCAATTACCACTCACTGGCTACCATTCCGCCACTGTGCTATGTTGTTTAGTGGGACTCATACCACCATGCTTCATTGCCTTGCATCATGTTTTTTTGTTTAAGTTAATTTGTTTAGTAGTCAGGACAGGATTCGAACCTGTATTTGTCAAAGCTTTTATTATTCTTATTGTACAATTCAGAACTTTTATTACTCGTCATCCAATCGTGGTTGCAACATCCACAGCGTCTACCAATTCCGCCACGTGACTATGTTTGAGGATGAGAAATCCTCTGTGTTGTGTAGATTGTATTTGGTGTATCTACATTTCATGGAACAATTTCCTTTCTCAAGGGAACAACACATTTTACCTTTTTAAACGACGTCGAGAAGGCTAACTCTATCTCCTATACGATGAGAACGGTAATTTGAGCTTATGTCAGAGGCTTTCCGTGTTTTACGATCTCCTGGCCAACGGAGCTAATAAGGTTGTGATGCAGAACCCAGTGTATATGTCAACAGGTTTAGACGTCCTTACTGTATCTGGTTCAACTGGGGGTGCTAGGCGCTACCTAACAGCGTATCTGCATCACGTTTTTAATCTTGCTCTTGCTCTGGTCTTGGATGTATTCTTAAACCATAACTTAAGTTCATCATTTGCATATTCAAATGAGCTTGTCTACTGCTATGTTTAAGAAACTTCCTTAAATAATCTGTGCCCCATTCCATCCACTCTTTTTCTTGCTCACGAGTCATAGTATATTTATTATACCATTCTTTGCCTGTAACTGTCTTTGCTTCTTCTGCTAAATCATGTGCAGTTAGATTATACCCTGCGATTTGCATCATAGCATTAATTAAAGTTTCAGCTGCAAAAGCTTCTTTCTCTGCTTTTGACATTCTTTTAGTCTTCGTCTGTGTAGTCATAGTATTCTTCTTTAGCGCAAGCAGTACATAATGATTGCTCTGACAAAATTAATTCAACTTGTTCATCAATACAATCTTCGTCACAGTCTGGATCTTTAAGAACTTCATTGGCAATAATATCTCTTAGAATATCTGCATCACAATATCTGCATAATCTACTAGATTTATTCCAAGGTGCGTATGGATCGTTTTCTGCGCCAGCTGGTAAGTTACTCATTGCTCTGATTTTAAAATAGTTAATAAGTTGGCTTTGAAAGGCTTCAAACTGTTCTCAATACGTTCTAAGTTAGTTTGCTTACCACCTTCTGCATGAAGTGTAGCTAACTCATTAAAACTGTACTCTCTTTCTGGGTACACAGAACTTTGTATTAAAAGCTTTTCTTTAGGCCAAGACAAATCTACATCAATTGGTTCAAAGTTCAAATTCTTGTTCATAATTTTCGTTAGTTATTGGTTTTTCTTCTCTTGAAATGTTTAGTAATTCTGCATTACATCCAGGGCACAATCCATCTGTGTGTGAATCGTCAGTTGTGTAGTAGTTCGTTCCACAAGAAATGCATTCTTGCGCTTCAATTAGGTTCATACTGAAACCATAATCGGTAAAGTTAAATTTAAACATATTGTTTGTATTTAGAGATTTCAATTGTAATAAAACAAAATAAGGGAGATCGTTATCTCCCTTATTCCGAAACAAATAAAAACAAATACTAACGAAAAAGTATTAGAGTACACAAAAACTCTGTCGCAAATATAATAAACTTTTACGACATTATTTACTCCACTTTTCTGTTATAGTTGTATCTGATTTTAATAATCCATTCTTTATCACTGCTTTCGCTGCTTTCTCCATCAACTCACTCATTGTATCCTTCCATTCTTCTGCTAGATCTATTGGACAAATTGTATCTATCTGATCATGCACTGTCATAACAATCTTAATTGGTAGATTATTATCTTCGATATGTTGCATGATATAAACCAATGCTAACTTAGTCATATCTGCTGAGCTACCTTGTATTGGTGTGTTTTTGCTAGCTCTTTCAATACTTCCAAGTTCCATAAAGTTCTCTTTCTCACTATACATCTTTGGTGTCCAGTTATCAAACCATCTCTTGCGTCTAAATGGAGGGAATGTTTCTATGTAACCATTCTTCTTACCAAACTCACCTAGATTGTTAAGAAACTTCTCAATCTTAGGGAAGGCTTTAAAGTAATCTTTAATAAGATTCTTAGCTTCCTGTTGACTTGAGTTAATAGTCTCACTTAACTTCTTAGGTCCCATACCATAAGCCAATCCAAAATTAATTGTTTTAACTTGTGTTCTGAGTTTCTTATGCGCTTTACAATCACACTTTTCTTTCGTCTTCATATACGCACAATCTGGTTCAGCTGCTTCAATCCACTTTTTCCCAAATACTAACTCAGCACATACTGAATGCAAATCTTCATTGTTTTCTAACGCCTTTAAGAATACAGGGTCTTGTGATCCATAAGCAATTACATTAAGTTCTTGAGAACTATAATCGCTAGATACAAAGACACTACCTTTAGGAGGTATGAAACAATTACGATACATGTTATCTGCTGGTATCTGTTGCATATTAGGTTCACTAGAGGATACTCTGCCAGTGTCTAATATCTGTTGGAAACTAGTGTGGATCTTCCCATCCTCCTCTACATAATTGTAAAAGTTATCTCCGAATGCTGATACTAACTTAGACTTTTCTTTATACTTGATATAAACATCGATTAACTCGCTTTTATATCTATAAGGGTTAAGTTTCTTTCCGTTAACATCTTCAATCTCAGGGAAATAAATTTTAAATACTTTAAGTACTTGAGAGGGAGAATCCCAATTAATAATTGTTCGCCTGATTTCCTCTGTAGCAAACAAATCTAATTGAGTTTCTCTGTACTTTACTAACTCTGGAAGATTGTAAGCATATTCTTGTAGAATTAATTCAGCTTTATTAGCTGCTTCTATATTTATGTCTTTCAATTTATCCCATGCTTCTCTGTCTACTATTAATCCTTCATATTCTATCTCTGCAAAGACTCTGGTAGCCTTCATCTCTAACTTACAAACATTTGAGAGTCCTTGCAAATCAATAAAGTCTAATTGTTTTTCTCTAATATCTATTAGATACTCAACGTCTTTAGCCCCGTAAATAATCTGATCAATAGTAAATGGAGTAGAGTGTGTGTCAGTAAACCTCCCTCGTATTTCTTTATTAAGAGTTTTGCCAGTATATCTTTCTACTACCTTACCAAGTCCATACCCATAATCTGTCTTCCCACAGTTTAGTATTTTCTCAGCTAAATAAGTATCAAAGATGTTATCAGTACTAGCATTAAACTTCTTCTTAAGAAATTTGTAATCAAACTTTGCATTGTGAAATATCTTGACATAGTTATCTGATTCTAAAAATAGTTTAATTAATTGCATTTCTCTATCGGATATTGTATTACGACAATCAATAATGAATTGTTCTTTCATATCCCCTATTTGCAACATTAATAACTTCTTAGAAACAAAACTAAATCCAGATGTTTCAGTGTCTACGCCATACACAACTTCACTGTTATTGTGTATATAATCAAACATATCATTCCATTCACTACGTTTAATGTTTGGATGATCATATTCAATTAGCGAATCATTAAAATTAATTAGATGAATCATTTTGTTTTTGTTCTGCTTTATGCATGCTTAATAATACAGCTGCTACCATTCGCATTGTAGTGTCATTTAGTTCAGCTTTTTCACCAACAGTTTCTGCTACAGTTTCGAAAGCTGTATGATAGCCTAATGCTAATTGATACCATAACGTGCTAGTTATAGTGTCAATATCGTAGTTACACTGTTGTAGTAGATACCTCTGATACGCGTTTAACATAATCTTCTTTTGCTTTATCAATGTAATCAATTAATTCTGGTAGCATCCAATATCCTGTATTAGCCATACGTTCAGTATAAGCATCAAGATATTGTACAACTTGTGGTAGAGTTGTTTCTGTATTATCCCATAATTGGTGTAATGTTTTACCGTGATGCTTAAGTATTTCAGCAACCAATTGTTTAGCATGATATTTAACTTTATGATTAAATGCCCAACCAACTGATTCTACTGCGTCTACTGCATGTACAGTTTGCATACTCCACATTACAAGATTTAAAAGTAACAATTTTTGTGCTGTTTCTATGTCTAATTCTTCTATTTTACTCATAGTTTGTTTATTTCGTTTTTTACTTGTTCCCAATATTGTACGTTATGAATAAATATATATTCACCATTTGATAACTCAACTAACGTTTTAATAATCTCATCCACCGCTATCAATACACATTTTTTTGCAAATCTTTGTGGTGTAGAAAATTCCATAGTATCATCAAATTTATACACTAACTCTTTTGCTTTTTCTTTTGGTGTCATTTCATTACTTGTTTTAATATCTCCCATTTGCTTTTAAATTTTACTAATTGAAACTTTCTAATACTGAAATCATATCTCCATGCTGACATATCTCTTGACCACTTTTTATAGTTGCATATTCTACATACTTTAACTACACCATAATCACTAGGTCTTTGATATCCCATCTTGGATTTACTAAACATAAACAATGGATATGTCCATTGACAATCAAAGCATTTCTTCATAACTTTTTATTTAAAGTGGTTTAATTTGACTACTTTAATCTCATTCATCTTGACCTCCCAACGCACGTATAGCTTTAAAATCTGTCACTACTTCAGTAAGCAAAATTTTCATATGATTCATCGTATCCAATGTATCTTTATCCATTAAATGTTTTGATTGTTCAACTGCTTTATTTAAGTAGTCTAATTTTGCTTCGTATTTTTCAATTATTTCATTCATTTTTACCTCCGTATGTTTGTTCGTAGTATTTCTCTGCTTCAGTCCATTTATCCTTAACATTATATGCATCAATAGCTATTCCGTGATAAAACGCATCCTCAATCTGCTCACGTTCCATTTGTAGTGCTTCTTGTATCTCCTCATTAGTTAGCACAGGAGCAAAACCTTCCTTATTTAGTATGCTTACTAACCATCTAACCGCTGTTTGTTTACTCATAAGTTTAAGTATTTCCCCACAAGTTCTATATGACCTTGCGAGTTGGTTGTTGTTTTAAGTTCATAGTATTCATACCCTGCCTTTCCTTCTTTATGCTCTTGAATTGTACCTGATTTTACTCTATACACTTTTTCAAACTCGAAATTAGTAGGTCTTGATGGTTGTTGTAGAGATTGAATGATTTTTGATATAATAGTCATTGTTTCATTTTCTTCTTTACCCCACATATCCATACCATAACCACTTTCTTCAATGTATAAATCAACCAACCTACTTAAAGTTAAATTGTACTTCTCCTTTGCTTTGTTGTAGCCTTTTTTGAAGGCAAGTTTTCTAACCAAAGATTCTATATCATCCCAATCATCACCTATTGGGTATTCTTCTTTAGCCAACTCCTCAACATCATCTTCTTTTGGCAAAGGTGGAAGTAATGGCACTCCTTTAAGGATAGGTGCATCATTTAGATTGAGATAACCAATTACTTTTTTCCAATCTCTATTTAATGATAAGACGTTATTTGCACGTTTTACCTTGTTTTCAGGAATTAATAAATAATAATCACCTTCTTTAATCTCCTCATCACTTAGGATAAGAGCATACTTGTCTGTGTAAACGATTTCTTTTTTCATACCAAATCATTTAAGTTAATTGTTTTGATGTAGTTATTTAGGTTACGTGAATTTTCTGCATAATTCTTCGAAGTATAAGTATTACTTGTGTATAAAGTACCATCATCTGCTTTATACAAATTCACCCAAGATTCTACAACCTCTTCTTCGTGTTGTAGAAAAAGGTCATTATTATGCATTTGATTGCATAAATAAGTACCAGTTTTTTTCCATTTTACCAAGCCATAACTATTAACGCCAACTAAATAATAATCTTGCTGAATTTTGAATTTAGTAAGTTGAGTGATTTCATCACCATTGCGAGTTACGACCTTGTATTTATCTTGGTTGTTGTTGTACTCTTCCCAATCAAATGGGATTGTTTTTGTATGTTTCATAGTTATTTAGTTTTTACAATTTCTATTAGCTTTTGTAAGCAAGCTAACTCCGCTTCTTCGTATGTTTCAAATTCTGTAAACAACCTATTACTATTTAAAGTATCTTTCATGTTATTAATTGTGAAACAATAAAAACCTCCTGTAAAATATTGAGGAGCTACTACCAAACTATACTTT
>JACCDX010555841.1_pt1 | contig 12200 bp, 9 predicted proteins | sample 7449681 | NCBI WGS metagenome assembly JACCDX01 (sample SAMN15323450, study PRJNA562643) | freshwater metagenome | isolation source: river surface water | place: USA:Blue River Watershed | collected 2017-08-18 | reverse complement strand
TCGGCAACGACGAGCGCAACCGCTGGGGCGGCATCCCCGCCGGCGCCGAGCCCGTCCACATCGCCAACACCTTCGAGCGCATCGCCCGCACCGGCACGCTCCAGCAATTCGCGGGCTTCGCGCCCGCAAACACGTGACCAACCACCACTCCCTCTTCCACCTCCGTTTTTTCCATCCATGAAATCCATCACCACACTCAAATCGTTCCTCGCCGCCGCGCTCCTCTCGGTCGCCGGCGTCGCCCAGGCTCTCGCGCAGGTCCCCGCCGCGCTCGAAGGTAACATCTCCGCCATCACGCGCAACGCCACCACCGGCGTCGCCACCATGACCGTCATCGGCGTGACCGTCCGCGTCACGACCACCACGCCGATCACGACCCCCACGGCTACGCTCACCACCGCGCAGCTCGCCAGCACCGCGCTCCTGCCCGGCCGCACCCAGGGCGGCTTCATCGGTGGCACCGCCATCATCAACGGCACGTGGAACGCCACCGCCAACCGCTTCGACGCCACCGAGGTGTTCGTCGAACCCGCCGAAAACATCCTCCTCGGCGTGGTCACCGCCAACACCGCCGGCCAACTCTCCATCAACGGCGTCCGCGTGGTGCCGATTCCGACGACCGAGCTGCGTATGCCGTCCCTCCCGATGCGCAACGAAATCGGTGTCGCCGTCATCCCGTCCACCGTCCCCGTCGGCGCCCAGGCCGCGGCGGAGGGCTACTATGCGGGCGGCGTCTTCAACGCCTTCATCATCGACGTCTCCGCCGGCACGCCCGTCAGCAGCACGCCCCAGGTGACGATCCTCCGCGCCCAGGGCCGCGAGCGCACGCCCAACACCACCCGCGGCGACGAACTCGACATCCGCGGCGGCGCCACGACCGCCCACGCCAACGGTGCCAACCAGACCATCCGCATCTTCCGCGTCGACACGATCAACGGTGTCCGCACCGAGACGCTCATCGGCCAGACCACCACCATCCCGGACGTGATCCCCGGCATGGCCACCTGGCGCTTCACCGTCGTCACGCCGCCGTCGGCCAACGCCATCCTCGGCACCTGCCCGACCCTCATCCGCGCGGTCAACGTCAGCGTGACCACCAGCGTCGTCGCGGCCGAGTCTGCCGTCGACGTGATCCAGTAACCGTTCGTCCCACCTTCCGGGCGCCGCCCCGTGCGGCGCCCGGATTTCATCGCTCCCGCCCATGTCCCCGCGCCGTCTTCCCGCCCTGTCCCTCGTGTTCGCCGCCCTAGTCGGCGCGGTCGCCGCGTTCGCGCAGACGGCTCCCGTCCGTCCCGACGAACCCTTCGAGCCCGCGAAACTCTCGCTTCGCCGGATCGCAGTGCCCAAGCCCTCGAACCTCTCCGACTTCGTCGCCGACGAGAAGGCCGCGATCGTCCTCGGCAAGGCGCTCTTCTGGGACATGCAGGTCGGCAGCGATAGCCGCACGGCCTGCGCCTCCTGCCACTTTCACGCCGGCGCCGACAACCGCACCCGCGGCCAACTCAGCCCCGGCCTGCTCATCACCAACGCCAACGGCGAATCCGCCTCCGATCGCACGTTCCAGGTCGGCACTCCCGGCCACACGCTCCAACGCTCCGACTTTCCTTTCCACAAACTCGCCGATCCGAGCCGCCGCGATTCCGGCGTGATCCGCTCGTATAACGACGTCGTCGGCTCGCAGGGCGTCAACAAGTCCCGCTTCGACGGCCTCGACCGCTCCGGCACCGCGGTCCGCGAACAGGTCTCGCCCGTCACCGACCTCATCTACTCCTGGTCCGGCCAAAACACCCGTCAGGTCTCCCCGCGCAACGCCCCGACGGTAATCAACGCCGTCTACAACCGCCGCAATTTCTGGGACGGCCGCGCCCAGTCCGTGTTCAACGGCGTCAATCCCTTCGGCCCCCGCGATCCCGACGCCTACGTCTGGCGCGCGGTCAATCCCGTCCTCCCCGAAAAGGTCAAAGTCCGCATCGACCAGGCCGGCCTCGCCTCGCAGGCCGTCGGTCCCGCACTCTCCAGTTTCGAGATGTCCGCCGCCGGCCGCGGATTTCCCGAGCTCGCCATCCGGCTACTCACGCAGCGCCCGCTGGCGAACCAGAAGGTCCACGCCAACGACAGCGTGCTCGGCCGCTACAGCCGCGCCGCCGGCGGCCTGACCGTCGCGACTTACGCCGAACTCGTGCGCGCGGCCTTCAAACGCGAATGGTGGCACGCGAGCGTGTTCGTTCGCGACGATGCCGACGAAGCCACCAAAGCCGCCCGCCGCGCCATCGCCGCCAACCTCGGTCTCACCAACCTCGACAACGACAACGCCCGCGGCCTCATCACGCGCGACTTCTCCGATCTCACGCAGATGGAGGCCAACTTCAGCCTCTTCTTCGGCCTCGCGATCCAGCTCTACGAGGCCACCCTCGTCTCCGACGCGGCCCCGATCGACCGCTTCGCCGAGGGCGACGCCGCCGCGCTCTCCCCGCTGCAGAAGCAGGGCCTCGATCTCTTCGTCAACAAGGCCAAGTGCGCCTCCTGCCACTCCGGCCCGACCTTCACCGCCGCCGCCGTCGGGCCCGACCCCGAGAACCGGATCGAGCTCACCCACCTCTCGCCCGGCAAGGCCGGCATCTACGATGCGGGCTACTATAACATCGGCGTCCGCCCGGCCCGCGAGGACCTCGGTCTCGGCGCGCTCGACCCCTTCCGTCAGCCGCTGGCCGAATCGCGTCTCGTGCCGCTCGGCGCCGAGCGCCGCGAAGCCCTCTCCGGCTACGCTGAATACTTCTTCATGTTCCCGACCGATATCCCGCTCGGCGACGGCTTCTTCAAGACGCCCACCCTGCGCAACGTCGAGCTCACCGCCCCCTACTTCCACAACGGCGGCCAGGGCGACCTCATGCAGGTGATCGAGTTCTACAACCGCGGCGGCGACTTCGCCGAGTTCGGGGTCAACGAGCAGATCCGTCCCCTCGGCCTCACCGCCCAGGAGCGCACCGCGCTGGTCGAATTTCTCCGCGCCCTGACCGACGAACGCGTTCGCTACGACCGCGCCCCGTTCGATCACCCGCAGCTCTTCGTGCCCACCGGCCCGGCCAACAACGCCGCCGGCGAGACCTTCCTCGAGTTGCCCGCCACCGGCGCCGCCGGCGGCCCCGCGCGGCCCAACTTCCTCGAGTAACTCCCTTTTTCCTCCCATGAAAAAACCCGCATCGCATCGCATGCTCCGCGCTTCCGAGAGCGCGGCCGCCGCCCTCCTCCTTCTGGGCGCAGCCGCCGTCCAAGCGCAGACCGTCAACCCGCGTCCGTCCACGCCTGACCTCGAACGCGTGATCGTCACCGTCCCCGGCGCCGACGACGGCAACAAAGCCTCCGGCAAGGACAGCAAGGGCACCGTGATCGTGCCGGTCCTCGGCAGCACCACCGGCGCGCCCACCACTCCGGCGACCACCACCGCGCCCGCCACCACGGGCGCCGCAGTCACCACGCCGACCACCACGCCGGCTACCGCCGCCAAACCGACGACGGCTTCCGGCACCGCCACCGGCACCGTGACCACGCCGACGGTGGTCGCCTCCGACGACAAAACCTCGGGCAGCTCCGGCAACTCCGGCTCCGGTAACTCCGGCTCCTCGGGCAGCAAGTCTGACGACAAGGGCTCGTCGTCTTCCTCGTCCTCCTCGTCTTCCTCTTCGTCCTCGTCGTCCTCTTCGTCCTCGTCGTCCAGCGTCGCCGGCACGACCACGACCATCGACGACAAGGGCGGACTCAACAAGACCGGCACCGCGTCGTCCAACTCGACGTCCTCGTCCTCCGGCGCCGTCGTCGACGACAAGGGCGGCCTGAGCAAGAGCGGCACCGTCGCCTCCGGCAATTCCACCTCGACGACCGACGACAAGGGCGGCCTCAACAAGACCGGCTCGTCCAATTCCGGTCCCGGCTCCGCCAACTCCGGCTCCCGCCCCCAGCCGGTCGCGCACACCGTTTCGCCAAACGCCTCCGACACCGCCAAAGCGATCCAGACCGCACTGCAGAAATACGACGACAGTCGGAACGTCACTGTGGCGGAGCGCGCCGCGTTGGTGACCCGCCTCGAGGCGGCCAAGACCGAGGTCGAGCGCAAGGAAGTGCTCGAACGCCTCGAGCGCGAGCAGACCGCCCGCGAAGACGAGCGCCGCGAGACCGCGCGTCAGCTCCGCGACGACGTCCGCCGCGTGCGCAACCGCCCGGAGTCGGGCTCCTGATTCACCGCACCTGACGCAAGATCGCCCGCCCATGTTCGCCCTCCCCGTCGCCCGCGCCTGCCGCCGCACCGCCTTCCGGCTTCTGCCGATCGCGGTCGCTGCCGCCTGCGCCGGCGCGGCGGAGTCGCGCTGGGCGGGCGCTCCCGCCGCCCAAGTCCTGGTCGGACACACCGACAACGCCCTCCTTTCCTCCGTCGCCCCGCAGGCCAGCTGGTTCGGCGAGACCAAACTCGACTCGCTCTGGCGGCACGAAGCCGGCGAGCGCTGGCAGGCGACCGGCTACGTCGAAGCGACCTGGCGGCACTACGCCGCCGCCGACCTCGGGATCCGCGACCAAGGCGGCTGGCATGCCCGGGGCGAAGTGCGCTGGTCCCCGCTCGGCCGCGTCGCCCTCAGCGGAATCGCGAGCGGCTTCGGCGAGACCTCGATCGTGGATTTTTCGGAGACGACCGATACGCGCCTGATCGCCGTGGCCCGGCTGCGCGGCGGATCGCTGGGCTCCGTCGCCCGCCTCGAGCTTCATCGCACCCTCAGCTTCCAGGTCTCGGCACGCACCAGCCGCGTCGATTACCGCACGTTTTCCGGCGACTATTCCGCGCGCGAACCGGCCGCGCGCCTCGAGTGGCGCCCGCTCGCCCGGCTCACGCTGTCCGCCGGCTGGCGCGCCACCGACCGCGCCTATTCCGACCGCCCCCGCTACACCGCTGGCGGACGCGCCCTCGCGGGCACCCGCCTCACCCTCGATCACACCACCGCCGACGTCGACCTGCAGCTCGCGCTCGATGCGCGCGGGGCGACGCGGCTCGGCCTGCGCGGCAGCCGCGGCGAAGCGCGCGACGGCGCGTCGGGCTATTTCGATTACCGCCTCACGCGCGGCACCGTGCGCCTCGAACACCGCCAGGGCGCCTGGCGCTGGCTCGCCGAGTTCGGCCGCCACGAGCAGGTCTATCGGGTGCAGACCGGCGGCACCGGCATCGCCCCGCCTCCCCGGCAGGCACGGCGCCAGCAACTCGAGGTGCAGGTCGAACGTCGCCTCACCTCCGGTTGGACCTGGCTGGGCGCATTCACGCGCGAGCAGGAGCGCGGCAATCTCGCGGAGTTCGACTACGCGGCCACCGTCGCGACGAGCGGTTTTCGTTTTTCCTTTTGAGTCCCATGCACCGGCCGCTTTTCCGCCTCTCCCTCGCGCCGCTCCGCGCTGCGTTCCTCTTTCTCGCCGCATGGTCGGTCGGGCTCGTCGGCCGGAGTCACGCCCAGTCCGACGGCACGCTGCGCTGGGCCTTCACCGGCCTGCCGGCCGCGACCGCGGGATCCATCGTCGCCGCGTCCACCGTGGCGCCGGACGGCACGGTCTATTTCGCCCTCGAGCTCGGCACCGCGACCAGCGCGGTGAAACGCGGCCGCCTCGTGGCACTCACTCCCGCCGGCGCCCAGAAATGGGTCTTCGAGACGCCCGACTGGATCGACTCGGCTCCCGTGATCGGCACGGACGGCACGATCTATTTCGGCTGCTGGGATTCGCGCCTCTACGCGCTGCGCCCCGATGGCACGCTGCGCTGGTCGTATCGCGCCGGCGGTTTCATCTCGGCGTCGCCCGCGCTCGGCGCCGGCGGCGAGGTGTATTTCGGCACCGGCAACGGCAACCTCTACGCCCTCGATGCGAACGGCACCCTGCAGTGGATCTTCCCGACGCTCTACTGGATCGATGCCACGCCGGCCGTCGGGACCGACGGCACGATCTACGTCGGCTCGCTCGACAACTCGCTCTACGCCGTCAGCCCGGCCGGCACGCTGCGCTGGTCCTACACCGCGGGCAACGACATCACCGGCGCCCCCGCCCTCGGCGCCGACGGCACGATCTACCTCACCAGCCGCGATCAGAAGCTGCACGCCGTCGCGCCCGATGGCCGCGCGAAATGGACCTATGCCACTCCCGACTCGCTCGAGAGCGCACCCGTCCTCGCGGAAAACGGCGCCGTGATCTTCACCACCTCGGGTGGACGCGTCCATGCCGTGCGGCCCGACGGCACGGAGCTCTGGCGGTTTCCGGCCGCCGGCTCCCCGGGCCTCTCGCCGCTCTACGCTGCTCCCGCCGTCCGCAGCGACGGGTCGGTCGTTTTCGGTTCCAGCGACAACGCCGTCATCTGTCTCCGGCCCGACGGCACCCAGTTGTGGCGGACCGCCCTCGGCGATTGGACCGACGCCCCCATCTGCGTCGCGCCCGACGGCATGATCTACGTCGGTGCACTCGACAAAAAACTCTACGCGCTCCACGGCACCGTGCCGGCGTCCGCGGGAGCCTGGCCGCAGTTCGGTCGCGACGCGCGCCGCACCGGCCAGCAGGTCATCGGTGTCGCCGCGGCCACCGCCGGCCGCCTCGCCAATCTCTCCGTGCGCGCCACGGCCGGCGCGGGCGGCGACGCCTTGATCGTAGGCTTCGTCGCTGCGGGCACCGGCACCCGCACCTTGCTGCTGCGCGCGATCGGACCGACCCTGGCCGGCTTCGGCGTCAGCGGCGCGCTGGCGGATCCGCAGCTGATGCTGCTGAGCGGCGGCACCGTCGTGGAGCGAAACGACAACTGGGAAACCCAGGCGGCGGCGTCACGCGTGGCCGCGGTCGGCACGCAGGTCGGCGCGTTTCCCCTGCCCGCCAACACCGCCGATGCGGCCCTGCTTTCCACGCTCTCCGCCGGTGCCTACACGGCCCACGTGGTTTCGGGCGGCGGTGCCGGCACTGCGTTGATGGAAGTTTACGACGCTGGCGGCACCTCCGGCGCGCGTCTCGCCAACCTCTCGGCGCGCACCACGCTTCGGCCCAACGGCGGCGCGCTCATCGCCGGCTTCGTCGTGGAAGAAAAAACGCGCACGCTGATGATCCGCGCCGCCGGGCCCGTGCTGGCGGCATTCGGACTCACGGACGCCGTGGCCGACCCGCAACTGAAACTTTTCCGCGGCGCGGAACTGCTCGCCGAAAACGACAACTGGTCCGCCAGCGGCAGCCCGGAGCGGTGGCGGGCAGTCGATGCCGCGGTCGGCGCGTTTGCGCTGCCGGCCGGCAGTCGTGACGCCGCCCTCTTGGTCACGCTCCCCCCCGGCGCCTACACGGCGCAGGTCAGCGGCGTCGCCGGCGGCACCGGCACGACGTTGGTCGAGATCTACGAAGTGCCCTGATCGCGCGCGGTGGGCGCCGGCCGGCAACAAGGGCCGGAAGCGAAATCCTGGTGCCCGGAGAGGGTCTCGAACCCACACGCCTTTAGAGGGCGACGGATTTTGAGTCCGTTGCGTCTGCCAATTCCGCCATCCGGGCGGCGACCAGTGCGCGAACCGTATGTCGGACCCGTCCCCTGTCCACGCCAATTTTCTTCCCGAAATTTTTTGAACGTCACCGCCCTCTGCCGCGTCTTTCCCGTCGTTGGTTACCCGTTCTTTTTGGGAAGTTCATAGTTTGCAGTTCAAGTCGGCAAGGGCACCGGGGTCACTCCTGGTGCCCTTTCTGTTTTCAGGCCCCGCGCCGCCGCAGTCCCCGTCCGCCGCCTCACGCCACCACCCGGCCGTCGCGCAGATGGATGATGCGATCCGCCTTGGCCGCGATGGATTCGTCGTGCGTCACCAGCAGCACGCTCTTGCCCAGTTCGCGCGTGAGATCGCGCAACAGATCGCACACCGCGTGGGCGTTGCGGCTGTCGAGATTGCCCGTCGGCTCGTCCGCCAGCACCACCGCCGGATCGTTGGCCATCGCGCGCACCACGGCTACGCGTTGCTGCTGTCCGCCCGAGAGCTGCGCCGGCCGATGCTGCAGCCGGTCGCCCAGCCCGATGCGCTCCAGGAGCGAGGTCACCCGCGCGCGCCCCGCCGCCTCCGCCTCCGCGCCGCGGATGCGCAACGGCATGAGCGCGTTCTCCAACGCGGTGAATTCCGGCAGCAGGTAGTGAAACTGGAACACAAACCCCAGCCGGTCCCGCCGCAGCTCGGCCCGCGCGTTTTCGTCCACGCCCGTCACGTCGCGGCCATCCAGCACGATCCGGCCTTCCGTCGGCGTATCGAGCAGGCCGACGAGATTCAGCAGCGTGGTTTTTCCGGAACCCGAGCTGCCCACCAACGCGACGAATTCCCCCGGCCCGATCGCGAGGTTCACGTCCTCCAACGCCCGCGAGGCGACGCCCGCACCGCCATACACCTTTCCCACCCCGTGGAGCTGCAGCAGCGTCGGCATCGTCATTGGCCCCGGATCACGTGGATCGGATCCACGCGGCTCGCGTTCCACGCGGGATACAGCGACGCCAGCAACCCCGTGCCCAGCGCGAGCCCGACCGCGAGGCCGTAGTAGAAGGGCTCGTTCGCGATGGGAAACAACTGCGCCGTCCGGCCCGTCGCGCTCACCGGCACCTGGATCGATCCGAGCCAGGAACACAGCCCATACGCGACGCCGGACCCGATCGCCGCGCCCGCCGTGCAGACCGCGAGACCCTGCAGCGCGAAGATCGCGAGGATCTGCCGCGACTTCGTGCCGATCGCCTTGAGGATGCCGATCTCCTGGATCTTCCGCGTGACCGCCATCACCATGATGCTCGCCACCGCCAGACCCGAGGCGAGGACCGTGAAGGCGATGATCATGTTGCTCGACTGCCCCTGCGCCCGGATGCCGGAAAGCACGCGCTGGTTGTCCCGCATCCAGTCGTTGATCTCGAAGGGCAGGTAAGCCTCCAGCCGCTCGCGCAGCCGCACCGCCGAGAAGACTTCCTCGATCTTCAGCCCCACGCGCGTCACCGCCGTGCCGAGATTCAGCAGCGACTGCGCATCCTTCAACGGCAGGAACAACGACGCGCGATCGAGCGCCGAGATGCCCGTATCCACGATTCCCGCCACGATGAAATCCGCCGTCACCGCCTCGCTGCTCAGCACCCGCACGCGGTCGCCGAGCTGCAGGTTGAGATCCTCCGCCAGCTTGTAGCCCACGACCGCCTCGCCGCCGTTCAGGCCGACGTAGCGGCCGGCGATCAGATTCGACTGCAGGTCGACCACGCGCGTGAAATCCGCCGGCGTCGCGCCGATGATCGTCACCGGCTTCCGGTTGCTCTCGCGCGAGACCACACCCTGCCCCTCCGCCACCGGCACCCGCGCCACGACCCCCTCCGGCAGCAGTTCTCCCAACCGGGCCACCAGCGCGGGCCAGTCCTCGATCTTGCGCAGCCGCTGCTCGAGCTTCACCACCCGCCCGACATACAGCGGCGCCTCCGCCGCTGCAGCGCCCGGCAGCTCCCACGCCGCGAGCGGCACACGCTCCGGCGCGCTCACCACCACGTGCGGGATCATCGAAGTCGTGTCGTTGATGATCCGGCGCTGCAGGCCGCCGATCAGCGACGCGAGAAACACGATCAGCGTCACGCTCGTCGCCACGACGCCCAGCGTCAGCAGCGTCTGCCCGCGATTGTGCAGCAGCTGCCGCCGCGCCACCGAGAATTCGAATCGCCCGATCATGCCGCCGCCTCAGCGCTTCGCCCCCGCCGCGTCGCCGCCACCCGCCTCCACGAAGCGGTAAGTCTTGTCGGTCTTCACGGCCGCCGCATTCGCGGCCACCCGCGTGCCGGCCGCGATACTCTCCACCACGATCCATTGCGGGTTTTCCCCGAGCACCTTCACCTCGCGCCGCACCAGCCGCGCACCGTCCACCGCGAGCACCGCCGCCCCCGTGCGATCGCGCAGCACCGCCGCCGCCGGCAGCACGGGTTTGTCGGTCCAGCGGTTGGACTCGATGCTCACATCCACGGTCATGTTGGGCAGCGCAAACTCCGGCAGCGGTCCCGGTTTCAGCCGCAGCCCCACCAGCCCGCGATCCCAATCCACCCGCGGCCCGATCAGCTGCAGCGTCGCGTCGAACGGCCGCCCGCGAAACGCCGGCGCCGCCACGATCGCCTTCTGGCCGACGCGCAGCTTGCCCAGATTGTTCTCGTCGGTCTCCACGTAGATTTCCTGCTCCGCCGTCTCCGCGACCCACACCAGCGCCTCGCCCGGCGTCACGCTCTGCCCCGGCTCGACCGCGCGTTTCACGACGAGTCCGTCGAACGGCGCCCGCACCTCGCGCCGGTCCGTCTGCCGCCGGATCAGCTCCGCCTGGAGCGTCGCATCCCGCAGCCGCGCCTGCGCCACCGCTACCGCCGCCGCGGTCCGCGTCCGCGTCGCGATCGCCCGGTCATGCTCGTCGTCCGACACGACCTTCTGCGCAAACAACTGCGCGAGCCGCGCCGCCTCGCGCTCCGCGAGCCCGCGGTCCGCCTCGGCCAGCGCCAGCTCCTTCTCCGCGGTCACCCGCCGCGCCTCCGCCTGCGCCAGCTGCTCCTCGAGGTCCGGCAGTTTCACGCGCACGAGCAACGCCCCCGCGCTCACGCGGTCGCCCTCCCGCACCGCCACCGTCTCGACCGTGCCCCCCACCTCGATCCCGAGCCGGCCCTCGCGCACCGCGCGGAGCTGGCCGCTCACCACGACCACCTCCGCCACTTCGCGCACCCGCGGCGCCACCACCGCGACCTCCTCCGGCGGACGCAGACGCGACCAACCCGCGAAGGCGGCCACCGCCAGCACGAGCAGCCAGAACCACGGACGGCGTAAAATCGACGCGAGGACCTTCATGCGGAAGTCCGCGACGATGCGGCGATCCTCCCCGACTGCAACCGCCCTCATCGTTTGCGCTCCTCCGGCGCAAACGGCGGGAGCCGGCCGCCGCTGGCGCCGTCCCGGCTTTCAGCTCGCGCGCCGCTCTCCGCCCCGCGTATGAACTCCGCCCCGTCGCTTTCCGCTCCGCGCCATGCCCGATTTCCGCGTCCACCGTCCGCCGTCGCCCCAGCCCGCCGCCGAGTTCGTGCTGTCGCCGGAGGAGTCGCACCACCTGGTCGCGGTCAACCGCGCGCGCGCCGGCGACACCGTGATCGCCTTCGACGGCCGCGGCACCGAATGGACCTGCGTCGTCGTGCACGACCGGAAGAACGGCGCCACGCTCCGCGTGCAGGCCACGCACGCGCGCCCGCCGCGGGCCTTCGCGCTCACGCTCGCCCAGGCCATGCCCAAAGGCCCGGCGATGGATGCCATCGTGCGCAAGGCCACCGAGCTCGGCGCCGCACGCCTCGTGCCGCTGCACTCGGACCGCACGCAGGTCCACCTCGACGACGACCGCTCCGACCGCAAGCACGACAAATGGCGCACCGCCGCCCTCGAGGCCGCCAAGCAGTGCGGCAATCCCTATCTCCCCGAGATCGCACCGCTCCAGGCGTTCGCCGATTTCCTGCGCCACGACCCCGCCGAGCTGAAACTCATCGCGAGCCTGCAGCCCGGCGCGCAGCCGCTGCCGGCCGCCCTCGCGGCCTTTCACGCGCGTCACGCCCGCTGGCCGCGCACCGCCGCGTGGGTCATCGGCCCCGAGGGCGACTTCTCGCCCGCCGAGCTCGCCGCCGCCACCGCCGCCGGCTTCGCCCCGGTCACGCTCGGACCGCTCGTGCTCCGCGCCGACACCGCGGCGACCTGCGCGCTCGCGCTGCTCGACTACGAGCTGCGCCACCGCCTCGGCGGCGCGTGAGCGCCTGCGCTCACCACGTGCCGCTCACGCCGAACTTGATGACGGTCGTGTAGAGATCGTTGCGCGTCTTGCGGTCCGGGATGTAGCGATATTGGTGGTTGGTCGGCGTGTTGAAGACGTTGATCACGTCGGCAAACACCGTGAGCCGCCGGTTGAACGCATACGCGAGGTTCAGATCCACCGGCGTGCTGCCCTTGTCGTAGGTGAGCCGCGACGGGTCGACGTTGTAGGTCTCCAACCGATCGCTCGAGTAGTTCATCTTCACGCGCACGGTCACGCCGTGCGCGATGTAGGAGATGCCGACGTTGCCGGTGCGCGGGGTGAAGAGCGGTAGCTGCCCGCCGGTCAGCCGCGCCCCCGGCGTGCCATAGTCGCCCTCGGTCTGCAGCCACGTCATGTTG
>JACCDX010118326.1_pt1 | contig 12202 bp, 6 predicted proteins | sample 7449681 | NCBI WGS metagenome assembly JACCDX01 (sample SAMN15323450, study PRJNA562643) | freshwater metagenome | isolation source: river surface water | place: USA:Blue River Watershed | collected 2017-08-18 | reverse complement strand
TCTGATGTAACTTATATAACTAACATTTATACAGGAGTTCAATATAAGTGGGACGGAGAAGTTTGGAGCAAGAGCTTTGAAGGCATTTATGACAAAGACGCATGGAGAATAATTCTTTAAAACCTCAAAAAATCGTTGCCAGCGGCGGACTATTTCTTGCTGAAGATACTAAACGATTTTTATTTTTGCTTAGAACACAGGGTCGTACTTCTGGAACATGGGGCCTTGTGGGTGGCAAGCAAGAGCCCTCCGATCACACACCCTTTGAAACTCTTAAGAGAGAAGTTGAAGAAGAAATTGGTGTTATACCAGGAATTAAAAAGACTGTACCGTTAGAACTTTTTACAAGTAACGATCAAAATTTTCAATACAATACCTATGTTGTAATTGTAAAGAATGAATTTATTCCTAAATTAAACGAAGAGCATTGTGGCTATGCTTGGTGTAGTTATGATGCATGGCCAAAGCCCTTACACCAAGGGCTTAGAACTAGTCTAGCCAGTAAAGTAATTAGAGGTAAGTTAGAATTAATCTTAGACTTACTTGATTAATTCTGGACCGAATGCCCATGTGCCCATATGGCGTGTTTCCATGCTTAGGGCAGTATCCACATAAATCTTGTGTCCGGCAGCGGCAATCTTTTGACAGAAATGCATATCCTCGCCTAGCCAGTCGTTGCTTTCGGGCGTCCATCCAAATTCAAAGTAAGGCCTTGAGATCTCATCAAGAATGCTAGTCTTAACTAGCATACAGCCCATGCCGATACCTTCTACTTCAACAAGGTCATCTTGTATTTCGTAGGGCAAGGGATTTTGCCAGTCGCCAATTTTTTCGTAGGCAACACCTTTGAAAGGCGGTTGTCGCCGGACATAGTTTGCAGCCACTACAGACTTCTTGTGTGCTAATAGGCGCAGAGCAGTAGTAGCAGGAAATGCCATGTCGCTGTCTAACCACAACATGTATTCTGCACCAATGTTCTTGGCTTCTAGTGCTAGACGTTCTCTCTGTGTTAATAAGATTGTACTAGCATCATAGACTACATGTGTGTCTATATTATTTTGTGTGTTTAATTTAATTAGTTCACCTATGCATTGTGCAAATGCTGAGTGCAGCATGTCACGGCAAGGAACTAATACGGCCAGTTTAGATTTTTTTAGGCTCCACTGGCTGGAGGCAAAAACGCTTTTTGTCATGCACCTGCTACGTCGTTACTTAATGTTTCGCCTTGAATTACTAATTCTTGAATAGAGTTAATAAGGTCTTGGCTTCTTTTTGCTGTGAGAATAAAGTCATTAGGACTTAGTTTACACATCTTCTCCATTGTATCAAGGCTTATAGCATTGTTACATAGAGTTTCTAACGCACCTTGTCTTGCTAGGCTTTCAATGAACCGGTGTTTTGCAATTTCATCTTCGGACCTGAAGAGGTTTGCACATTCTTCCTGATCCATATCTTCAGCAAGTTCTTCAAGGATGCGTAGTTCTTCTTTATTAAGTATACTAGGTGCTTGTAAAGATTTCAAGTACTCAATACGTTTTAGGAATTTTAATAATGCATCTGGATTAGTTGTTCTTTCATTCCAAACAACTGTGTCCAATTCCCATTTGCTTATTTGAGATGATTCCCCTAACGAAATCAAATGTTCAATGTCTAAACTCATTTCTAACCTATATTAGTATGTGAACGGTGCTGTTTTACCGCCAAATGTCGAGGAGAAACTAATCTGTGCGCCGGCAACTTTACCACCATAACTTGCACCTAATGTTGCACTTAGACGCACATTGGTACCAGCAGTAGGGATAGTGTTTGTATATGCAGTATATACTCTACCCATAGTTATTGCTGATCCTGTTGCTGGTAAAACTGACGGCACCGTTTAATCTCCTTGATATTTATTGGCCTGTAAAATACACATATCTAATATTGATAGTGTTATTTACCCAATTGCTTTTTGATATCTGCTAGGTCCTCTTTTAGAGATTGAATAGTGCGTTCTTGTTCTTTGATTGCTTCGATTAACAATGGAACTAACTTTTCATACTGAATAGTTTTATAGTTTTCTCCAGACTTACTATTACCGGTTTCGTCTAAGTCAAATGGCGCTGGACGAGTTGCTTCTGGTAATACTGCTTCAACTTCGTCGGCAAATAGACCAACTAGTTTAACAGTCTTATCGTAACCGAAACTTTCAGCAAGATCGTTAGGTGTGTATGTAATACCGTTTAATGATAATACCTTAGTAACAGCGTTGTCAATAACCTTAACGTTCTCTTTTAGCCTACGATCCGAGTAGTAGGCTGTAATTTCGTTTGTTGCACGGATTTCTCCTGCTGTACCACTCGGTGCAGTACCTACACCCAATGACGGAATTTGAGATCCGCTTGCAGAACCAGTGATGAACGTTGTTCCTACTGCTCTAAATACGATGCTAGTTGATCCAAAGTCGTTATTGAAATAGTAATCACCGCCTTGTGTATTAAACACCATGTTGGTAGAGTCTGCTCTAATAGACGCCCTTGGTGCGTTATTAAATGTAAATCCAATAACTGACTGGCCAGTAGTACCGGGCTGTGCCAATGTTAGGTGAGATCCTGCGGTATTAACTGCCGATGTTGTGTTTGTTATACTTACTACGCCGCTAGATGGATTGATAGCGAACGAGCTAGTTGTATAAACAGTCTCGGCTGTTGCACTCGCATTGTTACTATCAACAAATGTTGGATAGTAAGTTCCTGCAACTGGTTGTGCAATAGTCTGTACCTGACTTGCAGCACCAGCAGTAATACCACTTGCAGCAGCCCATACAGGAATAGAACCGTTGCTAGTCAACACTTGGCCGTTTGTACCAATGCCTAACATCGCAGTGGTGTTCGCTGCACTTTGATAGTGTATGCTGCCGCCTGCGCCGCCTGCCAAGTTGACGCTAGTCTGCATTAGAGTAGCAGTGTTTAGTGTCCAAGTAACTGCGGCACTACCATCGAATGAGGTGCCGCTTAGGCCTGCGCCTGCTGTGTGTGCGTTTGCTACACGGTTTGCAGACAATGCAGTAACCGCAGTAGCCATTAGTGTAGCAGTGTTTAGACTTACTGTAACCGCTGCACTACCGTTATATGTTGAGCTAGGACTTCCTGTTAGGCCAGTGCCAATAGTTAGTGCGTTAACAAGACTACCTGCACTACCTGTTACACTGTCTGCAAGGACTGCTCGAGCAACATACATACTACCAGTTGTTGTCCAACTAGGTGCTCCGTTAAAGTTTGCCTGTAAGAAGTTTCCTGTAGTTGCTGTTGATACAAATCCAGTTGCATTGGCTGCTGTTTGATAAGCAAGTTGACCACCAACTCCACCTGCTAAGTTGACGCTGGTCTGCATCAATGTAGCGGTGTTTAGTGTCCAGGTTACTGCGGTACTACCGTTGAATGTAGTGCCGCTTAGGCCAGTACCTGCGGTGTGTGCGGCAATAGTTGCGTAAGCAGTACCCGCAGAAGTTGCAGTTGTAGCAGCGGTAGCAGTGTCGGCTAGTGTAGCACGGTTAACATAGATACTTGCAGTATTTGTATATGTAGGTGCGCCTGTGCCGGCACTGACTAAGATCTGTCCCGCGGTACCTGGGCCATAAAATGCTGTTGCACCTGCGGCTGTTTGATACGGAACCTGACCTGCTGTACCACCGGCAATGTTGGTTGCGGTTGTAGCAGTACCTGCGCTTAGGCCACTTAGTGCGCTCCATACAGGAGCAGTACCATTGCTGGTTAATACAAATCCGTTTGTACCAATACCTAAGAATACTGAGGTATTTGCAGCACTCTGATAAGGTAAACTACCTCCCACACCACCATATAAATCTTCTGCAAACACAGCAGAGTTTACATAGATACTTCCTGTGTTTGTATATGTAGGTGCACCTGTGCCGCCACTTACTAGAAGTTGGCCTGCTGTGCCTGGGCCGTAGAACGCAGTTGTGCCTGCGCCAGTCTGATACGGAACTTGACCTGCTGTACCACCACGAATGTTTGTGCTTAGAACTGCGTTCTGTACGTAGATGTTAGCAGTTGTTGTCCAACTTGGAGCTCCGTTAAAGTTCGCTTGTAAGAAGTTACCAGTTGTTGCAGTAGTAATAAAACCAGTTGCGTTGGCTGCTGTCTGGTAGGCAATTTGGCCGCCTAGTCCGCTGGCCAAGTTTACACTGGTCTGCATTAGAGTAGCAGTGTTTAGTGTCCAGGTTACGTTTGCACTGCCATTAAATGTAGTACCACTTAGACCAGTACCTGCGGTATGTGTACCAATAGTAGAGTAGGCAGTAGCCGCAGCCGTTGCAGTCGATGCGGTTCCTGTTACGTTGCCAATGAATGTAGTAGCGGTTACAATACCGTTGAAGTATCCGCCGCCGTTTACTGCTAGTCGTTCACCGGAGTATGGTGTAACTGCACCAATAAGAATTGCAGGATTGCTACTAGTAGTGATACCCAGTGCTGTTAGGCCGTTGGCTTCTGTTGCATCATCTTCGCGGATAATTCTAAATCCATCTTGATAGTTGTCGATACTCCATCTGTAGAATGATTTGCCACGAAGAACAAGTTGTCCACCTTCACTTGCAGGGTCAGTTAACGACTCAATTCGACCGTTGACAGTTAAAATACTGCTTGTGCTTGCAGTTGCAGTACCGATGCTTACCTGTCTTGTTGCTGGGTTTATTGCAAAGGTACTGGTTGTGTAAACTAGTTCAGAAGCAGCAGCCGCATTATTTGAATCAACAAATGTTGGGTAATAAACTGCGCTGACTGTTTGTAGAACTGTATCGACTCTAGCGGCATTGCCTACATAGATAGAACCGGTGCTTACATAGCTCGGAGCACCTGCGCCGTTGCTCTGTAAGAATTGTCCTGCTGTTCCCGGTCCTGCAAAACTTGTCGAACCTGCGGCTGTTTGATAAGGAATCTGTCCAGTTGTACCACCTGCTAGGTTAGTTGCTGTAGTTGCGTTACCTGCACTTAGACCGCTTAGGGCACTCCACACAGGAGCAGTACCGTTGCTAGTTAGTACAAATCCGTTTGTACCAATGCCTAGGAATGTTGTTGTGTCAGCGGCGCTTTGGTAAGGTAAACTGCCTGCTGAACCGCCTACAATGTTAGATGCTCGAGTTGCTGTTCCTGTTAGGGCACCAACGAAAGTTGTAGCAGTAACAATATCAGTAGAATATATGCCGCCTGCTACATATAATTTTTCACCTACTACAGTTGCAGTTGAACTAGCAAGAGAACCAACTCTTAGACCGCGGCCTGCAATGACGTTTCCTGTTTTGAATACACCATAGTAACTGCCTGCGAATGTACTGGTGCCTTCTGCACCAGATGCATAGAATTCTAAGAACTTACTGTCGTTTGCTAGTACAAGAGCAGCGTTTGTATCTGTACTGTTTGTGTAGTAGTGGAATCTAAAACCAACATCCTTGCCATCATCGACAGTCCATTGGCTATCAACGCCGCCGGTCGGAACGTGCAAGTTCAAAATATTGTCAGTGTAGAATGTCTGTGTACTTAGAACGTAAGTTGCAGTACCGTTAAATGTTACAGGACCGCTGAATGTAACTGCTCCACTAACTGTACCACCTGCGGAAAGAGAAAGTGCTCCTAATGTATTTGCACTGACTGTTCTTGCAGTGCTTCCATTGAAAGACGTTCCGCTAGCGTCACCTGTGTTACTGTTATTAAATGTAACAGCCGCTTGTGTAGCATCAGAAACTGTTGCACGGTTAACATAGATACTAGCAGTTGTAGTCCAAGTAGGAGCACCACTGAAGTTTGCTTGTAAGAAGTTACCTGTTGTAGCGGTATTGATGTATCCGCTTGTGTTTACACCTGTTTGATAGTGTAGTTGACCTGCTGCCCCGCCTCGTAAGTTTGTGCTTACTACAGCATCTTGTACATACATACTAGCAGTTGTAGTCCAAGTAGGAGCACCACTGAAGTTGGCCTGTAAGAAGTTACCTGTTGTAGCAGTGTTAATGAACCCAGTTGCATTGGCCGCTGTCTGATAAGCAAGTTGACCACTTGCTCCACTAGCCAAGTTTACGCTAGTTTGCATCAATGTAGCAGTGTTTAGTGTCCATGTAACTGCCGCGCTGCCATTATATGTTGTACCAGTTAATCCTGTGCCCGCAGTATGACTAAATGCTAAGGCATAGGCAGTACCTGCAGAAGTTGCAGTTGTTGCGGCATCGGCTAGTGTAGCACGATTGACGTATATGCTGCCAGTACCTGTCCAAGTAGGTGCTCCGTTAAAGTTAGCCTGTAGGAAGTTACCAGTTGTTGCAGTGTTAATGAACCCAGTGTTACCAACAGAGATTTGATAAGGAACCTGTCCTGCAACACCGTTTGCAATATTACTTGCGGTAGTTGCGTTACCTGCTGTGAGTCCAGATAATGCTGTCCACGCTGGTGCTGTACCTGTGCTAGTTAGAACAAATCCATTGGTTCCAATTGGTAGGAATACTGTAGTATTTGCCGCGCTTTGGTAAGGTAAACTACCGCCAACACCACCGTATAGGTCTTCTGCAAATACAGCAGAGTTTACGTACATGCTTGCAGTGGTAGTCCAACTAGGTGCTCCGTTAAAGTTCGCTTGTAAGAAGTTACCAGTTGTAGCAGTAGTAATAAATCCAGTTGCGTTCGCCGCTGTCTGATATGCAATCTGACCACCTAGTCCGCTGGCTAAGTTTACACTGGTCTGCATTAGAGTAGCGGTATTCAATGTCCAGGTTACGTTTGCACTGCCGTTGAATGTAGTGCCAGTTAGACCAGTTCCTGCTGTATGAATACCAATAGTTGAATACGCAGTAGCCGCAGATGTCGCTGTTGTAGCAGTGTCGGCTAATGTTGCACGGTTAACATAGATACTAGCAGTTGTAGTCCAGGTAGGGGCGCCGTTAAAGTTTGCCTGTAAGAAGTTACCGGTTGTAGCGGTGTTAATGAATCCAGTTGTACTTGCGCCTGTTTGATAGGCCAGTTGTCCTGCAACACCACTGCGTAGGTTTGTGCTCACCGCAGCGTTGGCTACATAAATGTTAGCAGTTGTAGTCCAAGTAGGTGCGCCGTTAAAGTTGGCTTGTAAGAAGTTACCAGTTGTTGCAGTACTTAGGTATGCAGTAACGTCAGTTGCACTTTGATAATGTATAGCGCCGCCGACACCGCCTGCAGAATTACCAGAGAATAGTGTTGCAGTAACTGTGCCGCCTGCAACCACTCCACCTGCAATACCAACACCACCACGAACTTGTAGAGCGCCAGTGTTTGTAGAGCTTACCGCAGTTGTGTTTGTAATTGTAGTAATGCCACCAATTGTAGCGCCATCAAATACAATTAAACTAGTACCAGTACCTTCGAGGCTTACATAGTCAAATGTACCTGTACTACCTGTAATTTGGTCAAGACCTGCACCCTTTAGATACAAGTTACCTTGTAGGTTAATATCCCCGCCAACAAATAAATCTCTAGCAATTGCCGCACCACCAGTTACTAACAATGCCCCTTGTGTACTTGTGTTAGCGAGAGAGTTAGTTGTAGAACTTACTACAATATTAGTTGCAGTAAGTGTTGTTCCGTTAAATCTTAATCCTGCATTAAATGTCGTTGCACCCGGGCCTGTTTGATAAGGAATTTGATCTGCTAGGCCACCTGCAATATTAGTTGCTGTAGTTGCAAGACCTGCACTTAATCCGCTTAATGCTGTCCATACAGGAGCACTTCCATTACTTGTTAAAATAAACCCGTTAGTACCTATAGCAAGGAAACCTGTTGCGTTGGCTGCGGTTTGATAGGGAATACTACCTGCTGCACCACTTGCTAAGTTAACACTAGTCTGCATTAAGGTAGCAGTATTTAGAGTCCAGGTTAAGTTTGCACTTCCGTTGAATGTACTGCCAGTTAGTCCTGCACCTGCGGTTAATGACCCGATAGTAGAATAAGCAGTTGCTGCGGAAGTTGCTGTAGAAGCAGTTCCAGTTAAGTTACCGATGAATGTAGTTGCTGTTACATTGCCTGTAACAAAAATACTTCCGCCGACGCCAATACCACCTGCAATTTGTAATGCTCCGCTGGTTGCATTATGTGCGGCAGTTGTGTTTGATGTTTTAATAATATCGTCAGTTTGGATTAACGTAGTAGTTACTGTAGTCAGTTGAATTTCTAATTGTTGAGAAACAATTTTACCGCCAACATAGACGTCACCGGCAACACCGATGCCGCCGCGAACTTGTAGAGCGCCAGTTGATGTAGAAGTTGCGTTTGTTGTACCAGAAACAATAATGTTTCCGTTAACCTGAGTAAGGGTACTCTGATAACCCGGTGCGGCTGCACCGTTGCTCATTAAGAATTGACCGTAACTTCCTGGTCCAAAGAAACTTGTTACACCCGGCGCTGACTGGAATGGAATCTGACCCGCTGTACCTGCTGATAAGTTAGATGCAGTAGATGCCGCAGATACAACTCCGCCGGCTGCAACTAGACCACCTGCTGTAGATCCGTCACCTACCCAAGTTGGTGCAACTCCTGCTGTAGCATAATCAGTAACAAAAATAAATTGTCCAGATTGTGCTGTTGTTGTTAGACGTTCTGCGTTAGTTAAACGCAGAGTTGGCATAATGCTTGTGCCGCCTGGTGTAATAGCGTTATGAACACGTAAGGTATTAGTACTTGTATCGATACTAATTTCTGCAACAGCACCAGTAAAACTATTATTCTGTGCTGTGTTTCCTCTTCTAAATTGTAATACAGATGTCATTATTGTTTCTCTTACATGTTAATTTACAATGAGCCTAGATCAACGGATCCTGCTACAGGCGTGTCCCAGACAAAGCCTAAATCGATATATGGAAAGCCTCCGCCTCCTCCTCCGCCGAACGTACCTACTAAGGTACCGTTCATATAGATGTTTCTTGCGTATAGGTCACCCTGAATTCCAACGCCTCCTACGACTTGTAGGGCGCCGGTTACAGTATTTGTTGCGCTTGTAGTGGAAGTTACGAGGACATTACCGCCTACGGAATCTAGAGTAATGTCGCCTTGGGCAGTTATTACGCCGGCACCAGACGGGCCTACGTTTAAGGTACCGCCGATATAAACATCTTTAGCGATGCCAGCGCCACCAGAAAGAATAACACCACCTGTTGTGGTACTAGTAGAGGTTACAGTCGATAAGAATGACGCAGTGGTATTAACCACCAGGCCATGCTTGACTTTGAAGTCAGCGTTATAGGTTGGCATTGCCTTTTAGTTTCCCTTTCCACCAAAATGGCTATAATAGTGTTATTTATATAAAAAGGAAAAATCAGATTTACAAAACAAAATAGGGCCCGTAGGCCCTATTTTTAAGTCTGCTACATTTACAATGTAATAGTTTGTCTACTTACTTTGATAGTCATCAATGTAGGTGTGTAGTTTGCTTGGAATTTGATTGTGATTGTACCTGCGGACAATGCGGCGTCAAATGTTCCTAATTCACCTTGACTTGTTGCAACAGCGTACTCTGTCATGTAAACGTTTGTACCGTCGTGGAATACTAGCATTTCTTGTACATGAATCTTTGTTCCGTCAACTACTTGAACTAGGTATTTTGCTGTTCTATATGCACTAGCACTCCAGTTATCTAAGTTGATTAAACTGTTGGTTACAATGTGCTGACTGGTGTAGTTACCTAATAAGGTGTTGTTGCTGTAGAAGGAGTTGAATACTGTTTGTGTTGTTGCTGTACCAACAGTTACGTCTTCTCCAACAGTTAAGCTCTTAGCAACACCAACTCCGCCGCTTACTACTAACGCACCGTTGTTAACGGCATTACTGTCAGTTGTGTTAGTAATGCTAGTAATACCAGCGATACTTACTGTGTTACCGAATGTAGAAGCGCCAGTTGCTGTAAACAGGCCGGTAACCTGTAAGTTTCCGCCAACTGTACCATTACCAATAATGTTGGCGCTAGTTGCTGTAAAGACTGTAGCGGTTAATAAACCTACTGTGCTATAACCAGTAACCTGTAAGTTACCACCGACTGCTAAGTTATTTGTTACTGTAGCGGCACTAATTGTTGCGCCACCGTTTAGACTGCTAAATCCAGTTACGCCTAAACTTGTACCAACAGTAACTGCATTAGTTACAGTTAATCCGCTGATTGTACTGCCGCCGTTAACTGTTAAGTAGCCAGTTACAGTTTCGTTTCCGCCAACTGCTAGGTTGTTGGTTACAGTTGCCGCGCTGATTGTTGCGCCGCCATTCAGACTACTGAAGCCAGTAACTTCTAGACTTGTGCCAACTGTGGCTGCATTGGTTACTGTTAATGCACTAGCAGTAGCACCGCCATTTAGGCTGCTGAAGCCGGTAACTGCTAGGCTTGTACCTACAGTTGCAGCATTAGTTACAGTCAATGCACTGATTGTAGCACCACCGTTGACTGTTTCATAACCAGTTACAGTTAAGTTACCGCCAATTGTTTGGTTACCAGTGATGCTAGCACTAGTACCTGTAATTGCTCCGCCGACAAATAATCCGCCGGCTACACCTACACCACCTCTAACTTGTAGAGCACCTGTGTTTGTAGAGCTTACCGCAGTTGTATTGGTTACAGTAGTAACACCGCCGATTGTAACACCGTCAAATACAGTTAAACTAGTGCCAGTACCTTCAAGACTTACATAGTCAAAAGTACCTGTACTACCTGTAATTTGATCAAGACCTGCGCCTTTTAGGTATAGGTTACCTTCTAGATTAATGTCGCCACCAACCCATAGGTCGTTGTTAATAGCAGCGCCACCACGAACTTGTAGAGCACCAGTATTGTTATTATATCCAGTTGCGTTGCTGGTACCACTTACAACAATGTTTGTTGTTGTAAAGTCTGTTCCGTTGAATCGTAATGCGCTACTGAATACTGTTTGACCAGGGCCGCTTTGATAAGGAATCTGATTTGCAAGTCCGCCAGCAATGTTACTTGCAGTTGTCGCACTACCTGCACTTAATCCGCTAACTGCGGCCCATGCAGGGTTACCACCGGATACTGTTAGAATTTGACCGTTAGTACCAATTGGTAGTAATGCAGTTGTGCTAGGAGCACTTTGATATGGTAGGCTACCTGCTGCACCACCGATGATGTTAGTTGCAAATGTAGCAGTACCGCTTAATGCGCCAACGAACGTTGTAGCAGTAACGATATCGTTAGAATAAATGCCACCTAATACTGTTAATTTTTCACCAGCAATACTTGCAGTTGTACTAGCGAACGAACCGATTCGCATTCCTCTGCCAGCAATAAAGTTTCCTGTTTTGAATACACCGTATGAACTTCCAGCAAATGTGCTAGTGCCTTCAGCGCCCGATGCGTACCATTCTAAGTATTTCGAATCGTTGGCTAAAACAAGAGCAGCATTTGTGTCGGTACTATTAGTGTAATAGTGGAATCTAAAACCAATATCCTTACCGTCGTCTAAGGTCCACTGGTTATCTACGCCACCGGGTGGAACGTGTAAGTTTAAGATATTATCTGTATATACAGTCTGTGTGGAGAACACAAATGTAGATGTTCCACTAAATGTTACAGGACCTTTGAATAAAACAGGGCCGTTAGCACCAACAGTCAATCCACCATCAGCATAGATACCACCGGCGACATACAGTGCGTTAGCCGTGTTAGTTGCAGTGTTATAGGCTGTACTTTCTACAACTAAATTGTTCTTTGTTAAGATACCACCAGTTACAACTAATGCGCCGGCATCGGTAGCAGAATCTGCTGCGGTATTATTTGTAATACTTGTTACACCAGCAACAGTTAGTGTGCCACCTAAGTTAGTAGCACCTGTTCCTACAGTTAGAATGTTGGTACCAGTAATGAATAGCGAACCGCTAAATGTGTTTACTGCACCTGTGAATAATGTTTGACCTTGGAATAAACTTGGACCAGTAACCAGTAGGGTTGTAATTGTCGAAGTTCCAGCAATTAAGCCTTGTAACGTTGTTAACCCGCCAATAGTTAAATCACCGTAGTTACTTTGATTGCCCCAAATTGTTGCAGTTGTACCGACTACTAAATTTTTTGCAATTGCAGCACCACCGTTAACTTGCAATGTTGAGGTTTGGCCGGTAGACGAGTTAACAAAAGTTGTCCCTTGTACCAGTGCACCTGCCTTGACTATAAAGTCTCTGTTAATTGCTGTAATCGC
>JACCDX010470319.1_pt1 | contig 12203 bp, 11 predicted proteins | sample 7449681 | NCBI WGS metagenome assembly JACCDX01 (sample SAMN15323450, study PRJNA562643) | freshwater metagenome | isolation source: river surface water | place: USA:Blue River Watershed | collected 2017-08-18 | reverse complement strand
GTTGAATCAGCACCAGTAGGTCCTGTCGGTCCTGTAGCTCCTATAGGACCCGTAGGGCCAGGTACGGTGCTATCAGCACCTGTTGGTCCAGTTGGACCTGTGGCACCTGTTGGTCCTGGAACGGTAGAGTCAGCGCCTGTGGCTCCAGTAGATCCTGTTGCGCCTGTCGGACCTGTGATCCCTTGAATACCCTGGTCACCTTGCGGTCCCGTAGAACCTGTCGCACCCGTAGGTCCCGTTGGTCCCGTACTACCCGTAGCCCCTGTGGGACCAGCAACGCCTGTTGCTCCTGTTGGACCAGTTGATCCCGTTGCACCAGTAGCACCAGTGCTACCAGTAATACCCTGAATACCTTGGTCACCTTGTGCTCCAGTTGGTCCTGTTGAGCCAGTGCTGCCAGTAGGCCCTGTAACGCCCTGTATGCCCTGTGAGCCAGTTGCACCAGTGCTTCCTGTACTTCCAGTAGCACCCGTACTTCCAGTGGCTCCTGTGGCCCCTGTAGGGCCTGTAATGCCTTGTATGCCTTGAGCACCAGTTGGGCCTGTGGCACCTGTAATTGCAGGACCAGTAGGACCTGTTACACCTTGAGTTCCTTGAGGACCAATGACACCAAGCTCGATGGTGACAGTCTCCATGTATGTAACGTCCATAGTGGTACGTTCAACAGGGATCTCAACAACCGAAGTGGAATCATCCATTGAGTAGGTATCAATGCTCATTACTGGGTTACCTCAGCAATCACGGCAAAGCCACCAGTTAAAAGTTTAGTTACTGTGCCACCAGGGGATGTGACCTCAAGGTCGTAGACATAGTTGCCTGGTGGTAGTGGTGCGGTCTCGGCAGCAGTAAGGGTAAGAGTGAACTTACCGTCAGTGGTGCCAGCTACAATGCGACCATTGGATGTAGAAAGTTCTACAATGACAGAAGCGGAATCAACATCTTGGCGAACCTGCATGTCTGCGGTGTATCCAGTTACGTTGACGTAAGAGCCATTGATCTTCCAGGCAGGAGCAGTGCTAAAAGTGTCGCCCTGATAAATGCGAAAGTTAAAACGACCAGGTTGCACTATTCCTCCGTAATGTTAGGACCGTAGCCACCTGCGATTAGGCTGATACGTTCTGCTTCTGTAATTGGGTATTTGTGTCCACCTTGGTAGAAACGAACTGCAGCTTCAAGTTCTTCGATACCAGGGGAGCGATAGTGTGAGTAAGTTCCGTCACTGTTAAGTAGTACGGTGTCTGCTCGGTTAAGACGGTAGCGCCAAAACAGGCGTGAATCGCCAGCAGGACCTTCTTCAACTGTGGGTGGAATGAAGTAGTAAGTCACTGCTGTCCTTTCAAAAGTTATGGGGGTAGTGCAGTCCCTGCCCGTTATATGACAGGGACCGCACCGTGTTGTCTAAATTAGACGTTGTTGATGCTTGATGTGGATTCGATACGGTAAAGCGCAGCTTCACGGTAACGCTTCCAACCAAGTACGCCGTACCATCCGATTGGACGGAAGCGCATTAGCTTGTCAACAACTGGGCCAATGATTACATGTGGCTCTTCTGCAACTGCTTCAGCAAGTGCTTGCTGACCTGCAACGATAGTGCGGAACACGCGAGTGCTTGTTGCGCCATCTGCTGCGTTGTATAGACGTGGAGATTCAACGAACATTGCACCTTCGTAGGTACCAATGCTTCCTGGCCACAAGTTTCCTGCGCCAGATTCGTTGTATACGTGGGCTTCGCGCCATCCACCTGCACCAGTCTCAGCACGAAGATCGTGTGAAACTTCAGGGTGGATACCACACCAGTATAGTTCGCCCATACGTGGGACAGCCTTGCCAGCACGAAGCTTGGCTACTGCCTTACGTACATCAGCAGACTTAAGGGTGTTGCTTGAGCCAACGCCAGTTGTACCTGTTGGTACAGTGCCTGTTGAGCTAGCTGAGAAGATTACGTTGCTTCCACCGCGTAGTTCGGTAAGAGCTAGTTCATCTAGTGAGTCAGCCATGTTGAACGCAATGATGTTAGCAATAGCTGGATCAACATCGGAAAGCGAGAATAGTTCAAGCTTACGAGTTGCAAGTGCTGCGTTACCATATTCGTTCAAGGTTACGGATACAGATGTGGTGTTGCCAAGAGCAACTGCATCTGGATCTGTGGTTTCAGTTAATGCTGTAGTAGCCTTAGCCATGTCGCTGTAAAGCTGGAACACGACTGAGGAACCTGGCATTGCCTGTTGCGCTGGGCGCTTGTCTGCTACGTCGCGAATCAATGGGATTGCGCGAAGTGCAAACTCAACATAACGGTCATAGGCGGCTTGGACCAGATTGGTACCAAGCGAACCCGTGCCTGTGTCGGTAAATGCGTTAGGCATTTATTTCCCTCCTTAGGGAGTTTAGGGGTTGTTGTAGTTGCTGTTAACGACCTGTGGACATACCAAAGATCAGTTGATCCAGCTCTTCCTTGCTATTGGTTGCAGCTAGACGAGAAGCTAAGTCCTCATCACGACCTGCACCTGTAGCAGTAGAAGTGGATTCCTGAATACGGCGAGCCGATTCTGGAGCCACAATGTCGTCTGATTGCCCATTGGTTTGATACCCAAATACATCTGAGTATTCGTCAAGCCATAGAGCAACCTTTTCGGGTGTATCCGCATCTGCTGGAATGAACGCAGCGATCTTTGGATTAACGCCCTTGGTTTCCAGAACGTCCTTTACGGTTCTTGTACGCGATTCTGATCGCAAAGAAGTAAGTTCATCTCGGAGTTGCTTGGCTTCACGTTCAGCTTTTTTCAAAGCCTTGCGAAGACTTGCAGGACCGCTTTCTTCTTCAATATCGTAATCGTCGTCATCATCGTAATCGTTGTACTGGTTGGCCATAGCAGCCACTCCCTTTCGTTTTTTTAGGTTAGTCGCGAACCACAACACAAGCAGGGGAACCTGTATTGGCTTTCACTATCGGGCTTATGTACGCGCACATGGGCCGACCGATCTGTGCGGAGTGGATGTGTGCGGAATCGAACCGCGTCCCGTATCTGTCCGTCATGCGGATTTAGATTCGGTCTAACCTTTCACACCCTTGGGACTAGAACTGTCCCGACTTGCTTGACTTCAATGAACCAGCGGATAATCCAGACTGTCCACTAAAAGTTGAGGTTTCCATTTCCCCAAGTTTCTGACGCTTGCGCTTTGCAGACTCAAGGCCAGAGAATACTTCTTGTTCTGCTGTTGCCTGGTCGTAAGTCTGGTTGTAGATCTGACCAAGGTTCTGAGCAGCTGGAAGTATTCCAGCAATAGCGCTGTAACCTTGTTCTGCGCTGTAACCAGTAGCAGGTCCACGCTGTGCGAACTGTTCGCCAACATTAGTAGCCTGTAAGCCTTGCTTAACAGCGGCAGTTCCAAACTCAACAGCCTTGGCTTGCTTCTCTACTAGAGGTAGCGCACGTTCTGGATCTAGCATAAAGGCGGTCATCATGCCTTCATCTATTCCGTAGATATCCCTAAGTGCTTTGGTGTATGCAGGATCTGTGTTATTTACAGCGCGAGCTGCTGCATCTGCACGTAGTTTAATTTCATACGGAGATACATCCTGGCCAATGAATCCAGCAAAATCATCTGAGCTATCGTAGAAACCAGATGGAAGCCCTGAGTCCCTAAGAGTTGCACGGTAAGATTCCTCGGAAGCCAAGTATTCACTTGGGCTAAGAGGCTTTAATCCATTCTTTACACGGGCTTCATTAGCAACAAATCTTTGCTGGTAAGCGGTTGTGGTAGGTAACAAATCGGTAACGATCTGAGTTGGTGTATAGACTGACTGCCATTGAGTTATCTGTGGTAGTAATTCATTGATCTGAGAATCAGTGAATCCAAGTCCCTTAAGGGTTTGGGTAAATACATCGCGAGCATCCATTGGAGGCATTACTGGATCAGCCATTATATCTTTCCAAACTGTCGGGCAATTTCAGTGGCCAAACCAGTCATGTCTTGCACTGCAGCATTGGTTTTGAAATAGCGTTCATCTTGCTTTAACTCACGCTCAAATGCCCATACTGGCTTAGCAACTGGTTTATTTTGTGCGTCAAATCCTTGCAAGGCCTGTGCGATTGTTGGATCGTTTAGGTCAATGTCGGTTGAAGGTAGTTCTAGGATTCGTGCCATACTTTGTATATACGGCGAAGCAATGGAGGCAACTGTTTGACCAGCATCAATTTGGTCAGCAAAAGCTGCATACTTACTTTTAGCATCATCTTTAATTTTCTGGTTGTAGTAATCAACATTGGACTTACCAGACAGTGTACTCTGGGCTGCATTAGCATACCAGTCATCACCGTACTGTACACCCATGTTAGCAGCTGCTTCTCTAAATTTATCCATAGTGCCAGCGGCTTCGCCACCAGTACCTGTAATTCGACCAGTAGCAGCAACGTGTTGCTTTAACAGGGTTTCGTCTACGCCCTTACCCCATGATAAGTAAAGCGTATCCTTAGCAAGTTTTTCTACATCTGCAGGGTTTAATTCAAATCCCATGTCCCGTGCAGCTTGCTGGATCTTTGCCCTTGTTTCAGTTAGGGATGCTGTCCAGGCTGCAGGATCAGATAGGCGTGCAGTTTCTGCCATACGCCATGTTGGTCCATTGGACTTAAACCATGTAGTAGCCTGGAACTTAGCCTGGAACTTAGCAGGTGACCATTTTTCAGTTACCGCTAGATTAAATAAGTTTTTAAGTTCTGGGCTGCTATTAACTAAAGCAGCTTGAGTTCCATACTCAGCGGCCCAATCTTCTGTGGTTTTTTTCTTTACCCAGCCTGAAGTGTCATTCCATTCAAATGGTCCACCAGTTTTAGGCTTTGCTGGCTTGACCCATTTTCCGCCCTTTTTAACCCAAGCGGCACCTGGTTGTGTTGCCATTAAACGCCACCTCCAACTGGGCCTTGTAATGAATTTAACATTGCATTAAAATAAGTAGTTGCTTTTTGATAAGAAGCAAACTCTGGATTAGCTTGCGCTTGTTGTTCCATAAACCCACGCTCATCTATTCCACCAGAAGTAGTTACATTTCCCTTGGCAGATGTTTTAGTGATGTTAGGATTTTCTTTAAGAGTTGTGTTTAATGTCTTTTGTAACATGCGTAGTTCTTCGTCATTAAGCGCACGACCAATAGAGTTCTGGTAGATGCTATCTGCGGCAGAACGAACTTGCTGTAAAGTGTATTGAGTTGTCTGCTTACGAGTAGAAGCCATGCTTCCGTAGCCACCACCGCCACCAGTAGAAGGCGTGATACCAAGGGCAGCCTGGGCATCAGCAACTGACAACTGTATGCCTGCTTTAGCAGCAGCATCAATAATTCTCTGAACATTTGGATCTGCGCTTTGAGCAACTACAGGTGGAGTTACAGGAGGGGCAGCGTTACGCCCAGCAGACCTAGCGGCATCTCTAGCACTAGAGGTATCAGGCGCTGCAACTTTATTGGAAGTTGGCTTAGCCTTGCTTTCTCCAGGCTTTACAGCAGGCTTTGGTGGTTCTGGGTACTTAACTTTTCCATCATACTTAGGGGGACTGTAACCGTATATTTTTACGTAGTCTGCAACAACACGTTCAAGTGCGGCATCCGCCTCAATAGTTAATTGCTTGTATTTAGGATCACCAGTTTTGCGGTATGAGTCAAGCAAGGCTTGACGCTTTGCATAAGCCTGGCCGTACTTATTGGAAATGTTAGTTTTGTTTTCCTGCTTAATCCGCTGATCTTGCTTAGCGTTTTTACCAGCCTCAGTCTGTGGGTTAAGGCGCTTTTGAGGAGCCTTGTAGTTGCGTGAGTCACGATTCTTTTCAGCAGCAGCAGCGGCATCCTTAGCACGTTGTTCTTGTGCAGCTCTACCTTTTTCGCGAGCAGCCTTTTGCTTAGCAGCACGTTCTTTTGCTGCTTTTTGCTTGGCTTTATTCTTAGCTTCAATCTCGGCCAAGCGCTCTTCAAGTGTTTGATCTTCGGCCATTACTGAGCAACTCCTTGTGAATAAACGGCATCATAAACTGAATCGTAAGATAACCATCGGTCATATAAATCTCCAAAGCCAATGTCTTCCTGCTTTAGTTTATTAGCAACCGATTCAAATGCGTACTTAATATCAGCGTTATCTTTAGCATCAATACTCTTTGAAGGGCGTGATGCAAGTGCGGCTTCCGTTGCTTCACGTATTTCTAGGTACACTGCAATGGACTTAAATGTTGGATTGTCCCCATACTGACTCATAAACTTTTTGTTGTTTACAATAGTCTCAAGACCACGTATAACCTTATTAGTCTTTGATCCATCGGTATCCAAGTAATCGTCATACCAGGCAGCGTTATCAGCACCAAGTTGGGCAACCATTTGCTTCTTCATTGAGGCTAGGTCGGCAGCTTTCTTTGACTGTAGGTTAGTTAGTCCACGACGCTGCATCTCTGAATCAATCTCAGACATAACCGAACGGTACTTAATCCAACCAAGTGAGCGCTCGTTGTCTAGGGCAGCTTCTGCTGGATCCTTACGTGTACGGTAATACTCGCTTGAACTTGGGGAAATAGTATTAGCTTGTTGCCACATGTAGGCAGCTTGTGAGAAGTCATAAGCCTGGCCAGCATTTGTCACAATGCCAATAAGTTTAGGATCAATGACTGACAATTCTGTAATTAAATCAGCGTGTGCCTTTGCGTTACCTACAGAACCAACGGATGCAAATGAACCAGTGGTGTTCTTTGATAGCGATTGAGTAAACTCAAAGAAGTCATCGCCGTAATCCTGCCAGAATTTAGTCTGTGCTTCCATGCCAAACTGTTCCTGATACTGTCTCCACTGGTCAATGTAGAACTTGTATGGTGTCTGGAATGTAGGAGCAAACGGAAGGATTAGATTAGCAACGGTACGCATGTTGTAATACGCATCTGTCATCTTTTCAATCTCAGCAGCGGTAGCTGCAGGCTGACCCATCTCACGACGCTTGTGCTGTTCAGTGGTCCAGATCAAGGCGTAAGTATTTGCATACTGCTGGTTGCTCTGGCCATCTTCCTTTGTAAGCTGACGCTTAACCCAGGTAGGTAGGAAAGCACGAACTGCGCTACGCTCTGGTCCGTAAGGGATAGCCCAAGATAAAGTCTTTTCAAGTTCAGGCTTTCTTTTAACCATTTCTGAAATAGGTACTGCAACGTATGGACCTACAGGTAAGTGGATAGCTTCACCCTGGAAGATAACGTCTAGTGACTTCTTTTGAATACCCATCTCGGTTAGAGATGTAAGGCCTTTGCCAATGAAAGGTAACTTCTTTAGTGACTCAGGTACTTCAATCCAGATGTAGTCATCCATGGTTGCTTCTTCTGGCGGAACTGGATTACCGTTCTCATCAGTTGCAATACCTGCACGGTTAGGTGAAGTAAAGATTAAGTTAGCGCGATTGATTGTCTGGGGCTTTTCATAAGCAATTCTTGCCCAGGTCTTTGTGGTGTTTTCAAACGCTGAGAAGAATGGGGAAATTAAACGCATGTAATGTGACAAGTTTGACTTGCGGTCAATGGTAAACAATGTGTTCTTTAACTGGCGCAATGCAACCTTGTGAGTTACTGACATAAGGTCTGCTTGTTCTTGGGTAGTTAAGCGACGCTCGTTCATGCCTTCAAACATATCAATGCGGCGCTTTAGCTCGGTCCTGTACATAGAAATGTACAAAGGGTGGCGTGCTAGTAAATCTTCTGGCATAGATCCAATTAACTTAAAGATACCGTTAACTATATTCTTTGCGTTTCTAACGGATCCAAGGTTTAAGTTTTCTTCCAGGATGTGTCCGTGAACTGTAGGCAATCCGTCAGTACCAGCATAGATACCGCGTAGCATGTCTGGTGTAATAGGTGCGTTCTCGGTTGATTCAACCAAGGTCTTACGCAAGTTAGCGCTTGGAATGTAACTGTCAACAAATCCCTTAACAGAGGCAACGTGCTCGTTAATTTCCCATGGATCTAAACCAAGGCGCTTTGCAACAATGCGACCTTCTGGATCTGACTTAAGCCACTTGGCCACATCGGCAGGTTCTGTGCCATCCATTAACTTCATGGCTACGCCAGAGTTACGGAATTGGTAGTTAAGCGCATGTGCCCAAGCCTGGTAGTAGTTTGGTGCATCTGGCTTTACTTCGCCATAGCCAACCTTAGTTAGACTCTTAGAAACTAATCCAGCGTTGTCATCAACTAAAGTATTAAAGGAGTTTTCTGCGCTGGAGTTTGCCCTGTGAATATCTGCAAACTGTCCACCTAAAGCATCGTCAAGGTCATCGTAGTATCCGCCATCAAATGACTTTACTCTCCACTTGCCTTTACCAATCTTGCGCTTTTCTCCACGCTTTGCTGAACCCTTTAGGTTCTCAAGCTGAGTAAAGTAATCATCTGCAAGTGAACGCTTATCTTCAATAAGTTTTTCAATTACTCGCATGTCAGACTCTAGCTGTACATTTGGAGTGGTTGGTGAGTAAACAGGGGAAGCGTTCTCACCATACCAGGCGTTAGCCTCATCAGTGTATTCAGCAAGCGCTCGCTCAAGTGTCTGCATTTCGTAGTATGAATCAAACTGAGCAATGCCATCACTTACGTACTCGTCAAGGGTTTGTCTGCGCCAAGGTACTTCAATGTACTGCTGAGGTGACTTACCGTTGCGAACAGCCATGCCACGAAGTGTTGCTTCATCAAGAAATTGGTAGGCTTCGCTACTTAACCCATCAACACTAGCTGCTTCAATACGACCAGCTGAAACAATAGCAGATAATTCATCTGCATTTAATCGTCCAGCTTTGTATGCTGCTAATACTTTATTTAACGGAATTAAACCCTTGGTCTCAAGTAATTTAATGTCGCGGTCGTTTAGTCCAAATGCGCTTACTGCTTCTTCCTGCTTTGCAAGGTAATCCTCGTCAATAATTGCACGATGCTCATCAGCTAAACGCTTGGCTTCAGCTTTGGCAGCCTTCTGGTATTCTGAGCTATTGAATCCAATGCGCTCTGGAAGGATGCCCTGATCTAGTAGTTCAACTTCTTCATCAGTGTACTTTACGCTAGTAAATACTGGATCTTCTGGTGGTACAAACTTATTAAACTCGTCAAGTTCTTTATTGTACTGGTCAGCAATTTCTGCGTACTTTGCTTGTAGTTCAGAGATCTCTGAGTCAACCTTAGTTAAAGATCGAACTGTTGATTCCACTGTAGCAGGGCCAGATGAAACAGAAAGGCGATCTACTGTACGGGCAGATAAAGTATCTGTGGCGTTTAATGCCATGTTGCGTAGGCCAGGACCAAGGTGACGCATGGATGCCATAGAGCCAACAGATGCAGCAATACGAAGCTGTGCTTCAGTACCGTTACGAATTGTGTAACCAAGGCGCATAAGAACGCCAGCCTTAAACATTGACTGAAGTATGTCCATGGCACCAGTAAGTTCGTTGCCTACTCCGTAGAGAACAGACAATGGTTTGTTCTGTGTGGCAAGTCTGTGGCGCTTTAACAATGAGTCAAGTAAATCAAGATCCATCATTGGCAAGTAGTTTGCAGTCTGAGACTCAAACACTGGTGCGCTAATTACGCCACCATCTTCGTCAATCATAAATCCATTTTTGCGAAGTGACTCTTGGGCACCTAGACGTGAACGGTAGTATGCCTGGTAAATCTTACTTGCAGTAGCACGGTCAATACCATGCTTTCCAGCAATGGCTGAGAAGCCTGCGTTTTCAATAATTGCAATAGCGCGTGCACGATCTTCTGGGGTTGTGGCGCGGTAGTAGTTAGCCATCATGCCAGCGGCACGCTCGTCAGTTACACCCTTAAATTCTTTAGGTACATCGGCACCCTCAGGGAAGAAACTATAAAGATCGTCACCAGCAAGGCGGTGACCACGGTTAACAAATGCCATAACTTCGGCACTTGATTCCGCTTCATTAAGGTTAACAACTCCAGATGGACGTTCGTTACCTACCCAGGATACAACCTGGTACATGCGGTGGAATGGAGTTGGTTGCCATGCTTCAGCACGGGTTGAGCCTGCTACAAACTTAGCTGAACGACCCTTAGCTAGGAAGTCATCTACTGCCTGCATTGGACGTGTACCTACGGTGCGGTCAATAACGCCACCAGGTGTCTTGGCCATCTGTTCCCAGGATGCAAACATAGCATCATTGTTACGCAGGTCTTCTAATTCTTTTTGAGCGTTCTGTACTATTAACTGATCTTCGTGTGGAAGTTTAGATACGCCTTCTGGATCGTCAGCCTTTTTAACCAGGAACTCTTGGTAATCATCAAGTACGCCCATCTGACGTTCCATTGCATTACCAATGCTGGCGCGAACGGTCTTTAATTCTTCAAGTGCACGTTGGTCTCCAAGACCTGCACGAAGCACAAGAGCTGAATCGTATGTGCTAGTTGACTGACCAAGGCCGTAGGCAATGGTGTCGCGCATTGGTGACTTGCGAATCATTGGGTGATTGTAAGCATACTCTGCGCCATTAGCAGTAAAATCTTCAAGTGGCTTGGTATACTTGTTTGCTACACCATTAACAGGGTCAACAGCATCAACAATGTCGTTAATTGCCTTAGCTGCCTTTTGAGCGTTAGTAATCTTATTAGTTACTAAAGAAGATTCGCGTGCAACTTTGGCAGCTTTGCCACCAACAATAGCCACGTCACCAAAGATCTGAATACCAGTGTCTCCGATACCAGACCAGAAACGTGGTGCACCAGTAGAAAAGAACTTATCTACTTCGGCTTCGTTCTCAAAATCAATTCTGTCTACGGCCTGTTGACCTGGTAAAACAGCACCAATACCACCTACAAGTGCTTGGCCAAAAGAAGTTTCTTGTGCCATGTCATAGGCTTGGCCTATATTTCCACCAGTTTCAGTAGCGGCAAGTAAACCAGTAGTTAATGGTTCACGAATGTACTCACGGTTGAAAGCATCCCACTTCTCAAGTGTTTGCTTAATACCTGGAGTCTCGGCAACATTGGCAATAGGCTTAAGCATAGCTTGTGCCCAGTCAGTTCCAGCACTCTTAAAGGTGTTGGCAAAGCCGTTAAAATCATCATCATCATTCCACGGTGCGGTTGCTATGTCCCAAAGAAACTTTGGTGACGCTACAACTGCGCCTGCGGTGTCTTGAGCTAGCGTGCCCAGACGGTCCCAGAAACTCAAATCATCTCCCGCAACTGTCGGATGATGTTGCGTGTTTCAGGTGATGTACTAGAACGGGAAGCGACGTGCATTAGAACTGGCATGTATGAGGCTATAGTAGCCTTAAATTCTTTATCTGCCGCTACGTCTTTAGCACCTAAACCTAAAGCACTTGCGCCTGGCCCTGGGCCAGCATCTGCACCAGCAGTGACAGGCTCGTTAGGGCGCTGTGTTGGTGCATTAAGTGGTACGACGGGGGCAGGCTCTGGCATCATCCCAGATGCAGCCATAGGTGCTGCCTGTTGTTGTGCCATGAAAGCCTGCCCCTCGCCATACGGAAGACCAGATACGTACTGTGCTGCTTGTTTGTCTGCTGGTCCACCATCGGTACGCTGCGACAATGCGCCTGGGCCTGAAGCTGGCGCTGGGTTTGCTGGGGCTTGATACCCACCTTTACCTGCCATGATTCTACCGCCTTTTTAATTAAACCGAATGATTTTACTTGCAGACCAGAACACAGTTCTGGACGTTTATTTATTTACCCTTGCCACCAGAGCGTTGAATTTTACGGGCTTGAGCAGTTTCTCCGCCCCACTTTTTTGCTTCTGCTTTAGTAACTTTAGTTGCAGCTTTTGGTGCTTGTGCATATCTACCAATAGGATTTTTTTCCTTATTAGATTTAGCATCGCGATATGAATTGTAAAGTTCACGTGCATTTTGATCGCCAACCTGCTTAGGGGTATTGCTGCCACGTGAAGCAGTTTTGGACTTTGCAATCTTTCCAAAGTCCCTGTTGTTAACAAACTTGTTGTTATCATCGCTTTTCATTACTTGCCGCCATTTCCGCCAGAACCCTTGGTTCCACCTGGGTTGTAGCCGAATAGAATCTTGCTTGGCCCTGGCTTAGCTGGGCTTGGTGTTCCACTCTTGTGTGGAGCATCGTAGTTTACTTTTGCCATTGAACCCTGGTTCGCTGGCTTCTTTCCTGATCCGAACGCCATAATATTTTTCTCCTGTTATCCTGCTGGCATCATTTTTGTGACAC
>JACCDX010720061.1_pt1 | contig 12206 bp, 13 predicted proteins | sample 7449681 | NCBI WGS metagenome assembly JACCDX01 (sample SAMN15323450, study PRJNA562643) | freshwater metagenome | isolation source: river surface water | place: USA:Blue River Watershed | collected 2017-08-18 | reverse complement strand
GTGTATTCTAAATATTCAATTACAATATTAGTAACACCAAGACCTACTCTTTTATCTTTTAACTCAGGATATAATTCATATAGTTCCTCATTGATTCCAATCTTTAATAATTGAATAGGAACTTGAATTGACCCATCGTAATCGGCAACCGAATCTATTGATTGTTTCTTTTCGAAATCAGCAACATATTGTTCTGTCTTAACAGAGCCAATACCCCCTCCGTTTTGAGGGGGCTGGGCTTGTACTGATTTACATCCAATCAAAAAGAATGGTAATATGTAAAGTAGGTTTTTCATTATCCTTCGATATCAGATGTAGGTTCTTCGTATGATTCTAAAGCAGGTTTTGCAGAATTGTCTTCCTCATCCATCTTTTGAACCAACATTTTATCTCTATCTTCGTTAGAGAACCAGAAGTCAATAACTTTGTTTAAGTTACCAACGAATGCACCTAACAATAATAGTAATAACTCTTTCCATGACTCTTGGATCTCAGCTTTAAACATTACCGATAATACGATACCGAAAATGATAAAGAAGAAAGTTAAAAGGATGATAAGAGTGATCTTCCATCTGTTACCTTGCATCTGTTGTAACATAAAATTGAACTTTTGATCGTTCTCAACTTTTGTGAATTCTTGGGATCCACCACCTAATAGATTTTTGAAAAATGACATTTGTATTTTAATTTAATTGTTTATTACCAAGATTCTTCTTCAACCTTTTTTGGTTTTTCAGGTTGAGTTTGTGGTTGTTGTGCAGGTCTTTCGATGATTCTCTCACGAACTACACCACCTCCATTATTGTTCTCGGTTTTTTGTTTATTTTCTTGGTTTTGTTGAACATTTAGATTTATTACAGGTTGAGCCGCTGGTTGTTCAGTTTTTGTTTCTTCAGCAGCTTCGTCACCTCCACCACCGTATAACATAACACCTAACCAAGTTCCTCCACCAGCAATTACTGTTGTTAATGTTCCGATAATGGTCTTCTTTAATCCTGACCATGTTCCATCATTTGTCTCTTGTGTTTCTTCTGACATTTTTGTTTTTGTTTATTTTGGGTTTATTGTTTTACAATTTTTGAAACTTTAGTTTCTCCGTTATCTGTAGTTAATGTAACTAAATAAAGACCTCTTTCTAAATTTCCTAAGTTCTCAACATAGTTGTATTCTCCGTTTGGTAATTGACCATCAAGAATTGTAATTAACTTTCTTCCAACGACATCTGTAATTGATAAATTTGCATTTGTTGTTTCTTTAACTTCAAATGAAATTGTAACTTCGTCAACAACAGGATTAGGAACTACAGAGATTGTATTTCCAATTACCACACCCATATTACTTTTCAATACTTGGAGTATTCCATTTGTTGGTGTGATCGTTAGATCTTCAGATTGAGTTGTTCCTGCAAATTTTAAAGAAGTATAAAGAGGACTATCCTCCCAAAGGTTCTGTGGTTGTTTTGCTATAAATTGTAAAGTAACAACCTCATCACCATCAACTAATGATTGTTCATTGTTTGTAGGATCAAATCCACCCCAATCAACTTGACCATCGTTTGGATTAACATATGTAATCCATTCCATAGCATTTGATGAAGAATATACACCTTTAAATTCTAATAGATCTGTATCGTATTTCAATCCAAACTGAAGTGATGATAAAACTTCTCCATTTGTGAAAACTTTAACCGGTAATTCAACCAAGTTTCCTGCATCAACTGAAATGTGAGGTACATTAACTTCGATTACTGATGTAGGAAAATCATATTCAACTTTCGTGTCAATTACATTATAGATTTGTGATTCTAAACCTGGTATTGGTCCAACCAAAACTTCGATCGGAGTAACACGAGCCATATGATAACCTGTTCCGTTAGCATCACCTGGTACCATAACATAATATACCACAGAGTCAGGTTGTCCCGGTAAGATATCAAATGTGAAGTTTGTCACACCTGCAATTGTTGATGTGTAGTTGGTTGCCGATCCGTTGATAGTTGTGAATTCAGAAGCGGTAAAGAACTTAACATCTTTTGTGTTGTTAGGCCATACATTAAATCTTCCTGATATTCTACCAAACACACCCCATACATCAGAGATTGTTGTGTTATTAGAACCATTAACATCTGCAGTGTAGTAATCAAATCCAGTCATAGTTCCGTTTCCTAAAACCCACTGATTGATTAACTGAGCATCTGTAGATGAAATAACATTACCAACACCCATAGTGTCCCCTTGAATTGCCAATCTAACATCCCAATAAGTTGTATCTAACGGTACTGAAATGTTAAAGTCTCCGTTTATATCTGTAACATAAGAAGAGTGTTGGGTCCAAGTGTTTCCACCGAATGGTCTTCTTTCTAATGCCAAGTTCAGATATTTTGCAGGACTACCAGTAACATTTGTGAATGTTCCGTGAAATGCAAAATTGACAGGAGTAAATACACCACCATAGTTATGAACACTTAATGTTGTGTCCATACCATCTTGTTTAGCAGCATACGGTGTAAATGACTGAGGTCCTGTCCAAGTTAAGTTGGAAATGGATGCCAAGTTATTAAAGGTTGCTGCCGGTGCGTGAGTGAAAGTAATAAGGAATCTCTCACCATTTGGTATTGTATAAGTTGCACTTGGACCTGTATAAACTAAAGTAATGGTAATATAACCATTCGTTGTGTTTGTAATATACTGTAAATCCAAGTTTGTTGATGATCCGATCAAAGATACGGTTGCGTTTGTAAATGCTACATTATCGTAGAACACTCTAAACTGAACCCCTGCAAATTTTGTAAGTGTTGTGTTTTGAAGTGTGATCTTCGCATCTGTTGTGCCTTGTGCTGTTGTCCCAACTTGATATTGGGCTGCGATAATTCCCCACAATCCATTTGAAGGTGCTGCGGGAACCTGTGCTTTACCAATAAATGGTAAAAGAAATAAAAGTCCGAATAACAGACTTTTTAGTTGTTTCATTTTCGTAGTTCTTAAGTTTTAGTTTTTATTTTATGTCTGTTGATTCAATCAATGTGTAAGTAAAAGAGTTTCCGTGAATGTCTCTTGCTTTTCTACAGATCTTCATAAACTCCTCAAAGTCAGCAGATCTTTTAAACACTTGACAACCTTCACTCCAATTCTCCACATAAGTTGAGTCAGCACCGGCCTTGTGAATGTTAATACCAAATACTCCTTCAGCAATTTTTGTCTCGTCATAAGTTAGATCACGATTTGGATCACGATAAACTTTAACATTTTTTGCTTGTTTTAACGCTTCGTACTTTCCTTGGTGAAGACCGATTCCGTGAGAACCTCTGTATTGTCCTTCAACAAGTCTAGCAACTCCTGCAGCATTGTGGTATTCCATTACACCTTTCTTTCCAGGATCTGTGGTTGCTGGCCATTCGTGATATTTCCACGCACCTGTTTCATCTTTATAACTTACTGTGATTAAGTCATCAAACGCATTTGTTACTTTTTGACCTGTAGCAGCGTTTCTTATACCAATAATGTTTATATCGAATCCTTTGTTGTTTGTGTCTTCGAAATAAACATAACCTTTGGCTTTAACGGCAGCCTCGACCTGTTCTCTTGTGTGTCCCATAATTTTGTTTTTTATAATAAGTATCTTAAAATCGACTAACTGATGATTTTTTCATAAGAAAAACTTTACTTTCTTGCGGGATTTACTATTTATAGGAAACTCAAAAATTATGTTATTAAAAGTCGGATCAGAAGGAGCTGATGTAAAAAAACTCCAAGAAAAATTAGGTGTAGAAGCAATCGGAAAATTCGGACCTAAAACTGAAGCTGCAGTTAAAGCATGGCAAAAGGCAAACGGACTTAAAGATGATGGTATCGTTGGAGATGGCACTTGGTCTAAGTTGTTTGGTGAAGAACCTAAACAACCTCAAGTAGTTAAAGAAGATATTGTTATTCCAAGTGGTGGAGCATTAAACATTGAGAAACTGAAGGGTCATATTCCTGATGCAGTTTTAGCACAAATTCCTGAGACAGCGGCTAAATTCAATATCACTAATAATCTCAGACTAGCTCACTTCTTGGCACAATGTGGTCATGAGTCAGGTGGTTTCAAGGCGGTTAGTGAAAACCTAAATTACTCTGCCGATGGTTTGAAAAAAATCTTTGGTAAGTACTTCCCTGGTAACTTGAATGAGTCTTATGCTCGTCAACCTGAGAAAATCGCATCTCGTGTTTATGCATCAAGAATGGGTAATGGTGATGAAGCATCTAAAGAAGGTTTCAAGTTTAGAGGTAGAGGTTACATCCAATTAACAGGAAAAGCAAACTACACTAACTTCACGAAATTTATTGGTGAAGATTGTGTTTCTAATCCTGATTTAGTTGCAACCAAATATCCTTTGGCTTCAGCGGCTTTCTTCTTTGACTCAAACAAATTGTGGTCAATCTGTGACAAAGGAGCGGATGACGCAACTGTAACTGCAGTTACAAAAAGAGTGAATGGTGGAACAATCGGATTACCTGATCGTATCAAACACTTTAAAGAGTATTACAACTTACTTAAGTAAAACATAAAACCCCTCTTAACGGAGGGGTTTTTTGTTATGTTATATTTATTTTAAGTTGAAAGGTTTTATTTTATTTTTATGAAAGTCCCATCAGATTTTAATTGGAAAGTTTACTTAGATTTAAATCCCCCATTAAGAAAAGCAGGTTTATCAACTGAACGTCAAGCAATTTACCATTATTACCATTATGGTCAAAAACAAAATAGAAAATATAAAATAGATAAAATAAAACTAACTGATTCAAAAATTAATCAATCTGACATTCAAAATGCTGTTAGTTATATTATTTACGATAACTTAGAATTTCTAAAAAAAACTTTAGATAACGATGTAACCAAAAATAAACTGTATGAAGTTATTTTTGGTTTAAAAGAAAATTCTGAAAATAATTTAGATGAAATCTTAGAACTGCAAAATAAATTTAAAAATCTACACTGTTATATTATTAATGATGAGGTTAATGATGTTTACTTTTATTTAGATAAATTAAGTCTTTATAAAAATAAAATTTTTGATGTTGGGTATACACTTGAGATAAATAATCAAGCAATATTTGATTTAAATTTAATACGAAGTACCAAAAAAATAAATTTAGGTGTATTGGCAGCCGCTTGGAAAAGAAAATCTTTAACCACAAATTACTGTCAACATATCGATTACCTAAAAAATAAATTTATTAATTTAATAAACTTAACAAGTGTGATTGTTGATTCAGATTTAATTAATAAAGAATCATCTCTCCAATTTAATCACACATATTTTGATTACCAAAACCAACCTTTATCAAATAAATTTAATTTTGGTATGTCACAATTTAAATCTCTTAATGTGGATCACGTTATGATTTTAGGTAGTGATAATTTTTGTGATGATATTTTATTTTTAGAATTTATAAAAATTATGAGGAATAATTTTGATTTAATTGGTGTTTTAAATTCTTATATTTACGATGTTAAATCAAGCATTATGTACAGATATTTAGGATATCCAAAAGATAACCCAAGATACAATGAAACTTTAGGTGCGGGAAGAATTTTATCGAAAAAATTATTAGACACCTTAGATTATAACCCTTGGAAGGATGGATTATCTAAAGGTTTGGATGGTAGTATGTGGCAAAAATTATCATACTATGATTTTTTTGAATATAAAATAAATACAGTTCAAATTAATGGTTTAATGTTAGGCATTAAAACTGATACTTTTATTACCGATGTAAATAAAATGAAAAATAAAATAAAAACTGATAAGTCTATTTTAAATAGAATAAGTTGTTTGAGTCATTATGTTTAAAATATGTTATTATCAACAAAAAAACTATCAACCAATATTTTTGAGAATCAATCAGATTTTTTAAAAATAACAAAAAAATTAAATGTCGGTTTGTCACAATCTTCAACACATTATGACAATATTTTTTGGTTAAAAAATACTTCTAATTACACCGATTTTAATGATTGTTATTTAATCATATCAAAATCAGACTATAAAAGTTTAGAAAAAATTAATAATTTAAACCCATCAATTAATCATTTGATTTGTACAGAAAAATACTCACCAAGATTATCTTTTTGTATAATTTGTGATGAATGCTCTATTAAAAATAAATTTATTGATGAAACTAAAAAACATAAAAAAAATAAAAATATAGAAATACTTGGTTCTGTTTTAATATCAGAAAATGTTGAAATTGGTGATGGTACTATAATATATCCGAATGTTGTTATTTTTGAAAATGTTAAAATCGGTAAAAATTGTATTATTCGTGAAAATAGTAGTTTAGGGTCTATGGGTATGGGTTTTGAAAAAAACTTAGATGGTTCTTGGATAAAATTTCCTCAGGTTGGTGGTTTAATAATTGGTGATGATGTTGAGATAGGTTCTCATTCTGACATCAAAAAAGGAGCTTTAAATAATACAATAATAAATGATAATTGTAAATTAGGTTCTTTCACTAACATTGGTCATAATTGTATTATAGGTAAAAGTTGTTTATTTACATCTCATTGTGTTGTTGCAGGATCCGTAGAAATAGGGAATAATTTATTTATGGGTATAAATTCTTCCATAAGAAATAAAATTAAGATTGGATCTAACGTAATGATAGGGGCCAATTCTTACGTTAATAAAGACATAAAAAATGATGAAACTGTTTATGGTTCACCAATAAAATAAAGTTATAATAGATAATGATATTACCAAAAGATTTTGATTGGAGAATGTACTTGAAGTTGAACCCTTTTTTAGGTGCTGCGGGTTTAACAAAAGAATATCAAGCAAGATATCACTACTACCATTATGGTTCTAAAAAAGGATTAAGATACATTAAAGGTACTGATGTGGAGGATTTTTTAAATAAAAATGAATATTATAATAATTTATCCGAAAAAGAAAAAGAATGTTTAAGAAACTCTATTGAGTCATTCAAAAAAAATTTAGAAACAAAAGAAAATTTAAATGCTTCTTATAAATTAGATGTTACAAAATTAGTACCAAGTTTTATTGATCTTGAATTATTAAAAAACCAAGGTGTTGGAGATTCTAAGATTGATCTCAGTTATGAAACCGCTTGTGTTATAGCATTTAAAGGAAGGCATAAAATGGTTGAGTTAAATGTTATTACATTATCAAACCAAAGTTTAATTCCAGCAATAATTTTAGTTTGTTCAGATGTTGAGGATTCCAATTTCGCAAATAATCTAAAAAAAACATACAAAAATGTTTTTGTTGTTCACGAAGTAAATTACCCAATAGGGTCTAAATGGCAAACAGGTGTTGATTTTGCAAAAAAACTTAATGTAAATGGTCTAATGATTTTAGGATCGGATGATTTACTTTCTTTAGACTATTTTAAAAATTGTTACAGTAAAATTGATGAAGGTCTTGGCTCATCAGGTAATGGTGTAGATTTAATTGGCAATCGCAATTGGTACATTTATGATTTTGACGGTAATATGTATTACTTATCATATACGAATGAAGTTAAAATTTTCTTAGGTGGTGGTAAAATGTTTTCAAAGAATTTCTTAGATAAAGTTAACTGGGTTATTTTCAAAAAAAATTACCCAAGACATCTTGATGATTTTGGTTATGAATTAGTTAGAGATATGAACTTTAAAATTGATCAAGTTGATGTTAATGATTTTATAATGAGTATAAAAGGAGAATGGGAAGTTATGAATAAAGCAGAAAATCTAATAAACGCACCTAAAAAAATTACAACTAAAATGGTAAATGAATTAAAAACCGCATTATTTAATAAATTAAAAATAAAAAATATTAATGATTACCTTAAATAAAATATTAGATGAAATTTCAAAACTAAATGATTTTGAATCTATTGAAAATTTCAAATTACCGAATTTAGAGTTTGGTGTTGAACCAAAAAAATACACTGATCCGGATATAAGTTTGAATTCATTAATTTGGGTAAAAAATGAGAATTTAGATAAAATAAAAAATATATCTAAATCAAATATTATTGTTCACTATGATTTTGATGTTAAAAACTTAAAAAATGATTTTACAGGATCAGTTATAAAAACAAAAAATCCAAGAAGATTATTCAATCATATAATAAAAACTTTTTTTATTAAAGATAATTTCTTTAAATATTCAAATTACCCTCAAAATGTAAAAATTGGTTTAGGTTCAATAATTGAGGATAATGTAATAATTGGTTCTAATACAACAATTGGATATAATAATGTGATTAAATCTGGTACCATAATTGGTTCAAACGTCATTATTGGTTCAAATAATACAATAGGTGAAGTAGGTTTTGGATACCAAAAAGACGAAAACGGTGAGTATTTACAAATAGAACATATTGGAGGTGTGATAATTGAAGATTTTGTTGAGATTGGTAATAATACTTGTATAGATAGGGCTGTTTTAGGTAACACCATCTTAAAAAGGAATTCTAAAATAGACAATTTAGTTCACATAGCTCACGGTGTTGAGATAGGTGAAAATACCTTAATAATTGCAAATTCTATGATTGCTGGTAGTACCTGTATTGGTGATAGCACTTGGATCGCACCTTCAACATCTGTAATTAACAATATAAAAATAGGATCTAACTCAATGTCAGGCATGGGGTCAGTGATAACTAAAAATGTTGATGACAATTCACTAGTGGTTGGCATCCCAGCAAAAAAAATAAAAGAAATATAATGTGTGGTATTGGCGGAATAATCTTAAGAAATAATAAAAAAATAGACGAAAATTATCTAAATCAAATAAAAACAATTTCAGAATCTCAAACTGAAAGAGGACCTGACTCATCTAAAATTGATTTTGGTGATGATTTTGTTTTTTCCCATAACAGGTTGGCAATCATAGATCTATCAACATCGGGTGATCAACCTATGTCTTATAAAGATTGGGTGATAGTTTTTAATGGTGAGATTTATAATTACAAAGAATTAAAAGAATTATTAATAAGTGAGAACATTAATTTTGATGGCAATTCTGATACTGAAGTTTTATTAAAATTAATAGTCCATAAAGGAATTGATGAATCTTTAAAATTGATAAATGGTATTTTTGCATTTTGTATTTTTAATAAAGTCTCTAAAGATTTTTATTTGGTTAGAGATAGAATGGGTGAAAAACCGTTATTTTACTATTTAGACGATGAAAACAATCTTTATTTCTCATCAAATCCGTCTTCAATAGTAAAATCTTTAAAAGAAAAGGAATGGGTATTAAATAGAGAATGTTTATGGGAATTTTTTTCATTAGGTGGATTTTTCACAGAAAAAACATTATTCAAAGGAATATCTAGATTGGATTCTTCGTGTGTGATTAAAGGTAATAAAGAAAATTTTGAATTGGAGAGATATTGGTTACCAAGTTTTAAAAAAGATATAACCAATGATGATGTAATTTCACAAATTAAAAAATCTATTCACAGTAGAACTGTTTCAGACGTTCCTATCATTCTTTTTTTAAGTGGTGGTGTTGATTCAAGTGCCGTTGCGGCAACATTAAAAAACATACAAGCTGTTCATTTGTTTTCTGCTGAGGTAGAACACGCAAAAAAAATTGCCAACTTATTTAACATCGACTTGAGTATAATAAAACCTTCTGATTTTGATGTTAAAGACATTGTAACTAAATACGTTGATTTGTCCGGTGAACCTACTAGGGGTGGGTTTGTACCTTTTATAACTAGTAAAAGCGTAAGTGAAACACACAAAGTAGCCTTAAGTGCGAATGGTGCGGATGAATTATTTTTTGGGTATGTAAGAATTCCAACACCAAACATTAATAATGAGATTTTTAAAAAAAGACAATCGGTTTCAAAATTACAAGTTGATAGAACGGCAGGTACACCAAAGGAACAAAAATATCATATTTTTAGACATCCTGATAATTTTTCTATCCCAATACTTGGTATTAAAAAAACCGAAAGCGACCTTAACACATTATTAAATAACACAATACCAGTAATTTCTTCGGAGTTTCCTGAATCATCAAGATATCGTTGGTTTGAGTTAATGACCTATGTTAAAGGAGATTTAAATAGTACATTGGATTTTTCAAGTATGGCGAATTCATTAGAAGTTAGAGCGCCATTTTTAGATCACGATTTAGTTGAGGTTGCGTTAAGTGTAGATGAAAATAGACATATAAGTAAAAAATATGGTAGAAAACATTTTTTAAAAACAATTTTAGAAAATGAGGGTGTTCCAAGTACTATTTGGGATAGAGAAAAACTTGGTTTTAGTTTAATAACATCATACAAAGAAAGTATTGACGAATTAAAATCTAAAGCGGTAGATGAGTTGTCAAAATTAGGATTTTTAAATATTCATTGTGATAAATTTGAAAAAGGTAGGGATCGTGAATATTTAAGGACATCAGCTTTTGGTTTTTATTGTTGGAAACAAGTGTGGATGGATAGTGGAATTGTAAAATTATAATAATATGGAAAATATGGATAATATATTATTTTTATCTCCTCATACTGATGATGTGGAGTTAGGTTGTGGTGGTACAATATCAAGACTTATTAGAGAGGGTAAAAATATTTGGGTTGCAATTTTTTCAATTTGTGATGATTCCTTACCTGAAGGTTATAAACCAGGTTCATTAAAAGAGGAATGTATTAACTCACTTGTGTCTTTAGGTGTACCCTTAGATAATATTATTTTTTTTGATTACAAAGTTCGTTACTTCAATTATGAAAGACAAAGTATATTAGAAAATTTAGTAAATCTAAAAAGAAAAATAAATCCTGATATGGTATTTTTACCATCTGTTGACGACTACCATCAGGACCATAAAACAATTGCAGATGAATCAATAAGATGTTTTAAAAATAATTGCACATTACTATCATATGAATTAATTTGGAATAACACCGGTTTTAAAAATCAAATATATTTTGTTTTAAATGAAACGGACATAAATAATAAATTTTTATCTCTAAAAAATTATAAAAGTCAGAGTCACAGAAACTACTTTTCAAATGATTTTATAAAGTCTTTGGCAACAGTAAGAGGTATTCAAAATGGTGTTAATTACGCAGAATCATTTGAGGTTATAAGATTTAAAATTTAAAAATATGGGAAAAGAACTTAATAAAGAATTTTACGACTCAGTATTTGAATATGGTGGGAGTGAAGAAATGTATTTTAAAGATTATAAAGAAACTTCTTGGTTTCCAGTTTGGTCAAAAATAATAGATATAATTTCTGATGGTAATTTTAAAAATGTATTAGATATTGGTTGTGGTCCTGGACAATTTGCCAACCAATTAATTGATACTTTACCCGAAATAAAATACACGGGATTAGATTTTAGTTACATTGCTATAGATCAAGCAATTAAAAGAGTACCTACTTTTAATTTTATTGTTGCAGATGCATTGAAATTTGATTTTAGTTCTTTGGAGTATGATGTAGTGGTTTCAACAGAATTTTTAGAACACGTTATTCAAGATAAAAGTATTTTAAAATCCCTTAAATCAGGTGTTTTGATTTTGGCAACACTTCCAAATATGGATTCAGAGGGTCACGTAAGATTTTTATCAAAAGATGTGGATACTGCAAAATCTGAAATTTTAAACCATTATGGTGATATTTGCGAAATATTAGAAATTAGTTATCACCACTATGAGAATACTGAGGACAATGGTGATTTTTTAATTAAAATGGTTTTAAAATAATTCTAAGATAAAATTATTATCTCACTTGTCGTTTCAATCACAACTCTGGCACCACAATTCAAAAGTGGTTTTATATCACAACCTGATCCGCAATATATTAATTTACTTGGACCCAAAATCTCAACTTCATTACAATAGGTATTTGTTCTACCTTCCTTTATTGTAATTACAGGTAGGTCCGTTCCTTTTGTTTTATTGGATCTAATGTGGTGTTGATTAACATGAATACGTTTTATTTTTGATCGTGCCATTTCCAACCTAAGAATAGTTTGGTAAAGTATCTGTGAATAGCTTTTGGTTTTTGTTCAAAAAATACATGAAAACTTTTACCAATTTTATAGTATCCAACCTGTTTTTGTATCCCTTTTATATTAGGAATTTCTTCAGATCTCATTACCATTTCATCCTCCAAATTAACTTTAGTTTCTTTTTTCTTTCTTGGTTTGTAAGTTTTTTTCTTTGTTACTACTGGTCTTTCCTTACTTACCG
>JACCDX010116703.1_pt1 | contig 12206 bp, 15 predicted proteins | sample 7449681 | NCBI WGS metagenome assembly JACCDX01 (sample SAMN15323450, study PRJNA562643) | freshwater metagenome | isolation source: river surface water | place: USA:Blue River Watershed | collected 2017-08-18 | reverse complement strand
TAATAGTCCGCCCTATTCAATATTGTATTTGTATCATAAATAATAAACAATGAAAACAATACAACTCCAATAATGGATACCCATCTCTGTTTTTTAGTCATACCATTACCAAATATCATATATAATCTTAAAACAATCAATGCCAATAAAGATACCAACAAAAACAATCCAAATTTTGGACCCAGCACAGGAAGCATACCACCAATAACAAACATAAGGAAAAATAATGACATAGTTGCAATTAGCGCCATTTTAATTGCATTTTCCCCGTATTCCTTTTTAACAACTGATATGATTTTACCAGTGATGTATGAAAAACCGGCAAACAAAATGGCTTTGGCCCAATAAGGCATATCAATTAAAGCAATCATCAATAATAATGCAAATGACCCAATCACATAAAATAATAATTTGTCGGGTGGCGCAGTATTCATCATGACATAATATGTGATTCCCAGTTGAAAAAACAGATTCGCAAATATTTTCATCAAGAAATGGCGGTTTTTCTCTAATAAATACACAAAATTACTGATGCCACCACCTCGTTGCAATTTGTTTTTGGAAAATATGGCTGAAACGACCATGGATTTTGCTATATAACACCATTAAAAAATAATCAATCTACAATAATTATGTCATGAATACATGTAATTATTATATATAATGGGCGTTATTGGATATGGCACATATGGTTGCGTTTATAAACCACCAATCACATGCAGCAACAAAACTCGCAAAATAAATTATACAAATAAAGTTAGCAAATTACTTGCTAAAAAACACGCCGATAAAGAATATGCTGAATATAAACTTATTTCACAAATCGACAAAAATAATCAGTATTATTTAGGCAAACCCATTTATTGCACGCCTGATAAAAAAGACATCAAAGAAAAAACGCGCGACCATAAATGCGAAAAATATAATGAAAGCAACAATAAAGATTCATTCAAACTGCTGATTTCTGACTATGGTGGAATAACTCTATCGGAATATGCGGAAACCATTGTGCCATCTATATTACAAAAAGATGCGAATGTTTTTTGGATAAATTGCATGCGTTTATTTGAAGGTCTCAAATTGTTTGGAAAAAACTCGATTATTCATCGTGATATAAAACCATCCAACATCTTAATTCAATCGGACGGTAAACTTAAATATATTGATTTTGGATTAACAGAGACAATGGATGCATATAAAATGCGCATGCAATCCGATACTTCCACAAACACCAAATTCCATTGGTCATATCCCGTTGAATATGGTTTTTATCGATGTGCATCTCATTGTCTCAGTAAAATAGAGGGCAATAAAACACATATTATTAATGATATTTTAAAAACCGGTGAATTTGATTCCACTTTTGAAATGTTGGAAAACCGCATGAAACCCTTGAAAAAAGATGATAAAATTCGGATGTTAATGTCTGGATTAAACGCCGCACAAACATATGTAAATGACCCGAATCGATTTTTGTTGGTGAGTATTATCACGATTGATACATATGGTTTAGGATTGACCCTGAATTATATGTTAAATAATTTCTATGATTATGGGCTTGTAAGTAAAGCATTTTACCAAGATTTTCATCATTTTTTTATGCAAATGACAGATTTCGATATGAATAAAAGGGTATCTGGTATTGATATTCTTATTAATCGTTTTAAATCTCTATTACGCAAACATGGAATACGCACTACAAGCAAAAGCGCAACAAAGAAAACGCGTTGATGTGTCTTAGATAAGAAAATAAAGATTAGAATTCCGGTTCATTTAAAACAAATATACTTCTTAATGTAAACAAACTATGAGCAAGATTATTTACATTATTTTCCAACATTATATCTGATCTCAGCGAATATATTTGTTTGAGTTTATTTAATTTATTTTTTAATGTAATGGGTCGAACGCCTGCTGTTTCAAAATTAAAATCAAATTCATTTGCTTTATCATTCAAATAACTATAATCATAATCATAAAATTCTTTTGTAGGCAATTTTCCTCCCTCTGATTTTAATAATAAATTGGTATTTGGCACCCATTCATACACAGATATTGGCAGCATCATCATCATCAACATATTTGTTAACATTAAATTTGCATTTGTTGTGTTTATTAATCGCACATAATTACATACCATTATATTTGCAGCGGGTTTATTGAGCATTTGCGCTATATGTGATACTAAATATCCTGTTGGAATGCATGTAAAATTTATTCTCATTGATTCCAATGCCATATATTTTTGTTCACCCGCATTTGGATTCTCAGCAACTCTTTGTTGAATTATATTGTCCAGTGATTTTAAAATACCTTGCACATATGGTGTTATATTAATGCATACAAGTGTATGATTTTTATTTGTGATGGGTGGATGTCTGTATCCTTCTTCAAAAATATCTAATGCAATGCATAATACCTTTGTTGTTTTTAAATCAATATCCTCGTATCCTCTTTCTGTTTGTCTTTTTCCAACATCTCGGACTCTTATAAAATTAGGATAAATATGACTCACATAATTTGTATTATTACTATTCATACTTTGTGGTGGTAATCCTCCAATAGAGATGTATACCAATTCGTTTGTATCAATATAAGGCTGTAATTCAGAAAGCGTCAAAACAATATCATTAATAAGTGTTGATGGATCAGCCAATTGATATAATTCAGGATTTGCAAAATTCTTTTCAGATGGATCATTCACTTTTAATTTTATAAGTTCATCATTGATTGTATAATTAACACCATTATTTTGCACAGTAATCATATGTATATTTCCACTACCACCTTTTCTTGAGGTTTTTCTATGTCTTTTTGCATGTATTGTTTTGCGTTTTAATTGTGTTTTTCGCATATAAATACCGGCGAGAAAATTGATTTGCAAACAATGAAACAAAGAAATAAATAAAACACGAATACTCAAATATTATTATTTATTATTTTATAATATGGAAAACACTAATTATTATGCTGTGAAAATTGGAGTTCAACCAGGTATTTATACCACTTGGGAAGAATGTCGCGCAAATATAGACCATTATAGTGGCGCAAAATTCAAAAAATGCAAAACTGAAGATGAAGCTAAGACATTTATGGCAGAACCGGAAACAAATATTGCAATCAATAATGTTGCAATTAATACATCTTTATCGCCTGAACAACAATATGCATTCAACAAATACAAATTGGGTCAAAATCTGTTTATTACCGGACCTGGAGGCACTGGCAAATCATTTCTTATCAAATCTATTGTCAAAGACATGGATGCAGTTGGTCGGCCGTATTCTGTTTGTGCATTAACTGGATGCGCCGCAGTTCTTCTAAATTGTTGTGCAAAAACAATCCATTCATGGGCTGGAATTGGCATTGCAAATGCGCCTATAAACAAGGTTGTGAGTGACGCAGTCAACAACAAATACACAGTAAAACGATGGCAACAAATTAAAACACTGATTATTGATGAGGTGTCTATGATGTCAGCAAAATTATTGACAATTCTGGATCGCATTGGTCGTGCAACAAAGCGTATTGCATTTCGCCCATTTGGCGGCATTCAAGTAATTTGTTTTGGCGACTTTTATCAGTTGCCACCCATAAGTCGCGTAAATGATGATGAGGGCGCGGATTTATTTTGTTTTGACACGCCTTTATGGAACGAAATCTTTCCAATGGATAACCAAATACAATTAACCACTTATTTCAGACAAACTGATGAGCGATTTATCCGAATTTTAAATGAAGTCCGTCAAGGCGAATTAAGTCAATCCACAGTGGATTTACTCACATCTCGTGTAAAAACACCAGATACACTTATACCGCCACCCAAATTATATCCTCGTAATGCGGATGTGGACCGTATTAATAATATGATGTTTACCAAATTGGCTGGCGAGGGTTATACATATGAGGCAACGCGCATGAATGCACTGACAAAATATGAGGAAACCGGTGCGCCGATTCCACTGGATATTATGTTGCGATGTAATCAATTAGACCCGGAAATAAGAGAAGCGCAAATGAAGGCCTACATAGAAAATCGAAATATTGCTTTGAAATTGGAACTGAAAAAGGATGCAGTTGTGATGTGTTTGGCCAATTTAAATTTGGATAGAGGTATTTGTAATGGGTCTATTGGTCGCATAACAGGATTTACTGAAAAACAGGACCCAATAGTGCTATTTACAAATGGACTAGAAGTGATTATAGAAAAACGCATATATCAACATGATGATTATCCAAAATTTGGAATAGAACAAGTGCCATTGCGCCTTGCATGGGCATTTTCCATACACAAATCACAAGGAATTACGCTGGATATTGCAGAAATGGATATAGGGTCACGTATATTTGAGTGTGGTCAAACATATGTGGCATTATCGCGTGTAAAAACGATTGATGGGTTGTTTCTGTCTGGATTTAATCCATATAAAATTCGCACAAATCCTAAAGTAATTGATTTCTATAATAGTTTGCCTAAAAACATAAGCGAAACAATGATGCATACAACGCAATTATTGGTGGATTCACTTAATCCTTATGAACAACCACCTGAATTTAAAGTGGTGAAAATGCTTGGATAAGCGTAGTGACTAGTAAGCGTAGCGACTAGTAAGCGTAGCGACTTGTAAGCGTAGCGACCAAAAGTTTCAGACCATTAGCGTAGCTTTAAGCAAAAAGACCAGAGAAAAATCCAAGATCACCAGCCTGAGCCTTACGATTGGCTTGTAATTGTTTCAACTCTATTTTTTTCTTATCCAACGCTTCTTTAGTGTCTTTTTCCAGTTTTTCTTTGTCTTCTTTGTATTTTTTGGGAATGGTGGTATCAATTTCTTCTTGCACCTTCTTGATATTTTCATCAATAGCCTTTAGTGCATCCTTTTTTTGTTGAGTAACAGTTTTTGTTTCAGCGGGTTTTGCAGCAACAATAGCAGCAGCGGCGGCCTTCTGATCTTTGGGCGCAGGAATACCATCTTTACCAAAAGGCCAAAATCCACCCCTTTTCATAGATTTATTCCTTCTCTGTGATTTTCTTTGACGACTTCTATTTGACATCTATACATAATAATTATAAAAATTCTCGCATTTAGCAAATCTTTATTTTCATAATATATTATAAATAATGTTGTTAAATGACGAACAAACTTTTTTAACAGGTGTACATCAACAACCAATTATATCACAACAAGAACGAACAGATGAACTAAATCAACGCATACGCAGCAGACATACTGCATATATTCCAACAGACCCTATGTATTCTTTCAGACCCGTTTCTACTAAATATGATATAATGTCAACAAAATCCGTACCTATAACACAATTAGGCAATCGCACTTGGGTAAACCGTATGTCTAATATTGACACAGAATCCGAACTTCGTAATCAAATCTACGCCTTGCAACATGCATCACAGGCTGTATATGTGCCCAGTAGCAATTCAGATTTGTATCATGATGGCACCACAATTATTGCAAGACCCAGTGCACAACCTTATCCTGGATTGTTTGAATCACCTGCCGGATTTAGTCAAACCAGGTGGTCCGATAAAGGCAATTTGCCATTCAATTATAGCACAAGTATGAAAACAAGGAAATAGAAAAATGAGTATTTACAACACATAATATATATTGCGTATTATATGTTGCCTGAATTTGATAGTGAAACAATTTTAAATGTATTGGTGTTTTTATCTATATGCGCGCTTGTAATTTTTATTTATAAAACATATAATAAAACCACACCGAAAGAAGGATTCAAACAAATGGAAAAATTCATATTAAAACAAGGGTCTGATACATACGACGATTTTTATGCACAAATTTACGATACTTTGCATCTTCCTGAAGACCGCGTAACAAAGGAATTACAATTAATATGTGAGCATACCGATGCAAATGAAACCAGTCATTTCTTGGATGTGGGTTGCGGCACCGGTGCAACAATGCATATATTGTTGGATGCTGGATACAAGTGCAATGGCATTGATAAATCAGCCTCTATGATCACTGCTGCAGGAGACTTGCCTGAAATGAAATGCGGTGACATACAAGATGCAATGAGTTATGAACGCAGGACATTCACACATATTTTGTGTCTCTATTTTACCATCTATGAAATCGAAAACAAACAGAGATTTTTTGCCAATTGCGCACAATGGATACGGAATGGTGGTTCACTTGTTGTTCATGTAGTCGATAAAGAAAAATTCAATGCTGTTGTGCCTGCTGCCATACCTGCGCATATAGATAATCCACAAAAATATTCCGATAATCATATCACAAAATGCGGAGTGGATTTTTGCGATTTTGCATATGATGCTGAATATAAAATAAAACCGGACACAAACACAGTAACCTTTGTGGAGACATTTACAGATACTTTGACAAAACATGTGCGACAAAATGAACGCACTATGTGGTTTGAATCAAAAGACAATTTGGTCTCTATTGCGCAAAATGCGGGTTTTATATTGAATGATGATATGCCTTGTTTCTATGATGAACATCAATCTTTGTTGTTTTTCGTAAAGGGAACCAAGGTCAAGGTGCCAACTATGTTGGCACCGAGATAGTGGAGCACCTATTGGTGCTCGCCCCTTTTAATCCCTCCTTTTTGCTTTTAATCCCTCCTTTTTTGTTTTGTATTAAAATAAATTATTTATTTACAAAAATTATTATTATTTGTTTTTTAAAAAAGGTCAAAAAAATGCTTATAAAACAATAAACCTTTGTTTTATAAAAAAAATATTGATCTGATTTTTAAAGAGATTCAATAAAGAAAGTTTTATTACAAGGTATACCTTAAGAGAAAATACTTTATCACCTTAAATATTCATTAGGCAATGTTTTCATATTTGTATTTGCACCATATTTCAGTAATTCAGCAATAATACTTTCATTATTTTTTGTAAGAGCCAAATCCAAATAAGTATTTTGACAAACCGCATATTTCATATTTGGGTCCGCACCATGTTCCAATAGTATTTTAACAGCCTCTAATGAATGATTTGCAATAGCATAATACAAGGGTGTTTTCCAACGATGTCCCATGCAATTTGGGTCGGCTTTACATACATCTAATAAATACAACATTTGATTGGTTGCATTCATTTCTGTTGCGCTATGCAATAATATATCAAATATGAATGTATAATTGTTTGCATGATTTTTAACGCATTCTAAAAATTTGTTGTCATTATTTTTACATGAATACTCGCCAATAATTGAATATAATGATACATGCATAAATTCGCCGCAGCCACGCATTATAGCAGAACAAAAGTCATCAAGCGCGCCACCTTTATTTATATATTCATCAATTATATCCGTAGTTAAATTTTTTTCCAAAGTAAATTTATTCACAATATCAATAAAGTCTTTTTCCAAATTATCATCAATTAAACAAAATTGCAACCCAAATGCAATATCAGGGTTAAATATATCGTTCATCGTAATTAATAAAGTTATTATATGTTTTATTTTTATTTACATAATAAAAACAGAATCAATTTTTTACATATAATTATATATAATGCAAACACATGTGTATGATAATGGATTTAGACTTATATATGAACCATCACCATTAAAATCGCAATTAACCAGTATAAAAGTTTATTGTGATATAGGCAGCATACATGAACCAGATGGGTTTCGCGGCTCTGCACATTTTATTGAACATATGTGTTTTAAAGGCACACATAAACTAAAAAACACACGCATAATCAGCAACATATTTGATAAAACCGGTGCATATTTAAATGCATATACAGACCGTCGTCATACATGTTATTATACAAATGGAATTGCCAATCAAACAGGGATCTTTATTGAGACCTTAGCAGATATGTTATGTAATTCGGTGTTTGACCCAGTGGAATATGCCAAAGAACATGATGTTGTGCGTGAAGAAATGACAAAGGACGAAGATGATGCAACAACAAAGGTATTTGAAAATGCGGATAAACATATATATGCTGGTTCGCCATACGAGCATCCAGTTGACCATATAAGTTATCATCGCGGCAAGCATAGTTTGGCATTAGATACAGTATTTGCATTTTATAAACAATATTATGTGCCATCCAGGTTTATACTCAGTATATGTTCGCAATTGTCATTTGCCACAATAAAGGCATATGTGGATAAATGCGATTTTACCAAACATTGCACAAATTCTTTATCGAGTCCATTAACATTGATGCTTACACCGCAAAACACGATGCAAATACACATTGAACGCAAGTCCAACATATTACCTACATACATATGCATTGGCTGGCGCACATGTCCCATCACGCACAGAGATAAATATCCAATAAAAATACTGAAAAACGCGCTAAGTGGGCCATTAAACAGCCGATTATTTACATTATTACGCGAAGAAAATGGCCTAACATATTCATCCAGCGCGGAGTCATTCTACGCAGAACATATGGGTGATTTTAAAATAAGTGCGGAATGCGATTCATCAAAAGTGTTTCGCAATAAATCGTCACGAGGATTAGGTGTTTTTCCACTTATAATACAACTTGTGCATGATTTAGTGCAAAACGGTATTACGCAAACAGAGATGCAAGCTGTGAAAACATATATGCTTGGAAAAATGACACTGAACGCAGAAGATTGCGAAACAATAGCTGCGAAAAATGCCAAACATTTGTTGTATAATTTGCCTTATGTTGCCTACAAAGACAGATATAAAACCTTTATTGAACCCATCAAATTAAAGGATGTAAATGCTTGTATAAAAAAATATTTGCGTCCAGAAAATATGACAATAAGTATTGTATCCAATAATGCGGAGGCTTTAAGAAAAACAAATTATGAAAAGATAGTTGCCAAATATTTGCAATAGAGACAACAATAAATTATGACCTTTAATATTATAGACAAAATATAATATTAATATGAGCGATTTTATGTATTTCGTATTATTTGTAATAATTATTATTGCTGGATATGTGTTTTATAGTAATGGTGATTTTGAATTAAAATGCATCGTAAGCACAGTGGATGGAAATAAATATTGTGTTAGAGAATCTGCAAAAATGAAGGAGTCGGCGGATTTATTGGCGAAAGTCACAGAGAAATGCAAAAAATTGGTAGAATATGTGAAAACCAAATATGGTGACGATGAATTTGTGCAAAGATTAGTGAAAAATTTTAATCCACAAAAGATAATGGAAGCCTTGCCAACAAGTGCATATACATCCTATAGTGAAAACAAAGGTGAAAAAATTGCGTTTTGTTTGAATACTGAGAAAGGTGGTTCTACATTAATTGATGAGCATACATTAACCTTTGTTGCAATCCATGAATTAACACATGTGGGAACAAAGGCATATGGGCATAAAACAGAATTTTGGGAAAGTTTTAAATATTTGTTGGAAAAAGCAAAAGAGGCTGGTATACATGACCCACGAGATTATAAAAAAGACCCACAGAGATATTGTGGTATGGATATAAAAGATAATCCAGCTTATGACCTATAATATAAGGGAACTCGTCGTTCCCTTATGATCCCATACTTATTAATTTTAATTTGCCTTTATATTATTGCCTTTTACCATGCCCCTATGGCTTTTTTCCTTGTTTTTTTTTGCATTAAAAATAGATAATAAGATGATGTCCCAAAGATGCCAAAAAATGCATTAACATATGATAATTATATTTTATTGCATCCTCTGGATAAAAACACATTGTGCATGTAATTTTTCCAATATTATACAGTATAATAGTAGATATAAATAATGCAATTATTGCGCCCATAATAATTGGTTCATAGTTTTTTGGAAAAATATATATGCACCATTTAAAACAATCATATATACACAGGCTTTATCGGCCATTTGTTTTATTGGTGTTGTATCCATATGATTTATAACAGAGGTTATTGTCAATAGTGCAAATAATATGCTATAAACAACATGTCCATTGTAATATGCATTTATAGCATTTGTTATAAATAAAAGACTTGACCATACACATGGCGATAGAGATTTTTGTTCTAGATCCATTTACAATTTATTAACAAATAATAGTTTTATTTAATACGCATGATTTTCCGGTTCATAATAATATTGTATATAGTAATTACTATTATATACGCAATAAAGCCATAGAGCCGCCGGCATTACATGCAAAAACATACAATGCACAATCATATTAATTTCTAAGCATCTTTGTCGTTGATATGTACCAGGGAATGTATATGCGCTTGTAAAATATTTGTAAACTTTGGGTTCTGCTGGTTGATATTCCGCATGCAATTGATTTGTTTGCAAATAAAAAACACATTCATTAAATGCATAAACCAGCCCGCAACCAGTTATTCCATAAAGCCATACTGGGCGATAACCACAGCAAAACCATTTGCTATAATAAACAGATATAGCCAATATATTGCTTGTTGCAACAGTTATATCCACTTCTCGCATCCATTCATATTTATTCAATGGTCCCCAATAAAGCATTGAAGATGCATATAGGGCAAATAAACCATATGTTAAAAGGCCTTGATGTGTAAATAGCGAAACGAATGCACAAATAAGTTGGCTTTGTGCTGACCATACAACATAATCCATATAATTTATAGAAGACATTTTTACCATATAAACGCATACATTTTTTATATGGTAATAACAAAATCTCTATGCTTGGTTTTCCAGAGGGGTTATATGAGTATGTTTACTATACAAGTTTTTTCCAATTAACACATATATATACCGGCGTAAAATACAAAAAATATCATTGTGCATTTATGGGTATTATGTTACTTGGTACATCACTGAATTATTGGCGATATCCATTATTAAAATCCACGCGACGAACCATAGATATGATTGTTGCACAAAGCACAATAGCATATCATGGATATTTGGCGTTATTTTGCACAAATACACCCTTATTATGCAGCACCTTTATTGGCACAGGTTCACTTATGTATCCAATAAGTTTATTTGCAAGCAGCAGAGGATATATAAATACAGGTGTATTATGTCATTGTTTGGTGCATATCCTTGTAAGTATGGGCGCATCAATTACATATGCTAATATGATCTAACAAGTATTTTCATAAAATCTTTGCAGTGGACTCGATACCGATTTTCGCAATTATTTATTACAATATCATCTTCATGCATAGAACTATAATCTGTTGCAAATGGCAGTATATTAACAACAGACATATACCGGTTGTATAATCCGGTCAACGAATTCGTATCGTCATTATAATATGTAAACAGGCGATAATATGAACTGTATCCATTACTATCAGGCATAATTATATAACAAACAATGTCAGATTCATACAAATAAGCATTGGGTTTCCAATTATTGTTTGTTGCTATCCACCATTTTTCTCCATCCATGTCAAGTTCAAACCATGGCTCATTCATTTTGCTGATTTATATTTATATTTTATATTATCATTATCATTATAAATACAAATACAAATACAAATACAAATACAAATACAAATACAAATACAAATATATCTCTATCGACTGTTTGTTATAAAAAAATTACAATATAGATACAACTATTTCATGATATTTAATAATAAATGATGAATATCATCGATAAAGCCTCCAAAATATGCATCGCTTGGGTTTCAATGAATATGTTTTTATTGGCTGATAAAAAATATCAAGAATCGCAAATGCAAAATGTAATGCTATTCCAAAACGACCGATTTTCGTTGAAACAAACAGCAGTTATATGTGGGTTTATGTATTTTGCATGGAAAACCCTCACCGAATAATTTCGTCATCAGTAAAAACCACTTCGGGTGGATTTGGCCACTCATCAAATGGAATAGCCTTTGTTGTGGATTGGTCTAACATCAATAATCGATTTAATGCCTCTAATCGTCTATCAATAGGTGGCATGGACTCCTTTATCTGCCTGGTTAATTGTTTCCATCGCCATTCAAATTGCAATGCTGCTTGCCATGTAGGAAAACCTTTTACATAGCAAACTCTTTTCCATGTATGCCCCATAGCCACTTTTGCACCTGTTGCATATGCTCCACCACTTATTTCTTTATTATGTTGTCGCAAACGCCTATCTAAATCCACAGTAGCACCAATATATGTGTTTTTTCCATTATCTAATGCTAAAAAATAGACAAAATATTCAGACGACATTTACTAATATATAAGTATATATACTGTTTATATACTGTAATGATACATAAAGTATGGG
>JACCDX011106842.1_pt1 | contig 12207 bp, 9 predicted proteins | sample 7449681 | NCBI WGS metagenome assembly JACCDX01 (sample SAMN15323450, study PRJNA562643) | freshwater metagenome | isolation source: river surface water | place: USA:Blue River Watershed | collected 2017-08-18 | reverse complement strand
GCCGTCGCGGGCGCGGCCGCCGGCATGGCGGCCGGCCCCCTGGGCATGACCGTGGGTGGCGTGGCCGGCGCAGTGGTCGGCGGCCTGGCCGGGCGCGCGGTCGCCGAGGTGGTGAACCCCGCCGACGAAGAGGCCCACTGGCGGGATCGCTACACCCAGGAGCCGTACTACGAGCAGGGCCGCAGCTTCGATGACTACGGGCCGGCCTACCGCTACGGCATGGAAACGCGCAGCCAGACCCAGGAAGACTGGGACACTGCCGCCTCGCGGCTCGAGTCGGGCTGGGCCGGAGCGCGCGGCAATTCCTCGCTGGACTGGGAGCGTGCGCGGCCCGCCAGCCGCGCCGCCTGGGAACGCGTCGACCAGACCCTGCGCGGCGCGCAGGTCGGCGGGTCCACCGGCGGCCAGATGGGGTCGGATGACGCAAGCGCCAGCCGTCCGGGCACGGACGCCACGACCGGCACCGGCGTCACCGGCATGGTGGGCGCCGCCCAGTCGGCCGGCGATGACTCCGCCGACCGCGACGACATCATCGACTCGCTCAACGACCTGGCCGAGTGCTGCAAGGACGGCGAGTACGGCTTCCGCTCCTGCGCCGACAACGCCAGGCGCGAAGACCTCAAGACCCTGTTCCAGCAACGGGCCGAGGACTGCCTGCGCGGGTGCCGCGAATTGCAGGAACGGGTGCGCCAGCTCGGCGGCGAGGCCGAAGACAGCGGCAGCACCCTGGGCGCGGTGCACCGGGGCTGGGTCTCGGTCAAGAGCACCCTGTCCACCTCCGACGACAAGGCCATCCTCGAGGAGGCCGAACGCGGCGAGGACAACGCCCTGGCCCGCTACCGCAAGGCACTGCAGAAACCCCTGCCCTCCGACCTGCGCCAGCTCGTCGAGCGGCAGCTGCAGGGCGTCCAACGCAACCACGACCAGATCAAGATGCTGCGCGACCAGTTCCGCGCAGCCAGCTGATCACCCTTTCCACTTTCCCCACCCCGCCACGGCACCCACACAGGAGGAATTACCCCATGGCAAGCAAGAGCAACGCGCGGGACAGCGCGTCTTCCCAGGACAACGATCTCAGCGCCGGCACCGGCGCGATCGCGGACCTCACCCGCCAGCAGATGGCCAACACCGCCTCCACGGCCAGCGCGATGCTGCGCGCGCTGGACACCTTCCAGCAGACCCAGCTGCACATGATCCAGCGCGCGGCCTTGCTGCAGGAGCAGACGGCGGACCGGCTGCGCAACGCCAACAGCCCGATCGAGATGGTGGCGATCCAGTCGACCGTCATGCTCTCGGGCCTGAGCGAGTGGGCGCAGTACACCCAGGAGCTGATGCTGGCCTCGCTGAAGGCGCAAAGCGAGTTCATGCGGCCGGCCGAGATGCAGCAGCAGTCGGCCAGCCAGGCCGCAGCCTCCGCCGCGCCCCTGTTTCAGGCGTGGCAGTCGGTCTTCACCGCGCCGATGAACGGCGCGATGGCGGGGGCCCGGCACCACTGAGACGGCCCGGGCGCCTTGCGCGCCGGCTGCGGGCCCGCGAGAGGCTGGCACCGGCAAGCGCCCTGTCACGCCCCCTGAGCGAAACGGCCGCCCGAAGGCGGCCGTTTCCACGTCCGGCGCCTGCGCCTGGCAGGCCGCTGCGTCAGGACGAGCGCTCGACGCCGCCGCCGCCGGCGGTACGCACGCTGAGCACCATGGTCACCACGAGGATGGCCACCACCACGCCCAGCGACACCAGCGCCGGGATCTTGAAGACATCGACCAGGCACATCTTGGTGCCGATGAAGACCAGGATCACCGCCAGCCCGTAATTGAGCAGGTGGAACTTGCCCGCCACCGCAGCCAGCAGGAAGTACATCGCGCGCAGGCCCAGGATGGCGAACACGTTGCTGGTCAGGACGATGAACGGGTCCGAGGTGATGGCGAAGATGGCCGGGATCGAGTCGACCGCAAAGATCACGTCGGTCAGGGCGACCAGGCAGATCACCATGAACAGCGGCGTGGCGATGCGCTTGCCGTTCTCGATGGTGAAGAACTTCTCGCCGTCAAAGCCCTGGCTCACCGGCATCACCTTGCGCAGCAGGCGCAGCGCCGGGTTCTCGTCCAGCGAGCTCTCCTTGCCCGCGGCCCACCACATCTTGAGGCCGGTGAGGATCAGGAAGGCGCCGAAGACATAGAGCACCCAGTGGAAGTTGGCCAGCAGCCACCCGCCCACCAGGATCATGATCGTGCGCAGCACGATCGCGCCGATGATGCCGATCATCAGCACCCGCTTCTGGAATGCCGGCGGCACCGCGAAGTAGGTGAAGATCATCAGGAAGACGAAGATGTTGTCGACGGCCAGCGACTTCTCGATCAGGTAGCCGGTGAGGAACTCGAGCGACTTCTCATTGGCCACGGTCACCGAGCCCGTGGTGTCACGCACCGCCCACCAGAACAGGCCGTTGAAGGCGAAGCTCAGGGCAATCCAGACGATCGACCAGTTCAGGGCCTCCTTGAAGCCGATCTCGTGCGCGCCCTGCTTCTTGAGGACGACGAAGTCGACGAAGAGCGAGACCAGCACGATGGCCACGAAGGTGGCCCAGAGCCAGAGGGGAGCGATGGTGTCCATGGTTGTCTTGATGAGGATGCCCGCCGGGGCGGCGAGCGAAGCCCGAACCATAGGGGGCCAAACCTATCCAAAAAACCAGTGTTTTCAGGAAGGTTCTTCCTGAAAAAACGAAGTATTGGCAGGATGGCCCCATGGCCCTCACCTTCAGCTACCGCCACCTCTACTACTTCTGGGTTGTCGCCAAGGCGGGCGGCATGTCCCGCGCCGCCGCGCAGCTGGGGATGGCGGTACAGACCATCAGCGCCCAGGTGCGCGAGCTCGAGCAGTCCCTGGGTTGCGCCCTGCTCAAGCCCGCGGGCCGCGGCATCGCGCTGACCGAGGCGGGCACGGCTGCCATGCACCAGGCCGAGCAGATCTTTGCCCTCGGCGAGGCCCTGCCCGACGCGGTGCAGGCGGCGTCGGCGTCGGCGGGCCTGCGGCTGGCGGTGGGCATCCCCGACGGCCTGCCCAAGCTGGCGGTGCACCGGCTGCTGGCGCCGGTGCTGGGTGAACCCGAGCTGCGCCTCCTGTGCCACGACGGCGAGTTCGAGGACCTGCTGGGCGAGCTGGCCCTGCACAAGCTGGACCTGATCATCTCGGACCGGCCGGCGCCGGCCAACCCCAACCTGCGTCTCTATGGGCATGCGCTGGGCACTTCGCCCATCGCCTGGTACGCGTCGCGGCCGCTGGCCGCGCGCATGCGTGCCGGCGAGGACGTGCCGGTGCTGCTGCCCACCGGCCACGGGGTGCTGCGCGCCCGGCTGGACCACTGGTTCGAGCGCCAGGGCGCGCGGCCACGGATCGCCGGCGAGTTCGAGGACAGCGCCCTGCTCCACACCTTCGGCGCGGCGGGCCTGGGCATTTTTCCGGCCGCCACCCTGGTGGAGGACGAACTGGTCAAGCGCTGGGACGTGCAGCGCGTCGCCGGCTGCGAGGGGGTCGAGGAGCAGTTCTTTGCCATCACCCCGCAAAAGCGCGTCGGACACCCGCTGGTGCGCCGCCTCACCGAGCAGCCGTCGGCATGAGGGCGCAAGTCAGGCCAGCGGCGCTATCCCAATTAGACATGGTCAAGGCTGCTACGAAAGGCGAGACTACCGCGACCTCAGGCTCCGGACCACCCATCGGCCCATGCTTCCTCGAGCGCCTGCACCCCCTGGACCGCTGCAGCTGCCCCGCCGCCCACCGGCCTGGGCGGAGGATGAAGCCCGCCTGCTCCAGGCGCTGCGCGAGGCCGCGGGCCGAGACGAAGCCGTCTTCGCGAAGGCCAATGCGATCTCGCTGGCGCAGCTTCGCGCCCTGGAGGGCCGCGGCCAGTCTGCGTTCTACTCCGAGGACATCAAGGCGCAGCTCGGCCGGCGCCTGTTGCAACGGCTGGGGTATACGGCAGAGCAGGCCTTCGCCCAGGCCACCCTTCCCTGCCAGCCGCCCGAGGCAACCACTCCATCGGACGGCGTTCAGGAACGAAACCCGGACAGGCCTATCGGGTAAAACCCGTACACAAGCAAGGGGCGCCGGAGGCTCCCTACACTCGCGGTGATCAAAAAGGCAAGCACCGCGATGGCCAATTCCTCCTGGGTCCGAACTTGCGCAGGGCGCCTTGCCGCCCTGGCGTGGGCCTGGGCGATGGCCGCGGTGGTCGCCGTTGCGGCCTTTGGAACCCCACCGGGCCCGAACGATACGGCCAATCCGACCCATACGGCCTACATGACCGATGCACCTTGGGCAATGGCCGCCCAGGATGCATCGCAGGCACCCGTCGCCCCGTCGCAGGCTGTCTGCGCAGTCGACCTCGATGCCGACACCGACACGGCCGACCGCGAATTCACCTCACCGCCCGCGACGGCGCTGGCCATCGGGCCGGCCGCCGACGCCGTGGCCTGGGCCCGCCCCCTCACGCCCCAGTTGGCGGAACCGCCGCCACAGCGGCCCCCACGCCTGGCCGCCTGATCCGCCATGGCCGGGCGCTGCGCGCATGCCGACGCGCCCCCTCTTCCCTCACTCCATCTCCCGCAGCCACCCTGCGGAACTGATATGCCCATGACGTTCTTGCGCGCGCTGAGGCGCCCTGCCTGCCTGGCCGTACTGGCCCTGGCCGGCGGCACGGCGCTGTCCCAACCCCTCTCCCCGCCGGCTGCGGCGGCCACGGCCAGCGCCGTCCCGGGGGCCGTCGAACTGTCCGTCGCCGACCTGGTGTCACTGGTCCACCGGCACAACCCCAACCTGCGCGCCGCGCTCCAGGGACGGGACGCCGCCGCGGCGGCCATCACGACGGCGACGGCGCTGCCGAACCCGGAGCTGGAGGTCGGCGGCGGGCAGGCCGGCGCCCGGCTGCCGGGTGGCGTCGGCGGCGGCCTGTCCAGCTGGTTCATCAGCCAGCGGGTGGAGTCCCCCACCCTGCGCGGTGCCCGCATCGAGGGCGCGCGGCAGGGTCTGGAGGGCAGCCGGCGGCAGGTCGCCGTCAGCGCCAATGAGCTGGCGGCGCAGGTCCGGCTGCGGGCCTATGAGCTGCTGCTGCGGCAGGAGGAAGCCGCGGCAGCGGCCGATGCCCTGGCGCTGCTCGAGCAGATCCGTGACCGTGTGCGCACCCGGGTCCAGAGCGGCGAGGCGCCCCGCTACGAAAGCATCAAGGCCGATGCCGAGGTGGTGACCGCACGCCAGCGCGCGCAGGCGGCACGCCTCGCGGTGGACCAGGCGACGCTGGCGATCGAGCAGCTGGCCGCCGGTCAGCTGCCGCCGCGGTGGCGCCTGGCGGCCTCGCTGGCCGACCCGCAGGTGATGCCGGCGATCGAGCTGCTCCAGCGCGAGGCCCGGGAGCGCAATCCGGAGATTGCGGTGCTTCGCGCCGAGGTCGCCGTCCGGGAGGCCCGGCTGAACGAAGCACGCGCGAGCCTGGTCCCGGGCGTGCAGCTGCGCGTCGGGCAGCAGCGTGACCCCGAGGTGCGGCAGCAGGTGGTGGGCGTGAGCGTCTCGCTGCCGCTGCTGGACCAGCGGCGCGGCCCGATCGACGAAGCCGCCGCCGAGCTCATGCGGGCACGGACCCGGCTCGACGGGCGCAGCAATGAGCTGGGCCTGCAGGTCCGCTCGGCGACGGCAGCCTTCGAGGCCGCGCGGCTGCGGGTGGAGGCCCTGAGCACCGGCGCGCTCCCGGAAGCCGAGGCTGCGCTGCGCGTCGCGCAGGCCGCCTACCGCTTCGGCGAGCGCGGGATCCTTGACGTACTGGACGCGCAGCGCCTGCTGCGCACCGTCCGCGCCGAGCTGATCGACGCCCGCTTCAAGCTCCAGGCCGCGACCGTGGAGATCGAGTTCCTCGTGGGCCGCTACGCCCTCTCCGATACCGCCCTGGCCACCCGCCCCTGAGCCGATGGCCATCCCGAAGGAAACCCCCATGCAGATCCACCGTACCCCGTCCCGTTCCGCGACACAGGCCGCCAGCTCGCAGGGCCTCGCCCCCCTGCCCAGGGCCGCCGCCCTGGCCGTCACCCTCCTGCTGGCCGCGTGCGGCCAGGGCAAGCCCGGCAGCGACGCGCCCGCAACCGGCGCCGCCCCGGCGGCCAGCGCGCCGCAGGCTGCGGCCTCCGACCCGATGGCCGTGCGTATCCGGCCCGACATGGCCAGCCACTTCAAGACCGCCGAGGTGCCCCTTGCCGAGATCGCCGTCACCCAGGAGGTGGCCGGACGGATCGACGCGAACGAGAAGCTGGTGACCCGCATCGGCGCCGCCGTCACCGGCCGCATCACACAGGTGCTGGCGGAGGTCGGCGACACGGTCCGGCCCGGGCAGACCCTGGCGCGCATCGCCAGCCCCGAGCTGACCAGCGCGCAGCTGGCCTTCCTGCGGGCGCAGGCGCAGGCCACGCTGGCCGAGCGCGCCGTCGACCGGGCCCGGCAGCTGTTCGAGGCGGACGTGATCGGGTCCGCCGAGTTGCAGCGCCGGGAGTCCGAGCTGGTGATCGCGCGCGCCGAGTCGCGCGCGGCGCAGGACCAGTTGATCCTCATGGGCATCCCGGCCGACGGCATCCGGCGCCTGTCGGCCAGCGGCGGCCTGCAGGAGGCGGCGTCGGTCACGGCCACCATCGCCGGGGTGGTGACCGAGCGCACGGTGAGCCAGGGCCAGGTGGCGCAGCCGGGCGACCCGATGTTCACCGTGGCCGACCTGTCCAGCGTCTGGGTGATCGGGGCGCTGCCGGAGCAGACCGCGCGCACCGTGGCCCTGGGCCAGGCGGTGGAAGTGAACGTGCCGGCCCTGGAGAACCGCAAGCTCAAGGGCCGGGTGGTGTTCATCAGCGACACCGTGTCGCCCGACACCCGCACCGTGACGATCCGCACCCAGGTGGACAACCGCGACCGCCAGCTCAAGCCGCAGATGCTGGCGACCCTGCGGCTGGTGGGGCCGTCGACCAAGCAGCCTGCCGTGCCCGTGGCCGCGGTCGTGCGCGAAAACGACCGCGACCATGTCTTCGTACGCGAGTCGGAAGCTGCCTACCGCCTGGTGCCGGTCGAACTCGGGCCGGCGACGCCCGAGGGTCTGCGTCCGGTGATCCGCGGCGTGAACGCAGGCACCCCCATCGTGGTGGAAGGCGCCTTCCACATGAACAACGAGCGCAAGCGCGCAGAACTCGAGTGAGGACATCGCCATGAAGGAAATCCGCGCCATCGTCCGCCCCCACCGTCTCGACCGCCTGCGCGAGGCCCTGCGGGCCATCCCGAACTTCCCCGGCGTCACCGTCTTCAAGGCCGAGGGCTTCACCGCGCCGGCCGCCGTCACCAAGCGCACGGTGAAGGACGAACTGACCGACTTCACCCCCAAGCTGATGGTGTCGGTGCTGTGCGACGACGGCATGGCCGACACCATCCGCCAGACCATCATCGACAGCTGCAGCACCGGGCAGATCGGCGACGGCATCGTCTGGACCGTCGACATCCACGGCCCGACGCGCATCCGCGACGGCACCCCGCTCTGAACCCATTCCAAGGAATATCCCGATGCTGCAATCCCTGTTGCGCGCGGCCCTCGGCCAGCGCCTGCTGGTCGTGGTCGTGGCGCTGGTGCTGTGCGCCTTCGGCCTGCGAGAGGCCACGCGCCTGTCGGTGGACGCCTTCCCGGACGTGACCAATGTGCAGGTCCAGGTGGCCACCGAGTTCCAGGGCCGCTCGCCCGAGGAGATCGAGCGCTTCGTCACCGTGCCCCTGGAGATCGCGATGACCGGCCTGCCGGGTCTGGTCGACATGCGCTCCCTGAACAAGAGCGGGCTGTCCATCATCACCCTGGTCTTCACCGACAAGACCGATGTCTACTTTGCGCGCCAGCTGGTCACCGAGCGCCTGATCGAGGTCGGCTCGCGGCTGCCGGCGGGCGTGACCCCGGTGCTGGGACCGGTCTCCACCGGCCTGGGAGAGGTGTACCAGTACACCCTCGAGCACCCGGATGATGGCCAGCGCGCGCTCACCCCGGCGGAACTCGCCGAGCGCCGCATCGTGCAGGACTGGGTGGTGCGGCCGCTGCTGCGGTCCATCCCCGGCGTCGCCGAGATCAACTCGCAGGGCGGCTATGTGCGCCAGTTCCAGGTGGTGGCGGATCCGGCGCGGCTGCGATATCACAACCTCACCGTGCAGCAAGTGGCCGATGCGATATCGGCCAACAACGCCAACGCCGGGGGGGGCGTGCTGCCCCTGTCGACCGAGCAGTTCCTGGTGCGCGGCGTGGGCCTGATCCGCACCGTGGACGACATCGCCAGCATCGTGGTCAAGGAATCCGGCGGCGTGCCGGTCTATGTCGGCAACCTCGGCGAGGTCCGCATCGGCAGCGAGGTGCGGCAGGGCGCGATCATCAAGGGCGGGTACACCGAGGCCGTCTCGGGCATCGTGCTCATGATGCGGGGCGGCAACGCCAAGCAGGTCGTCACCCGGGTGAAGGATCGGGTCGACCAGATCAACGCCCAGGGCCTGCTGCCCGGCGGCCTGAAGATCGTCCCCTACTACGACCGCACCGAGCTGGTCGACGCCGCCCTGTGGACGGTGGGGAAGGTGCTGATCGAGGGCATCTTCCTGGTGGTGGTGGTGCTGTTCATCTTCCTGGGCGACGTACGCTCCAGCCTGATCGTGGTGGCCACGCTGGTGATCGCGCCCCTGGTCACCTTCATCATGATGAACCGCCTGGGCATGTCGGCCAACCTGATGTCGCTGGGAGGACTGGCGATCGCCATCGGCCTGATGGTGGACGCCACCGTGGTGGTGGTCGAGAACGTCTACCACCGGCTGGGGTCGGCCACCGAAAAAGGATCACGGGTGCGGACCATCCTGCAGGCAACCCAGGAAGTCGCCACGCCCACCATCTTCGGCATCCTGATCATCATCCTGGTGTTCCTGCCGCTGATGACGCTGCAGGGCATCGAGGGCAAGCTGTTCGCGCCGCTGGCGCTGACGATCGCCATCGCGCTCTTCGTCTCGCTGCTGGTGTCGCTGTTCCTCTCGCCGGTGCTGTGCTCGTACCTGCTCAAGGGCGGCGCCGACCACGACACCCGGCCGGTGGCCTTCCTCAAATCGCGCTACCTGCGGCTGCTCGATGGCACCCTGGCCAACCGGCGCCGCACGCTGGCGGCGGCGGTGGGCCTGCTGCTGGCGTCGCTGGCGCTGTTCCCCTTCCTGGGCAAGAGCTTCATGCCGACCATGAAGGAAGGCGCGCTCACGCCCCAGATCAACCGGGTGCCCAGCATCTCGCTGGACGAGTCCCTGCGGATCGAGATGGCGGCGATGAAGAGCATCGCCGAGGTGCCCGGCGTGCGCATGGTGGTCTCCAAGATCGGGCGTGGCGAGTCCCCGGCAGACCCTGCCGGCCCCAATGAGTCCGACCCGATCGTGCTGCTGGACCCGGAGAGCGACCGCACCCAGGACGAGATCGACGAGGACATCCGCAAGCGCCTGTCCACCATCCCCGGCGTGCAGATCGTGCTGTCGCAGCCGATCGCCGAGCGTGTGGACGAGATGGTGACGGGCGTTCGATCGCAGCTGGCGGTGAAGGTTTTCGGCGACGACCTCGCCGAGCTGCGGCGCATCTCCGAGCAGGTGGCCCGGGTGATGCGAGGCGTGAGCGGCGCACGGGACATCCGCCTCGAGCGCCTGTCGGGCCAGCAGTCCCTCACCATCGACATCGACCGGCGCACCATCGCCCGCTACGGCCTGAACGTGGCGGACGTGCAGTCGGTGATCGAGACCGCCATCGGCGGCAAGGAGGTGGCCACGCTGTACGAGGGCGAGCGGCGCTTTGCCATCACAGTGCGCTACCCGGAGTCCAACCGCAACTCGCCCGAGGCGATCGCCAAGGTGACGCTGAAGGCGCCCGACGGCGCGCTGGTGCCGCTGTCGGCGCTGGCCACCATCGAGGTGCGCGACGGCCCGGCGCAGATCAGCCGCGAGACCGCCAAGCGGCGGGTGGTGGTCGGCGCCAACGTCGAGGGCCGCGACCTGGCCGGCTTCGTCGCCGAGGTGCAGCAGCGCCTGGCGCGCGAGGTGCAGCTTCCCGAGGGCTACTACTTCGTCTACGGCGGCCAGTTCGAGAACATGGAGCGGGCCATGGGCACGCTGGCGATCATCGTCCCGATCACGATCGCGGCGATCTTCTTCCTGCTGTTCATGCTGTTCAACTCGCTCAAGCTCGCCTCCCTGATCATCATGGTGCTGCCCTTTGCCTCGATCGGCGGAGTGTTCGGCCTGGCGGTGACAGGCGAGTACCTGAGCGTCCCGGCCTCGGTGGGCTTCATCGCGCTCTGGGGCATCGCGGTGCTGAACGGGGTGGTGCTGGTCAGCTGCATCCGCAAGCTGCGCGAGGACGGCATGGCCGTGGCGCAGGCGGTGCGCGAGGGCTGCGTGCAGCGATTCCGCCCGGTGATGATGACCGCGACAGTGGCCTTGCTGGGCCTGGTGCCCTTCCTGTTTGCCTCCGGCCCGGGCAGCGAGGTGCAGAAGCCGCTGGCAGTGGTGGTGATCGGGGGGCTGATCACCTCGACGCTGCTCACGCTGGTGGTGCTGCCGGCGTTGTACCGGTGGTTTGATGATCAGCCGGGGGAGGCGTAGCGCCTGGCCAGACCCGGCCGCAAAAGCACCGGTGCGCCCGGCAGGGCGGCGCACCGAGTGCGGGGCAGGGAGTAATACTTTCCAGATATTCAACGATCGATATGATGTTGCTTTCCATTTTGGCGACGATCGATCATGAAGAAGAACTGGCTGTGGGTGGCTCTGATCTCTTTGGCGTGCGCTGCGCTGGTGACTGCCTGCGGCGGTGGAGGCGGTGGCGGATCCACCACCACGGAGACCAACCAGCCCCTCAAAGGCATCGTGGGCGCCGATGGCTCTGCCATGGCATACGCCAAGGTCACCATCACGAGTCTGGTGGACAACACCCAGGCCACGGGAACCGCTGACGTCAATGGCAACTTCTCGATCCCGGCGTCCGGGGTAACTTATCCGGCCGTCGTCCGGATGCAGTCCCTGAGCGGCCTGAAATCCAATTACGGCTACATCGGCAGCGCCAGCCAGACTGATGCGCCGGTCAATCCACTGACTACCCTGGTCCTGTCCCTGGCGTCGCAGGGCAATCCAGCCTTGATCACCACCAGCGCCAGCCTGAGCGCCCCGGCCCTGGCGACGGCAAAGGCCGCGGTCAATTCGATCTTCGGTGGCGTCTTCCAGGCGTTCTCGGTGAGCTCGGGCATCGACCTGCTCACCACCAACTTCCCGCTCGACCACTCCGGCCTGGACCTGGTGCTTGACGCACTCAACGTGAGGTTTGACGCCACCGGCAAGCCGACGATCTGCACCAAGGTGTTCAATACCTGCAAGACGCTCGATCCGGCCAACCTCGATACGAGCGCGCTCACGGTAGGGGCGACTGAAGTGGCCGCCGTCAAGAGCGTGCCCATCGCGAAATGCTCGCGAGTGATCAATTCGCTGACCTCCAGCTCGATCACCACGGACGCATCGCTGTATGCGGCGGGCTTCCTCAACTCGGGCCTGGGCGCTGCGGACTACCGGCAGGCCCTGGCCAACCGCTTCGGCAACATCTCTGCGAAGTTCACCAGCCCGCTGTTCGTCGGCAAGGACGACAACGGCAACTACATGTTCCAGTTCGACTATGTGAACACCGCCGACGGCGAGTACGGAGGCTCCGTCGGCATGCCGTTCACCATCGACGCGAACGACAACTGCGTGATGATCGGCGACCAGCTGCCGTTCTGGCTGCAGGCGTCCTCGCAGGTCACGATGCAAACCCGCGTCGATGGCACGAGCGATCCGGCCGTCACCACCGCCAGCCCGGTCCGCGGCCTGATGTTCCGGGGAGGCGGCGACGGCTTTGGCGGCACCGGGGTGCAGAACACGGTGGTGGTCGGCGGCCAGACACACACCATCGACAAGATCCAGTTCTATCTGTGCGACTCCGCCGCCACGCCAAACTGCAGCCAGCTGATCGAGATGATCAAGGGCGCCAGCAACAACGGCTATTACTACACCCCCAGCGGTGTGAACACGCTGGCCACCCGCAGCTACAGCGCGCTGGGCATCAACAGCCCGGCGGCCTTCTACAACGGCAACCCCAATCCGATTCAGGTACGCATGCTGGACGCCGGC
>JACCDX011748302.1_pt1 | contig 12208 bp, 10 predicted proteins | sample 7449681 | NCBI WGS metagenome assembly JACCDX01 (sample SAMN15323450, study PRJNA562643) | freshwater metagenome | isolation source: river surface water | place: USA:Blue River Watershed | collected 2017-08-18 | reverse complement strand
GGCGTGAAATCCGTGATGGGGTTGTAAGGATTTTTAGGATTGATGGCAGGGTTGGCCGCTGTTGTGGAGACCGTGGCCATGCCCAATGAGTAGCCATCAGGTGTGGCGCGAACAGTTTCTGTGGCACCCACCACACCGCCGCCGCCCGCTTTGTTTTCCACAATGACGGATTGGCCCAGAGCTTTGCCCAGAGGCTCTGCAATAACGCGGGCCACAATGTCTGTGGTGCCACCAGGTGCAAATGGCACCTGCAAACGAATCACTTTATTGGGATAGGCTTGCGCTAAAACAGTACCACTGGCGCTGATGGCCAACAAAGCAGCCGCGGCCACCCAACTTGTACGACGGTTCATTTCAACTCCTCTAATAAACTGATCAACATCATAAGCACATTATGAACAACTTAGAAGCCGGAAACAGCTGAGACTGCCGTTATGCTTATGGGGTGAATTTTGCCCAACTGCTTCTACCCGACTTCGCCCTCATCCTGTGCGGTTATTTCTTGTGCCGCTACACAGGACTGAACCGCCCTGTTTGGCAACAGGTTGAATTCTTGGTCTATTATTTTTTATTCCCAGTTTTGCTGTTTCACTCCATCGTGAAAAGCCCCTTGGATATTCAGGCCACTTCGAGCTTTTTACTGGCCGGCATTGGTATGGGTTTCGCGGGTATTTTGCTGTCTTACACCCTGCCCTACTGGCCATGGATAGGACGGCGTTTAGATCGCCGAGACCATGCGGCCAGCGCTCAAATTGGCTTTCGGTTCAACTCCTTCATCGCCTTGGCTTTGGTCGAGCGATTGACAGGGTCTGAGGGGCTTCTGCTTATTTCGGTCCTGATTGGTTTTTGCGTGCCCATGTTCAACGTCGGCGCTGTCTGGCCTATGGCCCGCCAAGGTGAAAACGGCTTCGTCAGAGAACTCATTCGCAACCCACTTATCTTGGCCACAAGCAGTGGGCTGGCTTTCAACTTACTCGGCCTTCGAATTCCAGGCTTCATGGACCCAACCTTAACCCGCATTGGCGCGGCGTCTTTGGCCTTGGGCTTGATGTCTGCAGGCGCAGGCATGGAACTCAAAACTTTGAGCCAAGGCAAATTGCTAGGCGGTCTGGTTCTCATGCTCAAGCACTTGGTACTACCTTGTATCGCCTGGGGCTTGGCTCAATTGTTTGAACTGAACCCTTTGCAAACCACTGTGTTGCTTATTTTTTCTGGATTGCCTACGGCTTCAACTTGCTATGTGCTGGCTGCACGCATGGGCTACAACGGTCCCTATGTGGCTGGATTGGTCACGCTTTCAACCTTGTTAGGCATGGTCAGTTTGCCCTTTGCACTGGGCGTGTTGCGCAACTTGCAGCTTTAAGCGCCTTGGGCCAAAGACCAAGCCACTTGCTCTTGAACCACGGGGTCGGAATGACTTTCCCATCGCTTGAGGGCTTGAACCAAGGCTTGCTTGTTGGCCACAGAAAGATGGTTTGGATCCGCTAAAGCATTGCCTGCCGCAAGGGCGACATTTCGCAACCATCTTGAATGACCGATACGCCGTATGGCACTGCCTTCTGTTAAGCGCAAAAAGGTGGGTTCATCCCAATTCAACAAATCGACTAACGAAGGCGATATAAGTCCATCGCGAGCTTCAAAATCTGGCAAGGGACTGTGCTGTGCAAACTTGTTCCAAGGGCAGATCCATTGACAATCGTCGCACCCATAAATTCGATTACCAATGAGCGTTCTGAACTCTAAAGGGATGGGCCCTGCATGTTCAATGGTGAGGTAAGAAATGCAACGCCGGGCATCCAGTTGGTAAGGCGCAACAATGGCTTGGGTGGGACAGACATCGATGCAGGCCGTGCATGAGCCACAATGATCTGAAACGGGCTCTGTGAACGGCAGTGCCAAATCCACAAAGAGTTCCCCCAAAAAGAAAAAGGAACCTGCTTCTCTTTGGAGAACCAAGGTATTTTTGCCGCGCCAACCTTGACCGCTTCGCACGGCCAACTCTGCTTCCATGACCGGGGCAGAGTCAGTGAACACGCGATGACCAAAGGGCCCCAGCAACTGGGCCATTCGGTCTTGGAGTTTCTGCAATCGGCTGCGCAAAACCTTGTGATAGTCGCGCCCACGGGCGTACACAGACACCACCCCTTTTTGAGCTTGCTTTAGATCTTGCCAGGCAGCTTCTGGCGTCAAGTTCTGCACATTCCCCGGCAAATAGTCCATCCGAACCGTGATGACACTGACTGTGCCGGGCACCAATTCTGCAGGCCGAGCGCGCTTTAACCCATGGCTTGCCATATAGTTCATGCTGCCGTGAAAACCTGCCGCCAGCCACGCCTCTAAACCCGGCTCGGCTTCGGACAAATTCACACCTGTCACGCCAATTTGCGAAAATCCCAGTTCCCGAGCCGCCGTTTGCAGCTCGGACCACAAAGCCGATGGGTCCAATGGGCCCGAAGGCATTGCACTTGAAAGAGATTGATGAGCGGTGTTCACCCACCCATTGTAGAAACTCCTCAACAGGATGTCACAGCAGAATGGCTTTGGCCTGATGAATCTGCCACGCGTACTTTTGCCCAAGCCTTGGCGCAGCTTGCGCCATTGCAAAACGCTTACATCGAATTGATAGGTGATTTGGGCGCAGGCAAGACCACATTCGTACGCTACTTGCTGCAAGCCTTGGGTGTAGAAGGCCGCATCAAAAGTCCCACTTATGCGGTCGTTGAACCCCATGAAGGCAGACACCCCCTTGGCCAACAGGCCTTGGCCATTTGGCATTTTGATTTCTACCGCTTCAATGATCCGGAAGAGTTTGAAGAGGCTGGGTTTCGAGATTTGTTTGCCAGCACGGGTTTGAAGATTGCCGAGTGGCCCAATCAAGCGCAAGGCATGCTGCCCAAACCAGATCTTCAGCTCACGCTCAGCTTGAATGAACAGGAAGCTCGCCAAGTTCAAGCTGTGGCATGCACACCGCAAGGCCAGCAAATCCTTCAAGCGTTGATGAAGAGCATGCCTGCTACAAGATCTGATCTTGCCTAACCATGCATAACCATGCCTATACAGCGACGTGATTGGCTCAAAGTTTCAAGCCTAGCCTTGATGCTGGGTTGGGCGGACATCGCCAAAGGCGCAAGCTTGCTGGCGGTGCGTGTTTGGCCTGCCAGAGACTACACGCGCGTGACGTTGGAGTCCGACGTTGCACTGAAAACCAAATACACCTTCGTGCCCTCCCCCCCGCGGCTGGCCATTGACATTGAAGGCTTGGAACTCAACCCTTCCATCAAAGAATGGGTTGGCAAAATCAAACCTGACGATCCCAACATCACGGGCGTGCGCGTTGCGCAGAATAGTCCTGGGGTGGTGCGCATGGTGTTTGATTTGAAACTAGCTGTGCAACCGCAAGTATTTGCACTCACGCCTGTTGGCGATTACAAACACCGTTTGGTTCTCGACTTGTATCCCACGGTACCCGTCGATCCCCTTGAGAGCTGGATTGCTGAAAGAACCCAAAGCAACGACCCCTTAAGCGACTGGCTGAACAAGCAAGCCAATTCAGCTTCGGGCAATGCATCAACACCCCAAGCACCGGCCATTGCCCAAAACACCAGCCCAACGCCGCCCGCCACCGCCGCGCTCCCTGTGACGGACCGCTTAATTGTGGTGGCCATTGACGCAGGCCATGGCGGCGAAGATCCTGGCGCCATTGGTCCCAACGGCACCAAAGAAAAAGATGTGGTCTTACAGATTGCCATGAAACTGCGCGATCGCATCAATGTCACCACTGTCAAAGGCAGTCCCATGCGCGCCTTTTTGACGCGCGATGCCGATTACTTTGTACCGTTGCATGTGCGTGTGCAAAAAGCGCGCAAGGTCCAGGCCGATTTGTTTGTCAGCGTACATGCCGATGCTTTTTTTACGCCCAACGCACAAGGCGCAAGTGTCTTTGCACTGAGCCATGGCGCAGCGTCTAGCAGCGCCGCACGGTGGATGGCGCAACAAGAAAACAAAGCCGACTTGATTGGCGGCATGAACTTCGGCGTGAAAGATTCGCAATTGCAGCAAGCCTTGCTAGACATGAGCACGTCCGCTCAAATCAAGGACAGCTTGAACTTGGGCAGTGCCCTGCTTAGAGAGATTGGCAGCGTTGGCAGGCTCCACAAACCCAAAGTTGAACAAGCTGGATTTGCGGTTTTAAAGGCGCCTGATATTCCCAGTGTGTTGGTGGAAACAGCTTTCATCAGCAACCCCGATGAAGAAGCCAAACTGTCAGATCCAAATTATCAGAACAGCATTGCCGATGCCTTGGTCAAAGGCTTGCAAAAATACTTTGAGCGCAATCCACCCCTTGCGCGCAAGCGTTCAACCTAATTCAGTCAAGAGGATAAGGCTGGAAAGCCTGACATCCTGGCGCGAACTTCTTCCCAGCGAGCAGGATCGCAACCACGGCGCATGACCACCAAAGTGGCGCTGGCCAGTGCGTGACTCAACACATCTTTCAGTGTGTCGTCTGAGGCTTGGACAGCCCATGACTTTAAATTGGATGAGCCATTGGGGTTGGTTTGGTTGCTTAGGTTAACCAGGTTAGCTGGTTGGTCAGCATGGTGCAGCGCACAGGCCAACAGGCCCGCTAAAAAGCTATCACCGGCACCCACAGTGTCCACCACTTTGACAGGGGCAGATTCGCGTGCTGATAGCACTTTGATTTCATCGCCATGGCGAACCAACAGCCGAGCGCCTTCAGCACCCAAAGTCAAGGCCATCCACTGGGCAGCGCCTAGGCGCATGAGGTGCATGGCTTGGTCCATGGGCGATGTGCCTGGCAGTTCCAAATGCGCCAAATCTTCGTCGCTGGCTTTCAGTACATCGGCCAATTGCGCCATGGCCAAAACATGCGAACGGTACTTAACCAAGTCGGGCATGACAGAGGGTCGCAAATTGACATCCACCACAATCCATCGGCCAGCCTTTTTTTGGGCTTGAATCCAAGGCAAATAATGTTCTGAATCTGCGGGGTCAAGGGCTAAACAGCCTGTGCAAGCAATTTGCAATTGCGGCTGATTCTGGCAGACGGCATTCATGGCATCGGCCGTAATTTGACGATCGGCCACACCCTCGCGATAAAACGCATAGTCGGGGTGCCCCTCTGCATTCAGGGCTACCACCGCCAGAGACGTGGGCTGAGGGATGGCTTGAGGCTGCGCCAGTTGAACCCCCTCCACTTCCAAGGCGTGCGCCAGTTGTCTACCAAAGCGATCGCTGGACAATGGATTTTGATACAGCGTTGCGACGTTTTGCCTGGCCAAGGCGCGCGACAAATTAAACACTGCGCCACCCAAACATGGCTGGAAATTGCCATCGGCTTGTGAAACCAAATCGATCAGGGCCTCGCCTGCTGTCACCACCCGTGGGGTGCTGCGCAGATCAGAATTTTGTTGCGTGTTCAATGACATACTCAAATTTTACGTTTTACGGGCACGTCAAATGCCAAAAAGCGCGATCAAACCGGGTACGAAAATCATGGCCCAAATAATTTGGCTGAGGTGAGCCTGCACAAAGGCCGTTTCTCCAAACAAGTAACCTGCCGTGGTGAGTCCACAAACCCAAATGATGGCGCCCAACACGTTGTAGGCTACAAACCGTGAGGGCGTCATGGCTGCCACACCGGCAACAAACGGGACAAACGTGCGAATAAAGGGCATGAACCTGGCCAGCACAATGGTGATGCCCCCGTAGGTTTCATAGAAGTTGTGGGCCTTGTCAAAAGCTGCTCGGTTAAAAAAACGGGAGTTTTCCCACTGAAACACCTTGGGACCAAAGAAGCGACCAATGCGGTAATTGACTTGATCGCCGGCAATTGCGGCCACCAAAAGCAAAACCATGACTGTCGGCAGGTCTAACAAGCCCGTGCCGCACAAGGTGCCCACCACAAATAGCAAGGAATCACCGGGCAGAAAAGGCATCACCACCAAGCCGGTTTCGACAAAAATGATCAAAAACAGCAGGGCATACACCCACATGCCGTAATTCTCTACAAACGCCTGCAAGTAGCGGTCGACGTGCAGAACAAAATCCATGAGTTGAAGCAAAGTATCCATCCCTCAATTATCCCTGCCTTTGGGAACACCTACAATTTACGGATGAATCAGATTCCAACCCGCCGAACCATTCGTGAACTGCCCGATGTGCTGATCAGCCAAATCGCGGCAGGTGAAGTGATCGAGCGCCCGGCCTCCGTGGTTCGTGAATTGGTGGACAACGCGCTGGATGCCGGTGCACGCCACATCACCTTGCGGCTTTTGGGTGGCGGCATTCGTCTGATTTCGGTCGAGGACGATGGCTGTGGTATTCCTTCAGAAGAACTGCCAGTGGCATTGAAACGCCACGCCACCAGCAAAATTGTCAGCTTAGAAGACCTAGAGTCCGTGGCCACCATGGGCTTTCGAGGCGAAGCTTTGGCCGCCATCAATTCTGTTTCTGAAATGAGCGTGCTGTCTCGCCCCGAGGGCGCTGCAACAGCTTTTCTACTCGATGGCCAAACCGGTGAAGTGAGACCTGCGGCACGCGCGGTTGGCACCACGGTCGAGGTGAAAGAGTTATTCTTTTCGACACCTGCACGTCGTCATTTTTTAAAGTCTGAAAACACTGAATTGGCGCATTGCATTGAAGCCGTCAGACGCCATGCATTGGTTCGTTCCGAAGTGAGTTTTGCCATTTGGCACGAAGGCAAAATTGTTGAGCAGTGGCGTAGCCATCCTGGTGAAGCCGGTTGGAACCAACGCTTGGCCGATGTATTGGGTGAAGACTTTGTAGCGTCATCGGTCAACATCGATTTCAGATCTGGCCCCGTTCATGTTCGCGGCCGAGCAGGCACCCCCGATGCGGCACGCGCGCGGGCCGACCAACAATTTGCCTACGTCAATGGCCGATTTGTGCGCGACAAAGTCATCACACATGGCGCTCGCAGTGCCTATGAAGATGTTCTGCATGGCCAACGTCAACCGGTCTATGTGTTGTATTTGCAAATGGACCCCGCGCGAGTTGATGTCAATGTCCATCCCACCAAAATTGAAGTGCGCTTTCGCGACAGCCGTGAAATTCACCAAGCCATGCGACACGCCATTGAACGCGCTTTGGCAGTACCTCGTGCACAACTTCTGTCGAGCACCGAATCCGCATTAGCCCAAAATCAAGCCAATTTAGATCGCTCTTTTTTAGCGCCATCGCCAAGCGCACCGACAGGGTCTAATACATGGTCTCAACGCGGCATGGCATTTGGTGCCGATCGCGCAACGGAAGATCCGGCCAAAGCCTTGGCAGAACTCAAAGCACTTTGGGGCAATGGCCCGCAAGTTGAAGAACCTGCGCCGAGTTTTTCACAAACTGCACCGCTGACATCGTCTGCGCCTCAGAGCACCTCAGAGCAAGACTGGCCATTGGGCAGAGCCATTGCCCAACTGCAAGGTGTGTACATCTTGGCTGAAAACAGCCAAGGCCTCATTGTGGTTGACATGCATGCAGCGCATGAACGCATTGTGTATGAACGCTTAAAACAGCAACTCGACACCACCCAAATTAGCAGTCAGCCTCTCTTAATTCCAGCTTCTTTTGCGGCCACACCTCAAGAAATAAGCACCGCCGAAAACTGCACCGAAGTTCTTCAGCAACTGGGGCTGGAAGTGTCCGCCTTGTCCGCCAAAACTTTGGCGGTCCGTGCTGTCCCTATTTCATTGGCGCAAGGCGATGCGGTCGAATTGGCACGCAGTGTGTTGGCAGAGTTGGCCCAACACGATGCTGCCACTGTTGTACAACGTGCACAAAATGAAATTTTGGCCACCATGGCTTGCCATGGCGCTGTGCGCGCCAATCGCAAACTCACACTGGACGAAATGAACGCCCTCTTACGCCAAATGGAAGCCACCGAACGCTCCGATCAGTGCAACCACGGACGCCCCACATGGCGTCAGGTCAGCATGCGTGAATTGGACGCTTTGTTTTTGCGTGGTCGTTGATGTCTGAGAAGGCACAAACGAGCCCACGCAGTCAAGGGATGACCGTGCTGCTACTGGCCCTTTTGCTGGGCTTGCAGCCCATCACCACTGATTTGTATTTGCCCGCTCTGCCCATCTTGACGCAAGGCTTTGGGGCTAGCATGGTGCAAGCACAACTCACCCTCACAGCCATGCTTTTGGCCTTTGGTATTTCACAATTGTTTTGGGGGCCCTTGTCGGACAAGTGGGGGCGAAGGCACGTATTGTTGGGTGGCATCGCGGTGTATGCACTTTCTGCCATTGCCTGTGCACTTTCGCCAGGCATTGAGACCCTGATAGCAGCCCGCACCTTTCAAGGCATTGCCATGGGTGCATGCGTCATGGCAGCGCGCGCAATCATCAGAGATTTGTACGAACCCGTCCAAGGTGCCAAGGTGATGTCTCAGGCGCTCTCAGGCCTCGGACTGATTGCCTGTACCTGTGTGCCTGTTGGCGGCTTTCTGACGGAAGAACTTGGATGGCGTTGGGCTCTCAGCAGTTTGTTTTTGTTTGCCCTCGTGACAGGAGGTCTCATTTACTTTTACTTTGACGAGAGCTTGTCAAAACGCAACCCTCAAGCGCTGCAGATCAAGACCTTGTGGACTTCTGCGAAACACATCTTTCGCAACCGAACTTTTCAAGCTTATAGCGCCTTGTCGACTGTCTCTTTTGCGGGGCTCTTTACCTTCTTAGCCACCTCGTCCTTTGTGTTCACCCAAAGCATGGGCTTGAGTCAAACAGTCTATGGCCTGTTGATGATTTCTATGTCGGCGTCCTACATCATTGGCACCTTCACATGCCGCTGGTTGTTGTTGCGAATCAGCGTCCAAACTTGTGTATTCATGGCAGGCTTTGTCAGCTTAACTGCTGGCTTGCTATTGATGCTTGTGGCCTACCTTGGGCCAGGACAATCTTGGTTCGGCGCTTGGGCAGTCATGGCGCCAGTCAACCTTTATTTGTTGGCGCATGGTGTGCATCAACCCTGCGGCCAAAGTGGCTGCGTTGCACCATTTCCAGAAATGGCAGGTACTGCATCTGCATTGAATGGATTCACCATGATGCTGGTGGCATTTGGCATGGGCACCTGGATTGGCACCCACATGACCGACCCCCTCTTGGCCATGGCCCACGGCATGATGTTGTGGTCAGCTTGCTTGGCTTTGATTGGCAGTTTTGCAGTCCGCAAAATTCCCTTGGTTCAAAGTGGCAAAGCACCCGAATTGTCGCCCTCCGTTTCAGCTGTACCAAATCCATGAAACCGCGCGCACTCGCCATTGCCGGTCCTACCGCCAGCGGCAAAACTGGTTTGGCATTGGCCATTGCCTCACACCTCCAAAATCGGGGTGGCGCAGAAATCATCAGTGTTGACTCTGCCTTGGTTTACAAAGGCATGGACATCGGCACGGCCAAACCCTCGCCAGCAGAATTGGCTGCCGTTAAGCACCACCTGATTGATATTCGCGATCCCTTGACCGCCTACAGTGCGGCTGAGTTTGCAAGAGACGCATTGGCTTGTGTGAATGACATCACAGCGCGGGGCAAAGTGCCCTTGTTGGTGGGTGGCACCATGTTGTACTTCAAAGCCTTATTGGATGGTTTGAACGACATGCCCTCCGCCAATCCAGACATCAGGGCAAACATTCAGGCAGAAGCTGAGGCCCTGGGTTGGCCTGCCATGCATACTAAACTTCATGAAATCGACCCGCTGACAGCGGCACGTCTGGCACCTGCAGACAGTCAACGCATTTCTCGTGCGCTCGAGGTTTTTAGAATCTCTGGCAAACCTATGTCGAGTTTTCAGCGCAATCTCGATACATCTCTCGCCACGAAGCCCTTGGACGCATCATCTGATCATGCAGATCAAGTGACTTCTCTCAATTTCCACAATGTGCCCATGCTGAGCCTAGAGCCAGACAACCGAGCATGGTTACACCAGCGAATTGCTCAACGCTTTGACGACATGCTGCAACATGGATTTTTGGATGAAGTCATGGCATTGCGTGCACGCGGTGACTTAAGCATTGACCTGCCATCCATGCGGTGTGTGGGCTATCGTCAAGCTTGGGAGGCACTCGATGGCGCGCTGCCCATGTCTGAATTTAGAGATCGAGGCGTGTTTGCAACAAGGCAACTGGCCAAACGGCAACTGACCTGGTTAAGAAGCATGCCAGCGCGAAGTGTTTTGCAGGCAGATGGCCCTGAAGTTCTTCCAGAGGCCTTGAGCTGGGTAGACAAACAACTGGCCTAATTCAGTTCGTGGGAGAAATTCAAAAATTTGTCATGACAAACCCTGAATTTTTCACATCTGAAGCCCTTGTGACTAGGGCATTGATTGTGCCTCGCGTAAACTGGTGACTTAACTACCTCAAGGTGTCCCTATGGCCAAAGGTCAACAAAAGTCAAACAAAGAGTCCAAGAAACCTAAAAAGGACACATCGCCTCCCAAAACAATTGCAGTAGACACTGAGCGTCCAGTTCAAAAAACCACAGCCATCATTCCCCGTGGCAAGAAGCCTGTTTGAGATTGGAATGTGAAAACTGATGAGTGATTCTGCGCAAAATCTTTGGCCTCAAGCGGGATATTTACAACTGAAGAAAGATCATCGAGGTCACCTCATTGTCACCGACGATTTTCTTCGCGTATTGCTTCTGCGCCCCGAATTAGCGCCCATTGAAAGTTCATGCCAACAGGAAATTCGCATTCACGAACGCCTGTTGGAAAATCCGCGCCTTGATCTTCAAGCCGAAGACCTGTCTGTTGTCACAGACCGAGACGCAGCAGACAACATGGCTGTATGGCTTCGATTTCGAAACCGTATCTTGGCTAAGCCCACTTTAGAAGCCAGTTATTGGGCTTTGTTTGAAGGACAAGGCGTCGATGTGCCGCCCATCTTGGTGAACCAAATCACCCAAGTTTTGGTGCAACACATTTTGGGTGAGGACTGCTCCCCCCTAGAGGCGCGTGCTGCAGAGTTGCTTTTCAGAACCCAAAAAATTTCTGTCTTAGAAGACGGCTCGGTCATGGCCGCAGACAACGAAACTGTAGAACGCCATGCTTTAGAAAGTGGCTTCGGCAGCATCGGTGAATTGCTCAAGCAAGGCGGCATTCCTCTTCGCAGTGTCGATTTGGATGTGATCCAAGACAGCAACGAAGACAGCTATTGGGAACGCAGCGAACGCTTCGACATGGTGGCCTGCCTTAACTTAGGCCAGCCCCTCATTGATGCGTTTTGTCGGGTGCTTGAACGATGGATTGTTCACTTCACCAGCGCCAGCGTCCGCATTGCAACGGCCCGAGAAATTGAAGACGCACACTGGGTCTGGCATGTCGGTCTTGATGCGCAAGCCAGTAGCATGCTGAATGATTTGTACAACGGTCAAAGCATTGACGAAGACCGACAAAGACGCATGCTGTGCTTGTTTATTCTGAACTTTGACAACGCCAGCGACATGCGCCAAGACGTCAGCGGCAAACCGGTGTACCTGGCCATGGCCATGGATCCGCAAAATCATTTAAAAATCAAACCCCAAAACTTGCTCTTGAATTTGCCCCTTGCAAGAAGGTCTTGAACATGAATGCATCGCAGATCGTTCTAAGTTTGGTCTTGGCAACCATGGTGTTTTCAGTCGCGCTCGAGTTGCGCCTTGAAGACTTCAAACGGGTTGCACAAGTTCCAAAGGCTGTCATCTGCGGGCTGATTCCTCAGTTCATCTTGCTGCCAGTGGCCACCTGGGCTGCCACTTTGTGGCTAGATCTACCCCCCAACGTTGAAGCTGCCATGATTTTGGTAGCAGCTTGTCCTGGCGGAAGCCTCAGCAATGTCGTGACGCATATGGGGCGCGGCAACACAGCGCTGTCGGTCAGTATCTCATCCGTTGCCAGCATCATTGCCCTCTTTGCCACGCCTTTCAATTTCAGTTGGATGATGGCTGCCAATCCAGAAACTGCCTCTTGGTTGAAAGAACTGTCCATTGACGCCTCGGGCATTTGGATCAGTTTATTTTTACTTTTAGGGGTACCGCTCAGCTTAGGCTTATTGACCTCTCATCGCCATCCTGAATTGACGGAACGCATCAGAAAACCTCTTGGTAATTTTTCCCTCATTGCGCTGTTGCTGTTCATTGTGGCGGGGCTTATCAAAGAACGCCAATTGCTCACCTTGGGCTTACTGCCCACTTTGCTG
>JACCDX011408927.1_pt1 | contig 12210 bp, 13 predicted proteins | sample 7449681 | NCBI WGS metagenome assembly JACCDX01 (sample SAMN15323450, study PRJNA562643) | freshwater metagenome | isolation source: river surface water | place: USA:Blue River Watershed | collected 2017-08-18 | reverse complement strand
TGGACTGGTTTCCATCGAGACCAGTGCGTATCCATTGATCGAGGCTTGTTTTGACAGCTTGGACTTCCTTCGAATCGTAGGGGAGTCCCAGCTCATCCGTTAACTTACGGAGTATGACAATGGTTTGACGTAAACGTTCCTCCATTTCTACGGGCAACCAATATTTAGGAAGCGACATTCAAACACAGAGTGGACCCATTGCAGGCAGCGCGTCCTTTCAGCCAGGCATATTTCTCGGCAAATGTGGTGACCCGTGCGATGGCAATACTTTGATAGAATGCCTGGTTTCCTTTTTTTGCAACCGTTTCCGAGGCGTCAAATGCAGTTCCAGGGGTCGTTGTTTTGGGAACTTCGTCGCAACCACAGCTTCCGAGTACAGTACTCATCCTTCTACAGGATCTTCGGAAATTCCTGTAAATCCATATACCATAGAATCGGATACCATACGCTGTGTGGGACTTGCAAAATCGGCACCCCGTTGGACGGTCATTTGCTGCATCTGCGATGTCAGACGCGTTAGATGTGCGACACGGGGCTTCTGTAAGTATTCCCGCATCTCCGCAACCTCCGCTTGAATACGAAGCAGCAGGGGATGTGTCTCGGCACCTGAGCGGAGTATCTGATGTTCCAGATCGTCCAGATCCTCCTTTCGCACTGCATAGGGATTCGAACGCAGACGGTCAAAGAGTGCAATGGATTTGGTCCGGAAAATATGGGGGATCACCTCGGTTCCTTCCTGTGGCGCAGGAAGTGCCAGCTCCCCTTCACGTCCTCGCCAACGGAGGCGCGCATGGGTAGGATGTCCGTCCCACACAACCCATTGTTCTTTCTGGGAACAGATGGGACCAATCCAATAGGCCTGGGTTTCCGCACCCACTTCCATGCATTCTGCATCCCCCTCCCACACAACCTCACAATCTCCCACGTAATCCAACAATGAACCTACCATTCCACCGACCGTGGCCGGAATCACTTCATCCGATTCGGCAAATGTGTAGGTGGCCCGGGACCCTACTGATAACCCGCGTAGTAAATCGACATTATGATCGGCCCCGTACCCAAGTGTATGAATCGCACATCTGGGAAAGCAGTTGGATGCGAGATGGCGGAGACCTGTTAGGCTCGTAAGTCCCTGGTTCACCTGACCGTCAGTCAGAATGAAGACGGCATCCACGGGAATCCCACGGAGTGCCAGAAAGGCCGCCTCAAAGTTCGTTCCTCCCATCGCCTCCAGGCGATTGATACATGTAAGGATTTGATCCTTATTGGATTCGCGCGAACACAATACGGTTGCTTCGTGATTGTAGGAAATCAGTGTAAGGGCATCGTGTTCCCGCAGGTGGTCCACAAGTAGCCGCAGGGTTGTTTTGACAGTTTCCAATCGATTGGATGTATTCATACTTCCACTGGTATCAATCAGAAGACCAATGTGAAAGGGGGCGCGCGGAGACTGTGTTGGAAAGATACGAAGTCCCACATAATCGCCGGAAGAAATGAGGGATACATCGGAAATCTGCATGATGTAAGAATATGAGTATACTTGCATCATGTATCATGTAGGAAACATCAAATTTTAGGGGTTCGCGTTGGCTTTGCAACCAAGTGCAGCTTGGTAAGGATCCTCCATTTCGGGTAAAGGAGCTTCACGATAATCGCGGACCCAGTGTTGGATTCCGTGATTATCGCGAAGCAGAAGGGGACCTGTGCGATCTGTTATGAATTGAAGGAGAACGGAGGGCTCACCTGTGGGAAGTCCTAGAGTTCCTGCTCTTTTCCAAACACCGTCCTGGTGGAGGAGTTGTCCTGGTGCTAACAGGAATCCCTGGTGGATGTGGGGAGTACAGGTTTCTTCCACAATTCCTACAATTGCCTGATTCCCTACAATATGATCGCCCAGTTTCACTTCTGATGCGGATTTCCAACTTCCATCGGACATCTGGACGGAGGCGGTAGAATCGAAACCGAGTGTGTAGGTGGTGGGGGCAGTTACAATTCCTCCATTGAGAGCCGCGGAAGCCACGGTTTGTACTTGGTGTTCGACGGCGGCATGGGAGGATTCATCATAATCGGCAACTTGCAAGCCGGATGCCAGGACAAACTGGTGCCCTTCTACATTGAGACAATGGAGGACGGGTAACGAGGGAGAGGCGACCGCGGCAGGATGTTGGCTTGCGGGAATCCATGTGCCTGCATGTTGGACCATGTGGGATGCACTGAGAATATCGGGTCCAATTTGGACCATGGGTGTGCGTGTTCCGGAAAACTGGAAACGAGAGGTAATTCGACGACCTCCTTCCAACATCTGGCCGATCTGCAGGGAATCTATAGTTTGCTCGGATCCATCTGCGAGACGCACCAGGGTGTTCGGATGAAAGCAGAAATCAAACATGAAGTTGACAAGACTGTTGTCGGACAAAGAAAGCCCTGCGGTAATGGCCGAGGTTCCCATCCAGATAATGGAATAAAAGGTTCCATACACACGTCCCATGAGTGTCTGCATTTTCATGAATGTGAGGCGGATTTGAAACATGAGGGATTGTACTTTGGCGGCCACATTACCGAAGTATTGATTGGCGGAGAGCTTGAAGGTTCCGAGGATTTTACGGAATCCATTGATGGTATCTACCACGACCCCCATGGAAGTTCCATACTCGCCCATGAGTGAATAGATGGGTGCAAAGTAGTCGCTGGACTGTGCTTGCATCATATTGGTTATGCAAAACTTGAAATTTTCGGAAGCATCGTAGCCAAATAATTCTGCAAAAGGCATAAACAGGGGCGAGCAACGTTGCCGGGGCCAATCATTGGAAATACCTACCACTGTGAAGGTTGCAATGAGGGCAACACAGAGACCCACAAGAATGGCAGTTATGATTCCAAAGCGAATGAGATTAACTTTCCATGCAGCTTCCCATGCAGTGTATTCCAATTGTTTGGGAGAGAGAAGATTGGATATTCCCTCTACCAATTGTTGTGTCTGAGACATCCTCTATTTAATTTCCTCGCTTATTGTGGGGATTTTGATTTCCGCGAGGAACGTTTGCGGGGTTTTTTAGGAGAGCGATGGGGACGGCGGCGACCACCTTTGACTGGTGCAGAAGTTGCTTCCGCTTGTACGGGAACTGCCTCTGCCACTTCGGTTGCCTGCGCTACCTCACGTGTTGTTTGTGTTGCCTGTGCTGTCTCGGTTGCCTCAGGAACTACCTGTGTTGCCTCGGTTCCTTCAGGGGTTGCTTCAGGGATTCCCTCAGGAACTACCTGTGTTGCCTCGGTTCCTTCAGGGGTTGCTTCAGGGGTTGCTTCAGGGGTTGCCTGTGTTGCCTCACCCTTTTGGGCCTTCTTACAAGCTTCGAGCTCCTCCCCTTCTTTTCCCACACAAGGATCCGTCACTTCATCTTCCTGCGACCAATTACTAAACCAGTTTCCCATTTTCTATTCTGGTCTTAGAATGCCTTTATTCCCCATGTAGCGCGGATCCAATCCATATCAGCCTTGGCAGCACGGGAGGTGGCGGGACTTGTGCGGCGCGTATAAATAGAAAGAGCATTCAGCTTCCGCCAGACGGTCAGAGATCCATAGGCATCCACGGCCTGCTGCAGAGCGGTACGACGGGCTTCCTGGGACATGCCAGAAATTTTCTTATATCCAAAGCGTGTCAAGTTTCCTTGTTTGAGCGGTCCAATACCGGGACCACCACGAAACCCTTTTCCAGGTGATCCTACATCAGAAATACATGCAGAAGGAACCTGTACGTGTGTTCCCCTCTGTGTGTAGCGCACATAGGGTGCACGAAGGATCATACCTGCCGGACAAGAACGCACGGTACGATCTAACTTGCGAAATCCTCGCATACGAATTCCCATAGCACGACGGGTAGCAGCTGTGAATACGCGACTCGGTTTACCACGTGTTGTCTGGCGAATACAGCGACCCACAATGCGATGACCCTTCCGTGTGTAGGATTTACGATAAATGTGCCCCATCGAACATTTGCGAGTTGTCATTTCCTAAACTTCCCATGCGATTTTTTTTGGAATACTGATTTCCTACAGACCAAACAAGGAGATTCGAGAAGATGACAATCTTTCTCTGGATGACATTTGGGTTCTTCCTCGTATTTGTTATGTGTCTTGGATACGGGAGACATCAAGAAATTGTCGATAATTGGGAACAATATCGAACGAATCCGCTGTATATGTTTACTGCATTCTTATATAAGCCCGACAAATTTCCGCGATCCCGGTGGCAATTTGCACGCCAAACATTTAATGAAGTTTTGAAGGAATATATTGCCGGTAGTCTACGGCTTTCCATGGGTCCCATAGCTCTTATTTTTGAGGTAATGGGAGGAGGATTGGGACAGAGTGTAGGAGGTGTCGGAAAAATCCAGGGAATCATGGCACTTATGTTCGAACAGTTTGGAAAAATAACGGAAGTGTTTGAACGCCGGTTCGAATCCGTTCTACATCGATTCGCCATGACATTCAGAAAACTTCAAACAACTCTGGCGCGCATGTGGGGAATTGCTGCAAGTACCATGTATCAATCCCTGGCAGTTGTTAGTTCCATTCTATCAACCCTTGACCTCATTATGAAAATAGTGATTATTATTTTGGTAATTTTAGTCGCCATTGTTATTTTCCTATTTTTGTTTTTATGGCCGGTAATTCCTGTCATTTTGGGTGTGATTGGTATTATAACAGCAGCGGGGATGGGTGGAGCTGTGGGAGGAATGGCATCCACTTTCTGCTTTACAGGGGATACCCAGGTAATTCTGGCGGATGGATCTACTCAATCGATTGCGTCAATTGCAGTAGGTGCAAAAATACGCGGAGGAGATGTGTTGGGAGTCCTGCATTTCCAACAGATGTCCGAGGATCTCTATGAACTGTATGGCGTCCACGTATCCGGTTCGCACATTATATATAATACTGATGGAAATCCCTGTTTTGTAAAGGATCATCCAGATGCACGACGGCTTCCAACACAAACTGTTCCTCTCTACTGTCTTCTAACATCCCATCAACGGATTCCCATTCTGAGTGAGAGGGGAGTGTTGGAATTCGCGGATTGGGAAGAGATTGGTGAGGAGGATCAACTGGAATGGAATCGTTTTGTATTTGAAAGTTTGAATCCCGGTGTTGTGTGGGATCGACAGCGGGCAGATGTGGAAGGTGAAGCGGCATTTCATCCTTCCACACGCGTCCAGTGCGCGGATGGATGGAGGCCCATTTCAGCAATCCATCCCGGTATGTTTGTGTTGGATGCGGGTGGCTCTTTGACGGAAGTAGTGGGTCATGTTGTGGTGGACGCACCCCATGTTGGCAGCCACTGGCAACAGAGGGATGGTATTTGGCAACAGGTGCGAATTCCGGTAGTTCCTCATACTCTGGAGTATCATACCCTTTTGACGAAAGCAGGAACGTTTATGTTGGAGACAGGGGCGGTCCGTGATTTTTCAGATGTAGGAATGTCTGAATTACCCGAAACATATGCATGGGTTTTGAAAACGTTGGGAGAGTGAAGTATTTCCTTGCCATTGGATAGAAATGAGCCCACGAAATACTTTTCTTGCAGTTATGTTTGGTCTTCTTCTGATTGCCAACGTATTTATGCTAATGGGATATGTGAACTATGCTAGCCATGTACCCAATGCAGAAGGCTTTATCTCCAGTCTGGCAAATGCAGCCGGATTTGGAGCTGGATATGAGCCCATGGGAACCTATGACAATCTGAAGAAGACACCTTCTCACGGAATGTCCGAATGGCGCGGAACTGCACCCAATGAGCCTCTGCTGGGCCCCGAAGTTCAACTGGGACCCGACAACCTGTTTATCTTCAAAAACAACCAGTGCAAACCCGAATGCTGCGGCGCAAGCTTCAGCTGCGGTGGCGGCTGCGTTTGCACCACACCCGCCCAGCGCGACTTTATCAACAGCCGCGGCGGTAATCGTACTGTGGAGGAAACCATGTAAGGTGGTAAAAACACATTTTATGATGTATTATACTATATACTATAAAGTATAATAATGTAATTAATGTATGCCATATTATGCGATGGTAGGCGGTGCAAATGCTGCATCGAGTTCGGTTCCTCCCATGGTGACATGGGCTGTAAAACCATTGGAATCAGAGCGAATCAGCTCATTTGAATCCTTTTGGATTTTTTGTTTTAGTTCTACCAGCCGTGGATCTACCACCTGACCTCCCATGGAAATTCCTACAGTACCTACCTCCGCATGAATGGTTTCCTGGGAGAACCCTTCTATTTCTGTGGTAGTCTGAGGTACGACAGGTGTAGTGTCTGAAACGGGCATCGGTTCCTCTGAAACGGGTTTCTGCTCCTCCGCAGGAATTGCCTCTTCCATGGGCGATACATTCTCCTCAAATGTTTCTTTTAGAAAATGGGTTTGTACCGGCTCTAGAAAACCTCCATCCCTGCATTGGCGATAATGGACGTGTGTTTCGAGTACGCGATTCATACCAACAGTGTAGGGTTGTGGCTTACGAAATTTCAGTATGGCAATTCCATTCTTATCTGCTGTTGCAATACCAGCATTTTCCAGAGAACCATAGGCCTCTCGCCATGACTTAATTTCCTTTAGGCCGTCGGTTGCGGGTTCGGAAGCCCAGTACAATACTTTCGCGCCGGGACGCACCGAAACACTTACAGTTGTATCAGCCCCTTCGGGAACTTTATCCTGCATAACAGAGCAGGGATACACCGTCTCACCCAGAAAAGGCAGGAACGCATCACGTCCCCTCATCAATATAAAAAGAGCCGAGAGTCCTACAAGTCCGTATACAATGCCCGCCCACGACCCAAAGAATTTGGAAACGAAGTTGCGACCAGTGGCTGCCATCCAACCCCATGCCATTCCTCCCACAATTAATAAAAGTAGGGCAGCAATGTATGCTTTACGAAGCACGGACTTCATTCTACGTAAGCTTTTTAAATTCTTTCTGAATATTGTGAAATGTCTGCAGTGCATCCTCATCACTTGGCATTTCGATATGCTCGTAGGAAGGACGCGGTTCCACTTTTCCATAGAATGTATTACCTACAACACAAGGAAAATTATATTCGATTGTCAGGACTTTCTTTTGAAGAGATATGGCACTCACATTGCGTAAATGAAATAACTTTTGTACCCCATTCTTGAATGTTATACAAAAGTATCCAGTCATCTTGATGTCTCTATTTCACAGCGGTTTAGGTTTTACCAGGAAGACCACACATTACTGCGGCAGTATACGCAGGTTGTTTTGCGTTCCAACCATACTTCCATACAATCGCGATGGATATTGTTGGAACATGTGGGACACGATACACACCCATCGGCCTCCATGGTATCACAACAAATCGGACAAGTATCCTCGGCGGTAATGGGTTTCCTACACTCGAAAAAGGGTGCCCTCCTCTGGTCCACAAGCGCCGAATTATCGGTAGGTGGTATCAGGAATGTGGGACGTATCAATGTGGTATCGGTGAAGATCCTGTTTTCCTGGACGGTGCGTAAGAAGAGTGCATGTTGTTCGGTTGTGAATTGGCGTGTCTCAAAAAAGCGGGCATCCAGTAGGCGCGCCACACGACACACCAGGAAACAAATGTGTTTACAGACAATCTGTTTCTTGTTGGAATTGAATTTATGATCGGGACAATTGCACCAAAAAGAACCACGGGTCGCCGGTAGTTTGTACCATTTGATTTTGTAGGATTCCCGTTCTCCACGGCGATTCCGTGTTCCCATCATGGTAAATTCGCCCTCCAACTCGGCGTGGTCGCGCGCCCCCAGTAGATCGCGTGCGGGTGTAAATCCGGCCAGATAGATTTGACGGGACTCACCGTGATAACGGAGTCTCTGCAGGGTATCCCGTTGGTGCTCGTTGGATACACGGGGAATCAGCTCTTCCAGTGTGGTAGGACGGTGCAACTCCGCCTGCCTTCGAAACGCAGGAATCTCGGCGAGGATGTTGGAAGCACGGAATCCCACACCACCCCATTGCATTGCCAGCGTTTCATGACGATCCTGCTCCCTTGCTGCGCGCCTCTGCGTCTCCTCCATTTCCGCACGGATTTGATCGATAACAGTCGGTGGGCGACCATCCACCATGGCTTCCCGTAGGGCATCCAGTAGTGATACCTGGAATTCCGGTGAATTTGGATCCTCCATGTTTTAAGGAACTTAATAATTGAATTCCTTAAGAGAGAACAGAAATGGTCGAACACATCTGGTTATTTTCGGGATATGCGGGATCCGGTAAAGATACCGCCGCGCAACTGTTGGTCCCTCTTCTAGGAGACTTCAATGCCACCATCGGCTCCTTTGCAGGGGCTGTTAAGGATGAAGTGGCCGCACTGCATGGAATCCCTCGGCATCTCCTTGATTCCCAACAAGGAAAAGCACAGTTTCATGAATCCGGTTTAACTTATCGCCAACTCCTAATCGAACATGCAGAAGGTGAGAAAAAACGTACACAAAATCCATCCATCTGGGCGACACGCATCCAAGCTCCTCCCACATCCCATTGGATTCTCAGTGATTGGCGATTCCTCGATGAACTCCTTCATATCCGATTCCGCTTTCCTAAAGCCGCCATTCATACTGTGCGTATCACACGGCCCTCCGTCCATCCGTCAAATTCCTACACCGAACATGAACTCGATTCGGCCATCTTTGACACCGTCCTGGATAATTCTGGATCTCTTTTGCACTTAACAAAACAGATTCAGATGATGTTGGAAACTCTGCAGATTCCATTAATGGTTAGTACGTCCAAAGAGAGTAAATGACTGCATTGGCAGGTAGTTTATCAATGAGGTAGCCTTTGAAAAGAGGTTTTTCAAGTTGCTGCCACGGGACCGCCTTGTGGATATCCGCAGCGATGGCAGAATACAGGTCAAAATCAGGATAGCGTTCCTCTCCATTGGGACAGCGCAGGATGTTTTTTCCCTCATCATCGGTTAACCATTCCCACATGATATTGTAAAGGGGAGACACAGTTTCCGCATATGTTTTGGGTCCTTCGCGACTCATGATTCGAACAGGGGTTGCATTCGCAGGCCGTGTTGGATACAGGGCCTCCAACATGGAGACAGCCAGGCGCGACAAATCAAAGGATGGATTCGGTTCCACCTTCTTGCCTTCCCGTGAATCAAAGAAGGGCTCGCAGTTGTACTGGTGGGCCGCGTCATTACCAGGATAGAAGGCGTCGCTAATAAAGAAACCGGCGGGTTCTGGTAAATGATAGGATGCGCGACCAAAGTCAATAATTTTCATGATATATCCGTGGGTCGGTACACGATAATGCGTCTTAGAACCACCCTTGCCTTCGATTGTATAATAGAGGTAAGGTTCCTCTGTGCGCATCCACATGACGTTGTTGGTGTGTAGGTCATTATGGACGAATCCGAACCAGTGTTGGGCTGCGGCGAGTCCTGCGATCACCTGAAAGATCCAGGCAATCCATTTGGCTTCTGCGGCGGCATCCAGGGGTTCCTCGGCGTCGAGGAGTTCGTCCATGGTTCCTTCCGCGCGTTCGAGGAGGGATACTTGGACGGGGAAATCCTGAAACTCTGCGAAGTAATCCATGAAATCATCGGTTGTTTCCGAGGACGAGGAAGAGGGACTTTCGATGCGCTGAATGCGCACAGTGGGTGCATTGATCTGTAGGGGTTCCTCGGCTTCCAGGGGAATATCAATATCCTCTTCGGCAATCGGTAGCGGTGCTGTGGGCGGTGCAACGGGCGCCGCCACTTCAAAATCACCATCCTCCATACCAGATTCTTCCGAAAATACAACATTGAGTGGTTCCTTGGCTGTCCGTGTTCCCTCTTGGGCCACCTCTTTGCGAAGCTGAAAGATCCCCATCCGCTGATGACGCGTCCAAAACGATTTGCGACGCAGCGATGAATACTCGTCCGAAATATTAAACATGTATTTTGCGACACGGGCAGGGAAAGTTCCAAAACACCGCAGCCAATGTGGGGACATACCTGTAGAGACCATACGGTCCGCTACCATCGCAAACACGGCATCTACATACGCCTCATTCATGGGATCATTCAGTTTCTGCAGTGCATTGCCCCATAGCTCACTCGGTGCAGGCAAGGAACCTTCGGTGGGCCATATGCATTCACCCTCAATGCAATCCAGGGGATTCAGGAGATGTGTCCGCTTGAGAAAGACGGGATACGTGGTTCCCTGTGTAGTGAGGGTGGCGCGAAATCCGTCCTCCGCCTCCCTTTCAAATCCGTCAATTTCAGTAGTACCCATCCAACATGTTTGCATTCGACTAAGGGAGCTTGCTTCTGGAGCGATTCGCTCGAGAGCTGAGAAAAAGGGTTGGGCGTTCCGGAACTCTTCCAACTTGTCTACAATCGCGGACGGAATCGTCGCCTCTTGGGGGGAGGGAAGGAGCGATGTTGGAACCTTGGGAACCCGAGGCTTGCAGGAAGGATCTTTGGCACCATGTTTCTTCTTCGGAGGCATGCAGTTCTACAAGCAATCGCGTATTCCGTCACTTGCGTATACCGCGCATATTGACACAGAATGTATTATAAATACGATTTGTGAAAAAAATATACCGAGATTACACACTCAGTGTCAGGGTACCGCCGACAGGTTGGGCTGTACGGCGACGGCTGCGTCCGGCAGCACGGGCGGTTTCGGTGGTGAATCCGCTGCGAACACTGTGGACTTCCTCGGCATCCATCATGGGGGATGCAGGCGGTGGAACGGCGCGATCTGGTATATCTTCGCCTGCCTGGTTGAGGGAGCGGAGAATATCATCCACGCCTGTGGGGCCCCGCATTTCACGACGTGCTGTCATGGGAGGTGGAGAGGGCGGCGGGTTGGATCCGAATCCGGCAGGGAATAGACCGGCATTAGGATTGTAGGTGGGCGCAGGAGGTTGTTGGACGGAGGGACGACGACTGGAACCACGATCGGACATACCCATGCCTACAAAGTTGGCGAAACCTGGGCCGACTGCTTGGGATGCCGCAGCCTGTGCGAACTGTTTTGCCAGCTCAGGATTGTTGCGGAGAATATCATCCATACCAGGCATCTTGCTCTTAAACATGGTGTTGGTGACGTGGCACATGGCGGCAGACAGACCGAGCGACATAACCAAGCGCACCTCAGGGGCCACCTTGGACTTGTCCTTGTACTTGTCATACAGCTCCTCGAAAATCTCATCGTAATCCTCGATGTTTTCATTCACCTGTTCGGACCAACCATCCAACTTCACACCCAGTGGATCAAACCGAGAGTTGAGGAACTCGAGGCCATTGGTAACAGTTGTCAACATGGATCGCTGGAAACGTACGCTGGCCTCGAGCGCCTTGGAATCTTTACGACGTTCCAGCTCAGCCTGAATCTCATCCAGTGTATTCGCCATTGTCATTTTATTTCCAGTAATCCCCTTGCGATCCATGCGTTCCAACATTGTCAGACTCTCGGTTTTCTTGGCAAATTCCTGTTCGGGTGTCAGATACTCCATCGACTTGTCCGCTGCTATGCTGGAAGAACTGGAGGAACCAGAGGAGCCGGAAAACCAGCCACGAATTCCACTCGCAAAACCACCACCACCAGACTCGGCAGGGGCAGCAGCTGTTTCAGTAGCTGCAGACCCAAACCAATTTTTTACAGTGCTTCCAAGACTGGGTGCAGGAGCTGTCGAAATCGCTGGCTGTGGAATGGGTGCCACCGGTCGAACAGAGGCAGAATCACGAATGATCCGAATGGGGTCTGCTTGCACGGGCTGTGGTACATTAGGACGAATATCCATGGAAATATTGTTGGATTTCCCAATATCATCCAGGTTCACAAGTTCAATTTCATCTGCCTTGATCTCACCACCACCTCCAAATGAAGGAGAGGCACGGGAAGGACTCCCTAACTTCTTTTGGTTTGCCAATAGACCCATATCCAATGCATCCACACTACCGATGTCAATGGTTGCGCCTACATCCTGTGCTATATCAATATCCGGAAAGGAAACCTCTTCAGCAAAGCGAATGGTCGGGCCAGACATCTCTCTTATCCTATACGCCATCTCATTTTAGATTGCTAAACGCATATGTTCTTTCAATTAAATTGAAAAACATATGGGAATTTTTTATTTGAAATAGTGTGGGGAATAATGAAAGCAAAGCTGTTTAGTGCTTGCGGGAGCTCTTCTTGGCCTTACGGCTAGCCTTGCGGC
>JACCDX010869143.1_pt1 | contig 12210 bp, 2 predicted proteins | sample 7449681 | NCBI WGS metagenome assembly JACCDX01 (sample SAMN15323450, study PRJNA562643) | freshwater metagenome | isolation source: river surface water | place: USA:Blue River Watershed | collected 2017-08-18 | reverse complement strand
GTATTTCCCATGTCGTAGTAGAATGCTAGGTCTTGTGTAACAATGGCAGGAGAGTATTCTATCGCCATTACTTTGTCTCCACTACTAATCTGTCCACATCTTTACGCTCGCCATAAACTGTATAGAAACACTTAACTGGCTTACCGGTTTCGTTTACTACATACACTCGATTGTCTTCAATGCGATCAACATACAGTTGTTGGCCAGCGCCGTTGGCTGTTAGGTTAACTGTGATGCTGTCGCTGTGTACAAGACCTAACCAATAGTCTGGCAATTCAATCACTGATTCACCGTCAAGTTTTCCACGAACATAAACACCATTTTCTGGACCTTCTAAACAGGCATACTGTAACTTCATGCCTTCTTTAGTTGGGTGATCAATCAAGAAGCTTTTAGTTGTAGCAGTTAAAAGACCAGTAACATCAACGCCTGCTGAGTTTGTTGTAAGTCTAACAGCACCGTTATAACGTAAATCTACATAACGGTTTGTTCCAAAACCTTCACCATAGATCAACCATTGATTATTAGTATCGTCATAGATGCCCCAACCGTTACTGCCATCGTGCATGAATACGCAACGACCGTTAATACTATAACCTTCCCAACTGTTCTTACCGTTACCAGCTGTGGTCACAGTACCGTAGTCACCTAGTACACTAGCACCAACACCAATTTCAAACATGACTTCGTCGGCATCTCTAAATTGAGTCATGCTGTCATTGACGTGTCTAATTGCCCACGATCCGCCTTCGTCAAGTAGACCTATTTCGTTAGAAGTATTACAGTACAAGTAACCTCTGTTGGTTCCGGAAGTTCTTAAAATTAAACCAGAAGATGCTCCAGTACCGTTAAAGTAATGATAATTTGATGCTTGGTTATCATAGTACGGAGCAGTTAAACCTTGGCTCCATTGAATGTAGAATCTGTCAGTACTGCCTTCTTGCCATCTTATGTAAGGACTATTAGATCCAGATAGTACCATCTTAGCGTCAGTGGCGCTACCTACAGTAAATCTATAACTGGTGTTGGCTCCTGCTCCGATACCCAAGAAGTTAGGAATATAAACACCGTTACCAAATTCACTGCTGTTGTTTAATCTTAAATAGCCGTCGTTGAAGTCTGCTGTAACTGCGGCTCGACCATTGAAGCTAATACCTCGGTCATCGTTGGTAGAATTGGCTGTAAAGTCAAGAGCATCGCTGGTATCTATACTGATATTAACAGCAGAGCTAGTTCCAAAGGTAGCAGTTCCGCCAGATGCCAGTGTTAAGCAAGTTGTTCCGTTAATAGTAGGTAAGGCACCACTAGATCCGCTGTTAGTTTGATTAGTGACAAATACTAGACTGCCACCAGTGTTGGTTCTTCCGCCAATAATATAATTAGCTCCGTTGTTGCCTAGTTGTAGGTGTTGCCAACCTAATTCTGCTAGATAGTTATCAGAGCCGTCATAACGTTGACGGATAACACTGCCGCTGGCATTGGTGATACCGCTGCCGGTATAAAGAGCACCAACTATACCAGTTCCGCCGTTGACAACAAGACTACCTGTAGTAGTGCTGGTACTTGATATGTTTGTAGGCAAATAGAACTTTCTTGTATTATCAACTTCTAAGAAACTGTTCATAGTTCCATTAGTAGTCAGTGTTCTTGCCCAGTATAGTATTCCGTTGCTGCCTGCCATACCCATAGCTGAGTATGTAGTGCTGTCCATCTTAATACCAATACAGTTAGTACCTAAACTCCATCCAGAAGTTCCGTCTGCGATGCCTACACCAAGGTATGTACCTGCGGTGGCATCTTTTAATATTACTTGACTCTCTCCACTTGAAGAATAAAAAGCTCCTGCGCTGGTTCTGTTAGCAACACCGAGTCCGCCGTTAACTACTGCGCTGCCTGTTGTTGTACTTGTAGAATTTACAGAGTTAGAATTAATAGTTAATGAAACGGTGCCACTGCCGCCTCCGTATAGTTTTGTACTTGCTGATCCAGTATTTTGATAACCAATGTACATCCCGTCTTGATTAGATGTACCAGCATTTCTAATAACTCTAAAACTAGCGTAGACGTCGTTGGTGGCAAAATCAATACCTTCGGCGCCACCAGGTAGACCTGATCTAATAATTTCATTAGTAGTAATTGTGCCCAATCCAGCAGTTGAACCAATATTGATATTGCTAGTGCTACCTGATACGCCGCCTGTTCCTAAGTTAATAGTTTTTGTAACACCGTTCTGCATTGGAGCAGAAGCAAAATTATAGGTGCTGGCTGAAGCACTAGAACCACCAATTGTAATAGTTTGACTGGATGTAGCATTACCAATATTTAAAGTAGTGGCTGCGCTAAAAGCACTTACGGTAAGGGCATTGGCATCAAATACCGAAGCTGTTGAAGCTACTGTAGTAACATCTCCGCCGTTGACTGCGATATCTCCAGGTAATGTAGCATTACCAACATTACTTACTCTAAATCTTTCAGCTATAGAGGCACCATTGTCCATTAATCGAACAACAAAATCAAAGTCTTCAGCGTTGAGTGTTACATCTGTTGCTATAGCTTCAATTCGCATGCCAACTTCGTTGTTGTTATTGCTGGTTTCAGCTACGAATTGTAGGCCAGTGGCCATTCCGTTTGCTGGTGTGCCGCTGGTTGTGTGTGCTAGGGTAATTGGAGAAGATACGCTGGCTGCAGTAGCATCGTCTATGGTGATAGTCAGTGCGTTTGGCACACTTAGGTTGTTAGATGTAAATGTAACTGTGTCGGTAGACGCATCACCTAATGTAGTATTTCCATTAACTTGTAGATTATTTCTAACTGTGGTTGTACCACTAGTTGCTCCAACATTCACTGCTGTACCAGCACCAGCAAAATTTACTGTTGTAGCGTTAGCATTGGCCAAGTTAAAAGTACTTGTTGAAACTGTCAAGTCACCGCCGTCGATATTAACATCTCCATCGACGTCTAAATTATTTTTAACAGTAGTTGTTCCTGTAGCAGCGCCAATGTTAACCGCAGTGCCGGCTCCGGCAAAGTTTACGGTTGAAGCTGTAGTGTTTACTAAATTAAATGTGCTGGTGCTAACTGTTAAGTCACCACCGTCTATGTTGACATCTCCGTCAACATCTAAGTTATTCTTAACATTGGTAGTACCGGTAGCTGCGCCAATGTTAACTGCTGTACCGGCGCCCGCAAAGTTTACAGTTGTAGCAGTTCCGTTGACTAGATTAAATGTTGTCTGATTGGTGGTAATATCTCCGCCTCTGACTTCAAGATCTATGTCAACTTGTAGATTGTTTTTAACAGTAGTTGTTCCTGTAGTAGCACCAATATTAACAGTAGTACCGGCACCGGCAAAATTAACTGTAGTGGTAGTAGTGTTCCATAAATTTACTGTTGTTTGGCTACCTACTACAGTGGGATTGTTAATGGTCAGTGTTCCTGTAGTAGCACCTAGACCTATCGTAGTACCAGCGCCAAACGCATTAACTGTGGTGGCCACTGTGTTAAACACGTTTTGAGTAGTTAGCGCACCAAGTATAGTTCCACTGTTGACTGTAGTTGAGCCGCCAATAGAGCTGCCAATTACAACGTTGGTAGTAGAGCCTGCTGCTCCACCTGTACCAATGTTGACTGTTTTTGTTGTTGCTGTGGCTGTAGGAGATGTACCAAAGTTGTAGGTACTAGCGCCAGTGCTGGCATTACCAATACTGATTGTCTGAGCACCAGAGGCATTGCCAATATTAACAGTAGTGCCGGCGCCAAACGCATTAACAGTTGTAGCAGTTGTGTTTAATAAATTAAATGTTGTTTGGTTAGTGGTTAAATCGCCGCCGCGAATGTCAACGTCTAAATCTACTTGTAAGTTATTCTTAACATTAGTAGTGCCAGTGGCAGCACCAATATTAACTGCTGTACCTGCTCCAAACAAATTACCAGTTGTAACTGTTGAATTGAGTAGGTTAAAAGTAGTAGCAGTCGATGTAATATCTCCGCCATTAACAGCTAGATCACCTGAAAGTGTAACATCGCCAGTTACGCCCAGTGTTCCTCCGACAAATGCTTTTTTAGCAATTGCTATACCACCTGCGGTATATAAAGATGCTGTTGTATCTGATGATGAAGCAGCATCGTTTGCGCTTAGAATATCTGCCGCGTCAGTCACGACGAGGCCGTTTTTTACGACGAAATCATTAGTTGCCATTCGGTTTCCCTCTCCACCGGTTGACAGCGGCGTCGTGCCGCTGTCGTATCATGTATTTATTAGATAGTATTCAAGTAGCGTACTACTCGCACTTTGATGGTATTTCCTGCTGTTGCTTGAGCTAGTAATCTAGCATTAGGAGAACTAATATCAGCTGTAAATGTAACTAAATTGTTACCAGATCTAATCACAGCATAATCTGTGATAGTGGCAGTTGTGCCATCTTGTAACATCAGTATTTCACTAATTTGATATTTCCCAGCATCAGTACCACTTGTACATTCAACTTGAACAGTAAACTTAGCTGAACGATAAGTTGCTGTTGCGAAAGAACTTACTACAGTAGCTGACGCATCAGTGATTGAAGCTGTTTCGCCTGAAGTGATATACAATTGGTCATTGACTACTGTAGTAGCACCTGTCTTAACTGTAGAACCAGTAGCGCCAGTAGAACCAAGGTTAATTGTACCAGTTGTAGTTCCAGTGTAAAGATTAACTGTACCTGTAGTTACATCGCTGGTTAAGTTAATTGCTCCGCTAGCAGTGCTATTAATTTTAAAAATATTTCCGGTTACAGCACCACCATAGGTAAATGTACTTGCGCCAGCTGAGGCTGTAGTAGCTAAATTAATAGTTCTAGCACCAGTTCCGCTGTTAGCTAAAAATAAATTAATTGCTGACGCAAATGCTGCCGCAGATGTAGCATTACTGTTAAACATATTAACAGTGGTCATTGTCGTTGCTAAATTTAAAGTGGTAGCTGAGCTAGCATTGTCAATGTACATTCTTGTAACAGGAGTTTGTAAAACTTCCGTTACAACTCCTGAAACTCCAGCAGTACCTGTTTGAAAATTAATACGTCCGCTTAAGGCTGTTCCACTGCCTAAACCACTTCTTAAAGTTAGATCTGCGCCCTGAATGTTTGTACCAACTCCGCTCTCTGCTTTGATCAACGCATTAACTGGAGAAGCACTTGCTTCACTGCTTCCAATGGTTACATTTCTGTTACGAATGACCATAGTAGCTGCTTTTTCAATAGTACCAACTATTGGTAAGTTTGTTGCGCTAAATGAGGTTGGCAGTTTAAGTGAGAAAGTAGTGCTGGTTGCGCCGGCACTAGTTACTGGCCAGGTACCGTTTAACAAAGCAGTACCAAATCCTGAAATAGTAACTTGATCCCCTACTTTGATTCCTAGACTTTTATTAGTATTAGTAAACACAACAATAGAACTTGCGGTAATTGATCCGGTTGTTGCTGTACTTAGATAAACTCTAGTAGCGTTTACACCCGAAACGGTTGTTCCTGCAGCAATGTTTGTTCCTTGTACTAACATTCCTGCTTGAATACCAGTTGTACTAGCTATTGCTAATTCCGTAGTTCCGCTATTGGCGTTTGCGCTCAATGTTGCGCCTACAGCTCCTATATAAACATTTCCATTACTTGCTGTTGTAGAAACAGTTGAACCTGTGTTACTATAACTAAAGGTGTCTAAACTGAGCACAGTCACTGAAGCATTAACAGTATTGAAAGACACATCAGTGCCACAAACAACGGTTACTGTATCACCGGTTGTTAATCCGTGATTAGAAGTTGTTACAATAGTGGCTACATTGCTTGCGTTTCTTGCGATGGTGCTTATAGTAACTGTTAATCCTACTTGGGCTGTTACAAAATTAGTGCCAATACCTAAATAGCTCTTAACAATAGATGTTAAACTTTCAGTTCCACTAGACGCACCAATATAAACACTCGATGCGTCTCCGCCTATTTCAACAGCTTTTGCGTTTGTGTTAAACAAACTTGCTCCGCTAGTACTGGCTGTAGAAATAGTAGAACCATTTGTAGTTAATCCTGTTGCTAATGTTAGGCCGGCACTCCATTGAGGAGCTGATCCAGTACTGGTCATAACAGTGTCTGCGACACCAATGTTTAGTGTGTTTAATGTAGTTGGAGCGCTGGCGTAGATCATATCACCAACGCCGTAGCTGGCAATATTTGTACCGCCTCTATTTACAGGCACCGGAGAAGTTAAGTTAGCGGGATTTAAGAAGTAACTAGAGTCATAGGTATCAAGTGTACCTGCGTCAATTACTCCAGATTTAATTAATACTTGTCCATCAGCAAGACTGTCACCAGTGCCAACGCTGAACTGTGTAGTGTTAAAACTTGCTACACCAGTTGTTGAGTATCCACCAGTGCCTCCAGTCTTGTTGACTTTATTGACATCAAATGTTAAATCTCCATAGAACGGACTTGATCCACTGCCTGTAATGCTTAGTACACTACCAACTGCTGTTTGAGCACTTTTTACTGCGGTTGACCAAGTTGAATCGCCTCGTAAGAATGTTGAACTGTTGGCTGTGCCGGTAGCAAGTCTTGATGTAGCAACAATACCAGAAATAATGTTGCTGGCATCAATATTGGTTGTAACTAGGCTGTTCCAATTGTCTCGAACTGTACTGCTGGTGTTTACTGTTCCAACGACTTTGATACTAGCCTTTACCACTGTGATATTGCCGCTGCCAGTAGCAGTTAGATCACCGGCACCTAATACAATACCCGCAGTTGAACTTAGGGCATCTGCTCGAAGAGCGTGTACTGTAAAGCTGTTAGTTGTTACACTACCAACGAACCAGAATGTGTTTTGACCAATTTGAACGCCACCTTCATAGGGTAAATCTGGTCCTAAAATACGGAAGGCGTCGCCTGTACTAAATCCGTGTCCTGGAACTGTGAAAGTGTTGTTGACAATATCAACTGCCTTTCTTGTAAATGTATGTCCAGCACCAGTAGAAGTAGACAACGAAATGATAGTTGATAAGTTATAATTGGTATAAAGTTCTATTGTACTTGAATTAATTACTTTGACATAATAGACATTACCGTTTAACAAGCCTCCCACTGCTGGATCAACACCAGGACTGTAGAGTACAGGATCACCGCTGGTAAATCCGTGAGCAGCTAATGTAGTAATTCTATTTGTCACTGTGTCAATGCCGCCGCCGGCACCGGTTGACCTTGCGTCAAATGTTGCTACTACACTGTCTGTAGCACCAAAAGTTGTGACAACACTTGAGTTGTGCTCGACAAAGTCAGGAGCACCACTGGTAGCAACAAATGTTTGACCTCCAGTTAAATTCAAATAGACTCGTTTTTCAACAGCGCTGATTGTAATTTGGAAGCCAGACCCAGCGCCACCAAGGTCTGCGTTGCTAGCAGACAATGTGTTTGAACCAGGTGTTGAAGAATAGCCAGCACCGCCAAATACAATATCTACATCAGTGACAGAGCCTGCTGCCACTGTGATGTCTGCTAGTGCGCCAACACCAGATCCAGTGACATTGGTCAATGGTACTCGAGTGTACAATCCGCTGGTATATCCACTACCGCCAGTTAGTCCTGTTAAGTTGTTTACTGAAGTGATAACCCCAGATTTATATTCAGTAAATTCACCTTGACTTAAAGAGTCAGCTGCTGTAACTACTGAACGAACTGTACCAGTTTCACTTGCCGGTGTAAAGAATTTTAGAGTAGCAGTTGTAGTACTTAATACACTCGATGATTGAGGGAATGTAATTGTAAAAGGTCTTGGATCAATAGACATATTGATCGATGTGATTTTAGAACCTTTAGGAATATTTCCAGCTGTATCAAATACAAAATCTCCTAGAGTAATTGTTCCAGTTAACGCAGCAGCCGGAACACTTCCTGTCATAGTTAAAGCATTAGATGCTCCGTCTAGAGTAGCAGTTGCTGTAGTAGTCGCTGAAGCTGTAGAATCTGCCGCAACGTTGTCGTAATAGAATTCTGTTGCGCTAGTTACAGTAATATATTTTGAAGCATCAAAACTTGCTGTTCCAGCATCAATTTTTACAGCATTACCTGTGGTAAAATTGTGTGCCGCAGTAGTTGTAATATGAGCTTTATTGTCATATCTAAATGCCTTGCTAATAGATCCATTAGTGTAAGTTGGACTCATGGATGGATCTAATACAAGATATTGTCCGCTGGTACTTGTTCTTAAGAAATAGTTAGCAGAAGACTGAGACGCTGGTGTAACAACACTACAAGTCACTGTAGAATTTGTATCGCTAGGAGTTCTGTCTGTGCCAATAATTAAAGTATCCCCGCTGGCAGTAAATGGAGTATTGAATGTGCTGCCTACACTGCCAACAATTACACTGGTTGCTCCGGTGTATGTTGATTTTAAAATACCGCTGGCACCGCCGTAATAGATTGTTCCTTGAACTGTAGCTGTTCCCGGATTAACATTTGAAAATACTGTAAATGAACCGGCACTACTGCTGTTGACTAACCAAACACCGTTGTATGTGCTAGGAGTTACGCCTTCAATTAAAACGTAGGTACCTCTAGTAACAGTCACTGCTCCGCTGTGCGTTACTGTAAAACTATTTGTACCGCTGGTAATAGCTGTAGTGGCCGTGTTACCTGTTGTTTGAATTACTGTTGTTCCGATGGAAGCTGTAACTGCTGAACTTAAGGTTAATTCTTGTTGCTCAAAATTTTCAGTAGCAATGTCTCCAGACAACATATCGTTAGCTGGAATGTTTTCAACTTGACGAAGTCTGCTGTCTAAACCAGCTGAGCTAAAGTTAGTAAAACTTCTCGAAGTTGGAATTAGGTCGCTGTTAATTTGTCCGTTTGAGTTAAGTTGAACCAATGACCCCGGAACTGCGTTTGTAGAAACGTTTTTATCAAGCACATTACCTAAACGATTTTGTGCGTAGCTATACACAGCTAATTGTGTACTGATCCTTGTGTCTTTAGGACCTCCCGGTTCGTTTTCACCTAAGTCTACGTCTGTTGAAATAGTTTCAACAGTAACACCGCCCACACCTAATCGTAGAACGTCGAGTGTATCAACAGTAATTTTGTTTGTAAATGTTACGTTACCTGTTCTGTTAAAAGCTGTAATAAAACTACCAACTTTAAAGTCACCTAGTTCGTTTGTACCTGAGGTATAAACTCGACCCCCGTTCTGAGAAACTTGTTCGTATCTAGCATCAGTTTGTCCACCGTTCTGTGGCAAGGCGTTATAGTCAGTACCTGATCCAGCATATTCCCATGTGTGGCTTGAACTGTTAGTAACACTTGGTCTGTGGAACCAAATTTTCTTACCAGGTAAAGTTGCTGTGCTAGAAAATACTCCACCTGTGATAGTAGGAATTACTTCAAGTGTTGCGCCATACAAATCTGTTCTAGTGTCTACAGACGAAACTGTATATGACACTCCAGATCCGTTTTGTGTTACAATAGAAGCACCTGCGGCAAATTGATTTCTAGTTTCTGTTAGTCCAATAGTAACTTTGTTAATACAGACTACTAGCTCTCTTGTTCCGCTGTTATAGCTGTAGACATAGGCATTGTTTGGAAAACCACTGGTTATACCTGTTAGTACATCCCCCGGGCTAAATGTGTAACCGCTAGGACTTCCTGCAGCTAAAGTTAATGTTTGGAAGTTTGAATGCTTGTCTGTAACTTCACCGACATACATTTCAAAGTCTTGTTTCTTTAACTTCTGTGTACCGGCGCCAACAAATGTAACATCTACTACTCGTGTAAGGCTATCGTCTAAACACAAATTAAATGTATCTGCGGTAAGGTATTTGATCCAAAATACATCACCGTTAAACATTCCACCAATATCAGTACCCCCATTAGTGTCATAGGTTACTTGATCGCCATTATTAAACCCGTGAGCCACAATGGTAAATGTATCAGTACCGGGGTTAACGTCTAAGGCAGCGTTAAAACTCTTTTCTAAATATGTTGGTAGGTTATTTTTATAGCTACTGGTGAGGTCTGCGTTAGTACTTGGATCGTATAGTCTTACCACAAATTCTTCAACTGGCCCGTTAGGTCTTTGGAAACCAAACGCAGTTATAGTTTGTCTACTGCCGATAGAACCTGTAGTTCCAATATAACCTTTATCAAAGGCAAAGGCGTTAGGACTAAATCCTGAAGCACGTAGCGCATACAAGCCAAAGTTTGTAGCAGAGTTAGTAATAGAACAGTAGCCGCCACTTTGTGTGTAAGTACCGTTCAACATGAAAATCTGGAAACACGAAACTAGTTGTACATAAGCATCGTTGATAACACGCCATCCTGTACCGCCAAATGACAACATAGTAAAGGCGTTGGCAACCATTGACTTACCTTGCTCAGGGGCTGGACCGCTTACTGGATTTTCTGCTTCAATTTGATTTTGTGGAGTGTTAGGTGTAACAACTTTTGAGCCGTCAACTAGTACACCGTTACCGCCTAAGAATGAAATAATAGAGCAGTTTTGAATATATGGAGATTGACTGATTAATGGCTTTGTAACAGGTAGGTATGTATAACCTGTACGATCGCAGTTAGGGTCTAATGGATCATCAAATGCCACAGCATAAGCAAAGGTATAACTAGGAACTCCGCTAGATAATCCATCACGGAATGTAAATTCACCAAAGTAAGTGCTGTTACGTGTTCTTAACATATCCAACCCTGGATTTAAAGGTCGAATATTAACAGAACGTAAGCTATCACCTAACACGGTTACGTTATCAGGGATAATAATTGGGTTATCTTCATAGTACTCGCCGGCACTAACCATAACGTTAATACGTTGTCCGTTAGGTATTCCGCCCGAAGTATATACTAATCCAGAAGCAATTTGAAGAGCACGCTTGAGTGTTAAAACTGGTGCGGTGATACCGTCGTTGGCATCATCACCTTTTTGCGAACTTACATAAATTCTGTTTCCGCCAAATGTGTCAGCATCTGCCCAATCTAAATTTCCAGATCCGTCAACTTTTAGAAATTGGCCTACACCGCCAATTGTTGTAGGCAGTGTTAATGTATAATTGCTTGCTAGGGTATTTGGTGCTTTAATACCTGCGTAGTTTGATCCGTTGGCAGTCAACTCTTGCATTTGAAGAGTCTTTGCGTTGGCAATACTAGTATCTTGGCTTATTCCAACGTGTGTGCTGGTTGCTGATATAACTTGTACACCGTCGGCAGTAGTAGTGACAGTGCCATTACTTCCAGTATCAGTTACAGTTACATTAGAATCGTTTTTAAAAATTGTAGACGTAATGTCTAAGATGCTGTCATCGTCTTTCTTTAAAAAGACTTTACCATCATTGGTGTTTAATGCTAGTTCGCCGGCTTCTAAATCTGCGGCTACAGGTACTTTTCCAGCTACACTGGAACGTTTGTGTTTAATTCTACTTGCCATGTTGTCATCCTAAAAAGGTTGGGTCAAGACTTTCGTCGCCCAGCGGGTCAGGGTGGGTTTCCCCACCGCCCTTAATAACTTCCACCGTCTATTGTATCTGTCCAAACAGGTACATTACTTGCGTCTGTTGTTAAAATTCCATAACTTGTTGTTGCATTACTACCCGGATTACTTGCGGCTGTTACAGCTAGACCGCTTGTATTCTGTCCGTAGATAACTCCGTTTGTAGTAAAGCTACTTTGACCTGTACCACCATACTGTACTTCTAAGTCTGAGGTCAGTGTCAGTGTTTTGATATTTACCGTTGATCCAGTGCCACCTAAATTGATTGTACTTGCGCCGCTGCCAGCTACATTTAGTGTACCAGTAGTAAGATTATTGAACAGCTCAACAATACCAGTTGTTACATCGCTGGTTACTGTTACAGTTCCGCTAGCTGTTCCAGCAATCTTTAACTGGTTTCCTGACCATGCTGCGCCAAAAGTTAATGAGCTAGCACTGGCAGTTTGAACTGCAAGTTCAAGTGAAGTTGCTGCGGCAAAAGCATTAATAGTTGTAGGACTGTTTAATACATTAAATGTTGACTCATTAGTTGTTAAGTCACCACCGTCTATGTTGACATCGCCGTCAACATCAACAATACCTTTGAACGTTGTTGTTCCGCCAACAGCACCGACATTGATTGCTGAAGCTGCTCCACCAAAATTAATTGTTGAAGCGTCAGCATTTAACAAGTTAAATGTGGCAGCATTAGTTGTTAAATCACCGCCT
>JACCDX010404156.1_pt1 | contig 12212 bp, 11 predicted proteins | sample 7449681 | NCBI WGS metagenome assembly JACCDX01 (sample SAMN15323450, study PRJNA562643) | freshwater metagenome | isolation source: river surface water | place: USA:Blue River Watershed | collected 2017-08-18 | reverse complement strand
GCCCGAAGGATATCGAGCTGAGCCAGAAAGGCGAGGCGGAGCGCATTGGCCCGGCTTTGCGCTTGCTCCGGGCTTTTGCCGACCATCGAGACCAAGATAAGGTTGGTTTGATCAATGAGTTTGATCGTCGGCGCCGGAAAGCCATCGCCCTCTTCACGGGCCCGAACGGCGGCAGCCCGCAACGTCACATCGGCTGAAAGAAGTTGTTTGTAATTCTCCGTCGGGCTGAGCGTCGGGCTTGAAAAAGCAGAACTCGCCGCAGTTTGCGCCTGTCCGATCGATTCCAGATTGAGCGAGCTGCCCATGCCCGAACCGGGTAAGATCAGGCTAAACTCGCTGCGATAGCTGTTGGGCATCAGCACAAGATACGCGCCCGTTGCGCCAAAGATCGTGGCAAGCACCGGCGCCATAGTAAGGAAATAGCGCTTATAGCGTCCCGCCGTCGGCAGCCCTTCGCGCACGATACGCCAAAAGCGCAGCAGCCGCCTCGGCTGGGGAATGTGTTCCTGATAGGTCATTATCTGAGGCCAACCAGCATCGCGGGCGAGAGCATGCTGCCAAACACCCCGACAACGTCGACCAACGCCATGGTGCGGCTGTCATAACAGGCAACAGCGTCGCCAGGCATGAAAAAGGGGTTGAGGCTATCCCGATCCGCCCCTCGAACAAGACCTTCCACCGAGCGGGTAACGACGACCGATCGACCGGTGATCGGGTTGCGGGAGATTAGCACCGCCTGACGGCTTGCGTTCATTGCCGAGCCGCCGACACAGTTCGCGAGGACAAGCCCCTGCAACAGGCGCGTGCCATAAGGCACACCTGAATCAGACGTGCCGGGCGCGGCAGGTCGGGCGAGGTTTGAAAGATAAATGCGGATGCCCGGGGCCGTCACACTGCTCGGGCGGACATAGTCGGGATTGAAGCAGGACGTCGACGGGACAATGATCCGATCACCCGCCGCCAATTGGGGGTCGGCAGGCACGCCACCGGTAAAAGCAGGGGTCACATCGACCACAGCATACATCTCTCCCCGCACGAGATAGATGCTGCGCGCCGCCGCGTCGGGGCGCAGGCCTGCCGCGGCCCGGAGTGCGGTCGACAAGGTCCGGCCTGTGTTAAAGTCCCCCGAGGCGGGATGGTCGATCGTCGCAGACCGCATCTCGCCCGCCCGCTCCCCAGCGCGCACCAACCCCGGCTCAAACACGGCGCCTTCAACAGAAACCCGCACCCCTGCTGCCTCTGCCTGCGCGAGCGTCACATTGCCTGCAATATCCTGAATAAACCCATGGTCGAGGAGCGCCTGACGCACCAATTGTTCGACCGTTGCCAAGCGCTGTCCAGCCACGTCAAAAGGGGCAAGGCCTTTTAGAACAAGCTGGCCATTGGCGCCAACCACATAGCTACCCGAAAGCACATCTGCGTCACCGCTGATCGACAGTTTCAGCCGGTCACCAGGTCCAATCAGGTCCGGCATGGCAGCAAGTGCAGCGGCATCGACCTGGGTGCGCCCTGCCACAATCGCCGGCACCTCGGGGATGCGGCATTCATGCGCGCTGAGCCGGTGCAGCTGCTCTTCGGGCTGATATTGCGCCAAGGGAGGGTTGGCCGCCTTGGGCATGGTCGCACAGCCAGAAACGAGCGCAGCGCCCAAGATAAGCGGGACGAAAGCAGGGTGAACGGTCATATCTTTTCCTGAGTTTGACCGAAAAGCAGCAATCGCCGTGCCAAAAAGACCGCCCCTCCCAAAAGCGATGTTAAAACGGCGCCTTGGCCTGTCTGCCGCGAGGAATGACAGCCTCAACGGTCTCGCAAACTGCACGAACTGCCCTTTGCATTCTGCACAAATGGCGCAATGCAAGATGCAACCCCACTCCCCAAATCACGTATTTCTGGGCCTTTGACGCTTGGCATGGTTCCTGCGGCTGCGGCTTGTCCTTTGACACCCGATGGAGATCATGATGTCCTCAAATCGTTCGATCCGTACTGCCGTCTTTCCCGTTGCTGGACTTGGCACCCGCTTTCTGCCGGCGACCAAGGCGATGCCCAAAGAGATGTTGCCGATCATTGACCGGCCCTTGATCCAATATGCGGTCGATGAAGCACGCGAAGCCGGGATTGAACGGCTTGTTTTCATCACTGGGCGGGGCAAGACGGCGATTGTCGAACATTTCGATATGGCCTTCGAACTCGAAACCACGATGCGAGACCGCTCCAAAGCGCTCGATGCGCTGGCGCCAACCCGGATCGAGCCCGGCAATCTGCTCACAGTCCGCCAGCAAGTGCCGCTGGGCCTTGGCCACGCCATTTGGTGTGCCCGAGCGGTCGTCGACCATGAGCCCTTCGCTGTGATCCTGCCAGACGAGTTGATGGTCGGCAAAAAGGGGTGCCTGAAGCAGATGGTCGACGCTTATGAAACGGTGGGGGGGAACCTCATCTCTGTTCTCGAAGTCCCGCATCAAGAAGTCTCAAGCTATGGCGTCATTGCCCCGGGCAGGCGCGATGGCTGCCTGACCGAAGTGACCGGCCTTGTCGAAAAGCCGCGCGTGGAAGATGCCCCTTCAAACCTGATCGTCTCTGGCCGCTACATCCTCCAGCCGGAGGTGATGCAAATCCTTGAAGGACAGGAAAAAGGCACAGGTGGGGAAATCCAGCTGACCGACGCGATGGCGCAGTTGATTGGCAAGCAGCCCTTCCACGCTGTCACTTTTGCCGGCCGCCGTTTTGATTGCGGTAGCAAGGCCGGCTTTGTCGAAGCGACGCTGGCGCTGGCGCTGGCGCGGCCCGACCTTGCAGATGAGGTCAAGAAAATGGCGTGGCACCTGCTCGAAGAAGCTGGCCCCGCCAAGGCCGCCTGACGGCGCAGTTGAACCTTGGCCATTTTCCGGGCATCGGAGAGGAATGTCGCATCTTTTCATCTTCGGCCTTGGATATGCCGCCAGCCAGATTGCCCGCGACGTTACCGCGCGAGAATGGCAGGTTATCTCAACGGGTTCTTCGGGCAGTATCCGGTTTGACGACCAAAGATCGGTCCAGCTGGGGCTGGCAGAAGCGACGCATATCCTTTCTTCGGTTCCTCCGATGGCCGATGGTGACCCGGTGCTGGAAGCCTATGGCGCAGCGCTGAAGGCCGCTGCTGCTCGCGGCGTCTGGATCGGCTATCTTTCCTCCACCGGTGTCTATGGCGACACAGACGGTGCCTGGGTGGACGAAAGCGCGCCCATCAAAGGGCGTCGGGCCAATCGTAATGAGGCGGATCTTGACTGGCAGGCGCTCGGCGCGCGCGTCTTTCGCTTGCCCGGCATTTACGGGCCGGGCCGATCGGTTTTGGAGCGGCTAACCGAAGGAAAGGCACACCGCATCAACTTGGCCGATCAGGTGTTCAGCCGGGTGCATGTGGAAGATATCAGCAGCGGGGTGATCGCGGGGTTTGACGGGCCCGCCGGGGTGTATAACCTGTCGGACGATCTGCCCTGCCATCAAAATGCTGTGGTAGAACAGGGCGCTGCCCTGCTCGGCCTTGCGCCGCCGCCCATCCAATCGATGGAGGAGGCCGGATTATCCCCCATGGCGCGCGCTTTTTATGCGGAGAACCGCCGGGTCGCGAACGGCAAGGCGAAGCGGGTGCTCGGGTGGACCCCGCGATACCCCGATTATCGGTCAGGCCTCGCGGCGTGCCAGAACGCGCTAACTGCCTGAGTCGGTGCGCGTCGGGGCAAGGGCGATGACCATGCCGATCACGACGATTACCCCGCCGACAACGGTCAACGGCGCCCAACGATACCCTTCGAACACCGTTGAAATGCCCATCGCGATCACGGGGATCAAGACGTTGGAAAACCCAGCTTTGGCTGGACCGATATCGCGGATCAGGTTGAAATAAAGGGTGAAGGTGAGCGCACTCGCCGCGACGACCAGATACGCAAGGCCCAAAAAATAGCCAAGACTGTGGCCGATGACCGGCGGCCCGACCGTTAGCCACGACCAAATAGCATTGGCTGCTGTTCCGAACAGCATCGACCAGCCCAGCAGGCTCGTCATCGGTAAGGCTCGCGCACGGGCAGAGGCCTGCATCACATTGGGCACAGATGCAGTCAGGACCGCAGCGATCGTCAGGCCGACGCCTAGCAGCGTTTCGTCCGCCGAAGACGGATCTGTCCGCACTTCATGCGCAAAGAGCAGCGCGATGCCCACCATGGCGAGCAGCGATCCCCCCATGAAACGGCGGCTGAAGCGATTGCCCAGAAAAATGCGCCCGAGAATGGCATTGGGGAGGACCAGCAGCGCAAAAATCACGGCCACCAGCCCAGAGGTGATATGATGCTCCGCCTCGTAAACAAGGTTGAAGTTGAACGTGAACTGCAAGCCGCCCACCAGCGCGGCATAAGCGAGCTCATGCCGGGTGAAGCGGATGCGTTGCCCGCTGAACATGGCGATGCCCAGCATCAGCACGCCGGCAAAAAGGAACCGGTAGGTGACGGACCAGCTGGGCGGCACTTCGGCAATCTGCCCGCGCACGACAAACCATGTCGACCCCCAGATCAATGTCACGATCAGAAAGGGAAACAAGACCCGCGGCGCAAAAAAGGAAGGCTGGCGGTCGATCACAGCGCCGCAATCGCTTCAGCAAAAGCAGCAATTTCTGCTTCGGGCTGATCCCAACTGACCACAAAGCGGACTTCACCTTCAGCCCAATCGTAAAAGTCAAAGCCTTGCGCGCGCAGCCGAGCTGCTTCGTCTGCCGTCATCCGCGCGAAAACTTCGTTGGCTTCCACCGCATGAAGCAACCGCGCGCCGCACGCTGCCGCCAATCTTTGCGCCCCAGCGTTGGCGGCACGTGCGTTAGTGAGCCAGAGGTCATTTTCGACCAGCGCAACGATCTGCGCGGCCAGGTATCGGCCTTTGGAAAGTAAATGCCCGGCGCGCTTGCGCCGTTCGACGACGCCTGCTGCCTTGGCTTTATCAAAATAGACCAAGCACTCGGCTGCCATGCCGCCATTTTTGGTGAAACCAAAGGAAAGGACATCAACGCCCGCACGCCATGTCACGTCCGCCGGGCTGAATCCAATTGTCGCTACCGCATTGGCAAAGCGGGCACCATCCATATGGAAGCCCAAATCATGCGCCTTTGCGATCTCGCCCAGCGCCGCCACTTCATCGGGCGTATACGTCCGACCATATTCAGTCGCGTTGGTGATCGAAAGCGCATGAGGCTGCGCCCAGTGCACCCCGCCCGGCGTTGTTGCCAGCTTGGCCTTGAGCGCGTCGGCTGTCACCTTCGCACCTTCCCCTTCGATCAGGGCGAGCTTGGCGCCATGCGTGTAAAATTCGGGCGCTCCGCATTCGTCATTCTGGATATGCGCGTCTTTATGGCAGAGGATGCTGCCATAAGGCGGGCAAAGGCTCGCCAAGGCCAAGGAATTCGCGGCCGTCCCCGTGGCAACCCAGATCGCGGTGACATCCGTCTCGAAGAGGTTAGACATCAAGGCATCCAGCGATTGGCTGATCGCATCGCCATCATAGGCCGTGTCAACGCTGTTCGCGCAGGCCATCGCCTCCATCACCGCTGGATGGACGCTTGCGGCATTGTCGGAAAAGAAACGCATGGCCCGTGTCTTGGCGGGCAGGATCGGGCGGGTCAAGCAACCGATCAGGCAATGGTGCTGCTGGCGAGGATTGAACTCGCGGCCTCTCCCTTACCAAGGGAGTGCTCTACCACTGAGCTACAGCAGCGTGACCATTAAATGGGCGGCCCGGATCAACAGGCGACCGCAATGACGCGCGCCTATGGACAAAAGCTATGGACGGGTCAAGCACATCGCGCCAAATGGACACGAAATGAGCAAGAACAATCCAGAACGCGCCCGCCGCCTTGCCGAAGCGCTGCGGGCCAATTTGCGCAAACGCAAGGACCAGCAGCGCGAGGTGCCGGTAGAAGAGGCCGGGTCGCATCCCACAAACAAGCAAGGTGACGCCTGAACCGCTCATGCGACCTGACCCGACTGAACCCTGCCAGATTCAACCTGACATCAGGACATGACGAAGGCATTCAGCTTATTCCCATCCGGGTCGCGGAAATAGCCTGCGTAAAACGTCTCGCCCCGGGGGCCGGGGGGCCCCTCACATGTGCCTCCGTGCGCAATAGCAATTGCATAGAGCCGGTCCACATGCGCCTTGTCCCGCGCTTCCAGTGCGATCATGACACCGTTACCCACCGTTGCGGGCTGACCATCATAAGGGCGCGTGGCCGCAATACCCGCGCCGCCGCCCGGCGTTCCCCAAGCAATGAAATTCTCAAATTCCATCATCCGGCCAACGCCCATTTCCGCCGCGAGCGCATCGTAGAATTGCGCAGCCCGAGACAAATCATTTGTACCAACAGTCACATAGCCAATCATGCTTTCTCTCCTGTTGTTCACAGATGAGAACATTACATGAACAATGATTGCAGATCAACAAAAAGCAGAAGCGACCTGCCTGATCAGCCGAGCGACTGGCAGGCCTGTTTCAGCCAATCGCGCGCCGCGCCATCGATCTGCGGGCCGACGATCTCCAGCACCTTAGCGTGATACTCATCCCACCAGCGCAGCTCGTCGCGCGTCATAAGACCGGTATCCACAAGCGTGCGGTCAATCGGCGCGAAGGTGAGGGTTTCGAACCCGAAATAGCGGCCTTCTGCGCCTTCAATCTTCCGCTCTTCCACCAGCACGAGATTTTCCGTGCGGATCCCATATTCGCCCGCTTTGTAATAGCCGGGCTCGTTGGAGAGAATCATGCCGGGGACGAGCGCCTCTTCGGTTCCCGCCTGACCACCTGCCCCTTTACCTATCCGCTGCGGCCCTTCATGGACCGAGAGGAACGCGCCGACGCCGTGGCCGGTGCCATGGGCATAATCGAGGCCCACTTCCCACAAATATTGACGCGCAAGCGTATCGAGCTGGCTGCCGCGCGTCCCCTCTGGAAAGATGGCGCGAGAAAGCGCGATATGGCCCTTGAGCACACGGGTGAAGCGGTCCTTCATTTCCGCTGTGGGTTCTCCCGGCCCGATCCAGATCGTGCGGGTCACGTCCGTCGTGCCGTCAAAATATTGGCCGCCGGAATCGACGAGGTAGATGCTATTCGGATCCACCGCCCGGTTGCTCGCCTCATCGACCTTATAATGGCAGATGGCAGCATTGGGGCCTGCGCCTGAAATCGTGTCGAACGACAGGTCGACGAGCTTGCCCGTGGCCTGGCGGAACTCCTCCAGCTTGGCAGCAGCCGACAGCTCGGTCTGGCCTCCTTTTGGCGCTTCCATCGTCATCCAGTGGAGGAACCGCGTCAGCGCCGCGCCATCCCGCTTTTGCGCGGCACGGTGGCCCGCTTGCTCCACGGGGTTCTTGATTGCCTTGGGGAGCACGGTCGGGTCGCGTAGTTCGACAATTTCCGCCCCGCCTTGTGATAGGCGCGCGAAGATCGCTGCCACCGCCCGCTCCGGGTCTACCGCCACGCGTTTGCCCGCCATCGCCGCGAGCGCGGGCGTAAAGGCCGCACGGTCGTGCACGCGCACAGCATTACCGAGATGTTGGACGATCTTGTCATCCACCTTCGCCGGATCGACATAAAGGTCCGCCGTGCCGTCGTTGTTGAGCACCGCGAAGGACAAAGCGACGGGCGTGCGTTCCACATCGCTGCCCCGGATGTTGAACACCCACGCCACCGAATCGAGCGCGCTCATGATGGCGGCGTCGAGCTTTTCCTTGACCAGCCAATCGGCGACCTGCTGCCGCTTATCGGCGGACGACTGGCCGGTGAACTGGTCCTCAAGCACCATCAGCTTGGCGCCAGAGGGTTCAGGTTGGTCGGCCCAGATTTGGTCGACCGGGTTATGATCGACTGCGATGAGTTCTGCGCCCTTTTCAGCAAGCGCCTTGGTCGCGGCCTCGACCCATGTCTTGGTGTGGAGCCAGGAATCATAGCCGATCCGCGCGCCCTTAGGTGCGTGCTCCGCCAGCCATTTGGAAATGCTTGTTTCCATCGTCGATTGATAGGACCAGAGGCGCCCATCGACCTGCTCACGCACCTGAATGGTGTATCGGCCATCGACAAAGATCGCCGCTTCCTCGGGCAGCACAACCGCCGAGCCCGCCGACCCCCCAAAGCCCGTCAGCCAAGCAAGCCGCTGCGCATAGGCCCCCACATATTCCGACATATGCTCATCGCAGATTGGGACGACAAAGCCGTCAAGCCGATCCGCCTTTAACTGGTCACGCAAGGCGGCAAGGCGGGCTTCATAGCTGGACATGGAAAGTCTTTCGAAAAGCGGTTTATCTGTTGGGGAGGATATAGGCGGTCAAACGACAGGCGGAAAGCCCTCCCCCAGCCCCTCCCGCACGCGGGAGGGGTTAGGGGTGGGCTATCCCACCGACGCGTTCAACCGCTCCACAGCCTCGGCATACTCCTCCATAAAATCCTGCACGACCGAGCGCGCCGACACGATGTTATCGACCAACCCCACGCCCTGCCCAACAAAATAGGTCACCAGCTCCCGCGCCTTTTCATTGCCGCCTTCAGCGGCCTTGGTGGCCTTGTGGATCGCAGGTTCGGCGATAAGGGACTGCATCGGCATGGGGAGCGCGCCGGGGCTGTCCGGCCCTTCCCACGCCTCGGTCCATGCCGAAACAAGCTGGCGGGAATATTTGCCCGTGCGCCCTTTGGACCGCACCGTGTCGCGCGAGCGGGCCGAGACCATTTTCTCGCGGAAGATCTGTGAACATTCGCTTTCGGTCGTCGCGAGCCAGACTGAGCCGGTCCACGCACCTGCCGCGCCCATCGCCATGCACGCCGCCATCTGCGCGCCGGTCATAATCCCGCCCGCCGCCAGCACCGGCACAACATGCCCCTCTGCCTTCAATGCGCGCACGACTTCGGGAATGAGGACAATGGTTGAAACCTCGCCGCAATGCCCCCCTGCTTCGCCACCTTGCGCGACGATGACATCGCAGCCTGCTTCGGCCAATCGGAGCGCATGTTCCTTCGCCCCCGCCAACGCGCCCACGGGCACATCATGCGCGCGGCCCATCTTGATCATTTCCTTGGGCGGAACACCAAGCGCGTTCACGATCATGCGGATCGGGTGGTTGAAGGCGACGCGGAGGAGCTCCATCGCTTCTTCGGGCCAAAAAGGCGGCGGCGCATCGTCGCTGCGCGCACGCGCATGGTCGCCCGCGCTTTCCACGCCATGTGACTTAAGGAGGTTATCGACAAACTCCCGATGCTGGCGCGGAATGCGCTCGGCGAGCTTTTTGGACGTGAGGTCTTTTTCGTTCTTCACACTCAGATTTTCGGGGATCAGCACGTCAATGCCATAGGGCTTGCCGTCGACATGCGCGTCGATCCATTGCAGCTCAACTTCCAGCTCTTCCGGGTTGAACGCGGTTGCGCCGAGCACACCAAAGCCACCCGCTTTCGACACGGCGGCCACGACATCGCGACAATGGCTGAAGGCGAACAGCGGAAATTCAATGCCCAGCCGGGCGCACAAAGCGTTGGTCATATTTGCCTCTCCTTATCGGACGTGTATCACCAAGCCGATCGGGGAAAACAAGCATGTCAAAAGCATCGGTTATCTTGGCGGCCTTGGTGCTGGGGCTGGCTCTGGGGATCAGCCTTGATTCCGCGCATCATGGCCTCTCGGAATTTGCGGATATCGTCGGGACGCTTTGGCTCAATGGCTTGCGGATGACGGTCGTCCCGCTGGTGGTGGCGCTGCTTGTAACTGGCATTGCCCAAACGGCGGCAGCGGCGCGCGCAGGTAAGCTCGCGCTTCGGGCAGTTGTCACGATGATAGTGATCCTTTGGGGCTCCGCCACCATGGCGGCCTTTGTAACGCCTGCGCTGCTCGCGGCCTTCCCCATGCCTATTGAAGCTGGAGCGGCGCTCAAATCAGCGCTGTCGATGGCGCCCGCCACCGGCGAGGTGAAGCCTTTTGCCGAATTTGTCCGCGCGATTGTGCCGACCAATCCAATCAACGCGGCTGCCAATGATGCAATTCTGCCGCTCATCGTCTTCACTATGGCCTTTGCTTTCGCCGTGATCCGCTTGCCTGAGGAAAAGCGGAACCTGATCGGCGGCGTATTCGAAGCATTGGGCGATGCGATGCTGATCGTCATCAACTGGGTGTTGGCGCTGGCCCCGATTGGCGTCTTTGCGCTCGCTTATGTCGTGGGCGCGAAAGCCGGCACGGCAGCGCTGGGGGCGCTCGCGCATTATGTCGCGATCGTGACAGCGACGGGCACGGTGATCTGGCTGCTGTCGTTCGCGCTTGCCTATCTTGGCGGTGGGCAGAACCCCCTTCGCTTCTTCCGTGCTGCCATCCCCGCGCAGGCTGTCGCGATCTCTACCCAGTCCTCTTTGGTTTCCCTGCCCGCGATGCTGCGGGGCGTCGCATCGCTCGGCGTGCCTGCAGCGACAGCCGATCTGGTGATGCCGGTAGCCGTAGCGATCTTCCGCGCGACAGGGCCTGCCATGAACCTCGCCGTGGCAATCTATGTCGCGCATTGGATGCAGGTGGAATTGTCACCCTGGGTCTTGGCAGCAGGCGTCGCCGCGGCGGCCACAACGACCCTTGGCGCGGTGAGCCTACCGGGCACGGTCAGCTTCGTGACTTCCATCGCGCCCATTGCCTTGGCGATGGGCGTGCCTGTCGAGCCGCTGGCCCTGCTGATCGCGGTGGAGACTTTCCCCGACATCATGCGGACATTGGGGAACGTCACGATGGATATGGCGGTGACAGCGACGATCTCGAAACGGGCCGACGACGCGGCACCGAGGGACGCTTAAAGCCAGCGCCAAATCCCGGCGATGGGTGCGCCCAGCATCGGGTGGACATAGGTCGCAATCAACCACAGCACGATCCCTGCCAGTACCAGCGTCAGCCCCGGCCAAGCAGTGCGCCAGCTGGCCTTGCCAGAAAGCTGCGCTGCGAACGGCCAGAAGCTTGTCCGCGCGGCCCAGCCTTGCCATGCCGCGCCCATCAGCACCGCCTTTTTACGATCCTGCCCCGCCGAACCCCCGAGCGCGAGCACCAATAGGCCAAGAGTAAGCACAAGGCTGGCCGCATAAGGCGCAACCAGCGCATGGGTGATCGACCAGAACGCAAAGCCCCACATCATCGGGTGGCGGGTGATATGAAAGACGCCATGAACTGGCTTCGCCGCTGCGGCTTCAGCGCCTGGCGCAGGCATGGCGGGATTGCCAATCAACGAGCCGGTGAACAAGATCGACCCAAAAAGCATCAGCCCACTCGCGACGGCCCAGATGCCATCGCCCGGCGTCCAGAAATAAGCCCCGACCGGCGCCGCGCGAAACGCCTGCACCACCCAGAAAAAAGTACCAAGCGAAACAAGGGAATAGACACCCCGAAATCCATTTTCCCCAAGGCGGCCTGCCATCGGCGCGCGCAACGGGTGCGACATCAAGAAATGGGTGCCCACAAAGGCCGTCACGGCCAACACAAGCTCAAGCATCAAACCCTCCTCTGCCCAACGCTGGAAGAGTGTGCCGAGGAAGCGGGCGGAACGCTAGAAAATTTTCCGGAGGCTCACTTCCACCCGTCGACCGACCGGATCCATATAGCCGCGCTGATAGCGCAGAGGTGTTTGGCCCGTTGCATCCCGAACTTTTTGAACATCATTGAAGAGATTATCCACCCGCAGCGCAAGGCGCACCCCTTTCAGCACCGGCGCAGCCGCCACCACGGCACGCTTTTGATCAAAATTGAGAAACAGCCGAAGGTTGAGCGTTGTCAGGTCTGAAAAACGCAAATCCCCTGCCCGATTAGTCGTTTGGACTGATGAGGCAGTTTGGTGCGTGCCATTCAATCGCACGCCGATCCCGCGATTGAACCAACCGCCCTCCACTTCAAGCATGTGTCGCGGCGTGCCACCAGTTTGGCCGATTGCCGCCCCATTGAGCAAATCAAGGCGGGGGCCGCCCAAGGCCAGATCAATCTCATCCGAGAATTTGAGCGTGTGATAGACCGACAAGGACCAGCGACCACCCTGCCCGCGCCCAAAGGGGCCAAAGCTGGCTGAGGCCGCGCCACGAGCTGCTGGCGGTCCGGAAGCTGCAATCTGCCGTTGCATGCTCAAGCCCCACCGCAACTGATCGCTGCGTGACGCCAAGAAGTTCAGCGCCCGCTGATCAAGCGCGACCAGCGCCCCCTCCGCATCGCG
>JACCDX010316577.1_pt1 | contig 12212 bp, 11 predicted proteins | sample 7449681 | NCBI WGS metagenome assembly JACCDX01 (sample SAMN15323450, study PRJNA562643) | freshwater metagenome | isolation source: river surface water | place: USA:Blue River Watershed | collected 2017-08-18 | reverse complement strand
TGAAGCTTGTTTCCTGTAGTAGCAACAGAATCAAAATTGGATGGATTAAATTTTTCTTGATATATTTCAAACTCAGAATCATAAGATAAATTTTCTGAATCTATTGTAAGTCCTTCGGGATTGTAAAAAGCTACTATTTTGGATGGTTGATCAGTAGCATAATCTTTTATGACCTCAAGAGCTTGATTTTCAAATTGAATAGCAAGAGGTTCTACATTGTTATTATTCTGAAGTGAAATAGCTGATGGACTTTTAATCAAGTTATGTAAAGCTTTATATTCTAAAGTCGAATCATCTTCAAAATGATATTGCTTTCTTATTTTAGAAACATCATATCTTGAAGCTCTTGTTACTATTCTTCTAGCTAATTGAGAAAAGAAGAATGAATACTTATTGCTTCTAATTCTTTCAGAATAAACAATCAAGCTGTTTACTATAGAAGATACTAAATCTATGTCTCCAATAGATTCATTAATTACATTTCTAGCTATCATTTCAATATATACTAAAGAAATATTATTCAGTATATAGCTTGATGTATTGTAGAATTTTGATACACCTGAATTATATGAAGATGGGTAAGAACCAATCATCCTGCAGACAATATTATAATCTTTAGGTATTGATGGATAATGTGTAAAATCTTCCCATTTACTTGGTACTTCGGAATAAGGAAAAGCAGCACCAACATATACCTCTAAGTCTAAATTTGGTGAATCATATAAATTTCCATCATTTTTAGAAGCTAGAATAATTGGTAAAAACTCTTCAGGCTGCAATGTGGCAAAATCTGAAAGAGAATTAGTTGCTGCTATAGAACCGCCAGATACAGTTTCATTAATTTTATATCTAAAAGGATCGTTTTTACTTAAATAAAAACTTTCTTTATTTTCTCGCAATGTATTTGAAGAATTAAATAAATAAATATTAGTGTCATTTACACCAGTTTTATCAAACTCAAATGTATTGCTTAGATTTCTTAAGAAGAATGATTTTTTAGGATATACATACCAGTTAGTATTGAAGTTGGTATTCCCAAAACCTGTAGCGGAACCTGATGTATATGTAGGGTAGCTTTGTTGAAAAAATGTATCGTGAGTACCCCAGTAAAAAACCATATGGAACCAATAATTGTTTGTCCATGTTGCGGAACCAGGAAGATTAATTTCAAATTTGTAATAATCGTTTGATCTTTGTGTTGTGCCATCTTCTCCACATTCTGACACTTGAAAAGAAAGCTTGTCTAATGTGTCAGAAATTCCGAGTTGTCCCATAGTTCCAGCTAATGTCAGACCAATTTGTACTGAGTTAGAAATTAAGTATTCATGAGAATAAATTGCTAAATCTTTGGGAGTGTTTGTGTAAGGATTGATGTGCAGACATCCATCAAAATAAGATTTGGGAATAACAAGAACAGCTTCAGTTTTAGTACTACCCGTTGTATTCTTGACAGCAACATTTCTAGCAAAATTAAACAACTCAACTTGTTCGTAACTTGTGCCGTTGTATCTTACAGGGTAGCTATATGCTGTTCTAGCTATTCCACTTCCTGGCTCAAAAAGAGTATTATAAATTATATAATTTGTGTTTGCTGTGCCACTACTTGTATATGGTGGAATAAAATTTGACCAAGCATTATATTCGTAAATGCCCCATCCTTCAGGGCTAGGTGGACCATTTCTTTCAGGTGTCCAAGATTCTGAAATGGCAAACCCAGAAATGGTAGAAGATACAACTAACTTTCCACCTTGCAAACTAAAATTTGTGTTATCTAATTTATCATATGTTAAATACGAGGAAGCAATAGAATCAATCGGATTTTTTCTTGAAATATCATAATCAAAAAATATAGACGATCCTTTAATTTTTGTGTAATTGTTTTCGTAATCAAGAAGAGCAGCTTTTATTGACGTGTTGTTGCCAATCAAATTTTTAAAAGCATATTTTGCTAAACCAATTTGATTTGCTAAAAACTCTATACCTCTTCTTTTTATTTCGCTCATAAGTTGTATCTAATAGCAGTTGTTGGTACGTTATCTGGTCCGTAAAATTGTTGTTTGACTAATTCTTTAGCAGTGATGCTGATAGATCCACCTTTTTGCAAAGCTCTACCTGTTGCATCATCAGAAGACTTAACATCATTATAAACAACATCATAAAGTATTCTGATAGGTTCAAGATAATCAGATTGCATTCTCTTTATGTTTTTCTTAGCAGGATCAGTAAGATTTGCTACAACAACGTCATTTCTTACATCTTCATACATTCTCAAGAATGCTTCTGTGGCTTTGGCAGAATCTGTTAATGTGGCTGGTGGAATGCTAGCTGGGTGAACTTCTGCCCAAAGATTGTTGTAGTCATTTACCACTCCAGTGACATAAGTAGAAAGAATATTGTTATGGGCTATAGTGAAATGTTCTGGAGAAATTGTAAACTTTTCACATATTGGACATATTTCTACAATCCAAATTCTTCTGTGTCTTCTAAGAACAGATATAAACAATCTGGCAGTTTCTTGCACTAGTCTTTCTGATATATCAATATTGTCAGCGCCAGCATCAATATCAATTATTATACTGTGAGTAAATTCTTGTGTCCCTAGTGCAATATCTTTTATTGAGCTAGAACCACCTCTAAATGTAACAGACAAATTGGTATTCTTAACATCTCTTTCTCCAATATACCAACCTGTTATTCTTCTATCATAGATTATTGTTGAGCCATTATTATCTTGTGGTAATTCGTGATACAAGATTGCTCTCAAAGTATCGTAAATTCTTTCGAGCATTTATTTCACCTATTGATTTTTGCCTTTAGAAACGCCATCTTTTCTTGGATTATTTGGAATACCTCTGAGTGATCCTCTAACAAATCTATCGCCTCTAGTATTTCTTTGGCCAAATAATCTTATTTCACCATTTTGTATTCTTACCAATTCATTCATGGCATAGTCATAACGATCTCTTTGTGCTTCAGAAAATTGTTTATCAGCACCTTGTAATGCTTGTGAATAATATGATTGAGCAGCGAGAATAGCACATATAACTGGAATAGGATGTGGATAACCTACTTCTCCGCCAATATTCATTTGTTTTAAAGGAACATCGTAAATAGTAGCTAGATTTGCATCTATTTGTGCTGAAGCTTGTTGTACGAAAAAATCTAAATCCACATTTGCAGCTGTTTCAGGTGCTGGATTTCTGAAATTGGGATTAGGATTTTGACCTTCAGTAACTACATTGGGTGGAAGATATTGTTTGACTGCGTCTGTGTTGCAATAAGCTCTTGCCATTATATTTGCCCACCTTTAGGTTTTAAGTATTTAGGTTCAAAATCAACACCTTCATTAGGTGCTAACAAATTCATATCTTCAGCTTTTTTTCTTTCAATTAGGGTAAAAACATTTGAATTTTCTAAGTCAACAGCAGAAGTTGCTCCAGAAGAAACAAAAGTAGGAAAGTCTATACCCAAATCTCTGTATCCACCAACTTTTGCATTATAGATTTCGATAGCATCAGGAGCTTGATCACTACCTTGCAATTTCTCTAATGCTTGCAATTGTCTTTTTGAAACATTAGATGCTATGACAAATCCACCCAGCTTATGTGCTTCTTGACAAGCTTGACTTAATGGCAGCCTTGGTCTTAATTTTTTCTGGATTTTATATATGTAGAGTTCTTCACCACCTTGGCATATATAAGTAAAACCAGGAACTACTGAGATATCCATCTGTTGAGTTTTAGCCATTTGCCAAGCTTTCCATCCAACAGTGGGATCATTAGCTGTAAGTATTCCTATTACATCTAGACCCTTAATAATAGCTGCTGTTAAAATTGATTTTATTGTTGAGTTTAAGAAGTTGACATTACCAAATGCGGTTTCATCATCAATAAAAACACACATATCAACCCTAAGAACGTGTTTTCTTAGGGCTATACATTTTTTTGAGCTGGAATACCAAGAAGATTTCATACTTAGATTTTTATAATTTTTGAAGCAAAAATCCTTGATTATCTTTTGTTACCGCAGTCTGGGCAGAACTTTTCCATACCAGGAAAACTATATCCGCATTCTGTACAAAATTTTGGCATTTGAGCAGTACCACATTTAAGACAAAATTTAGCATCTTTAGGAAGACAGTAAAGACAATCTTTATTAAGGCAATGCTTCATAGTTTCAATGACAGTAGTGCCAGTTTTTTGGCTTTTAACTTCTTGCTCTAAGCTAGCAGTGGTTGATTCGAACTTCTTTTTAGAAGTGCCATCCATTTCGTCCAATTCAGATAACAAATCTGCTATGTTTACACTATTTGGTTTTATTGGAGAGATAGTCAGGTTTGGAGGAATTACTTCTCTTTGTGGGGCTAATTCTTCAGGTTCAGATTTAGGTTCAAAACTGGGCAAATTAGAGCTTTCTATTTTGTCAAGCCAATAATCTTTACTCTCAGCTTTAACCTGCCCAGATTCATCAAAACTAAGGTCAAAATTTTCAAGGTCAATGTCTTGGCCGTTTGAATTCAGCACAGTATGACCAAATTGATTTTTCCTTGGCTTAGGCAAATCTTCACGAAATGGGTTAGTAAAGGAATGCCTTAAGGATTTGATTTCTTCTTCGTTCATCATATGATTATGATACAAAGATTATTTCTTTTTATCATCTCTTCTTTCATATTTGAAAGAGACCACTTCGAATTTAGTTTGCTTACCAGCTGCGAACTCAGAAGTTTCATCACCTGAGCCTAAGTTTTGGTCTTCTACAGCTTGCAAAATCTTTGACATAAGCTGTGTATCTGGAATAGCTCCATCTTTGCTTGCTTTGATTTCAACACTAAAACTATGCACTGTTCCAGAATCTTCAACAAAGTTAACACTAGCTTTTGGCTTAGCAAATGTTTCAATCATTGGATTTCTATTATCCATTGTGTTTACCATGCTGTTGATGTTGTCAGCAATCTCAGGATTTGTCTGAGCTACTTTGTTTCTCACAGCAATCAATTTTTGAGCCAATTGATTCATTTTCATACTCCTATTTTACCACCAGAAACTTTTTCTGTTTTTCTACACCCGATAATTAAGGGATATCTAATTAATACTTAATTTAAGTATTTAACTTAAATTGTTAAATTAAATTGTTTAATTTAAAATTAAGAATTAAGTTATCTACATAATTCTTGCTGAATTACACCAGTACTCTAACCACCAGTACCAAGATTCCAGATATATCTAAAGAATCTTGATCTACCACCAGGCATATTGAATTCTGGTACTACTACTCCTCTAATACCTGGATATACAGCTATTGGTAGTTTCTCTAATAACTTGTCAAATTCTTCTTTGTACATCATTGCTGCTTCTTTAAGATTACTAAAGATTGATGCATCTGGATCTTCAAATAACAATCTTCTTTGTCTTTGTGTTAATGAGACTAACATACTTCTAAGAAGATAATAACAAGCACCATAAATGATTGCTGGATCATAGTAGAATGGCATAGAGGATAATGATGAGTATTTAGCAGCACCAGGTTGAGAATTAACTGCTTGTAATGCCATATACATACAACTGTTCATGTGTTGTGATGTAAATGCTTTTACATTGTATGTGCAAAATACAGTGTCATATGATTTGATAGCTACTGGACTTCCACTATTATCTACAAAGTAAATATTTCCATAGTAATCATATTTAACTAATAAACCATTTGGGTAGTTATGACCATTAGTTAATGCAACTGTATTGCCATCTCTGTTATATTCAATAGGGTCATAAGTTGCATTAATTGTTGTATAGACTGGTGTGTATTCTGATAAGATTTCTAATGAATCTCTGTCACCTTCATCTGAATATGATGTAATCCTTACTTGTGGTCTTGGGAAATAATTCCAAAATGGATATGCTACTGTAGCTTTTGTTCTTCCACGGTCAAAAAGCACTTCTTCATCATAGACTGGTACATTTAGTAAATGCTCTAACTCAAATCTTAATGATGATTTTACTAATAACTCATCACCAGCAATAGGTTGACTTGTTGACAATACCGTTGTATTATTAGTGCTTGAAATTTCTTGTATTTTATAATAGCTAGTTGGAGTACCACCTGTGTCAATATACTCATTGATTGGCCATAAGACTTCAGCAATTTCTGCGTAAGTTCCATCAAAATAGTCACTTCTAAGAATTTTATAAGAGTAGACACCAGTTACATTATTTCTGTCCCATTCTATGTAAATTCCAGGGTTTGTAATGTTTGTGTTGTAATATATCAATGCACTCTGGTTATATGATTGCGCTGAAAAATCTGGCATGTTATTCTCCAATTAAAAAAAGGCTACCCAACGAGTAGCCTTTTGCTTCGTCTAAGAGTTTTTTTCTAAACTCTTCTTACTGACCCCTTGTCATCAGCTCCAGCTTCAGCTTCAAGATCAATAGCTTCAGCAATTGCAAAATCATCTTCTGTGTTATCAATGTCTAAATATGAAGCATCAGAACCAGCCAATCTTCTGTCTCTGTTCATATTTGTCATTTCAAGTTTTGCTACACCTGAAGTAAGATTCGTACTATCAGGAGGTGTTGCTACATAAGCTCTGCCACGATCTTCTCTTCCTGATACATTTGAGTTAGCATTAAGATTCTTTTGTTGCTCAATAAGTCTTCCTACAATAGCAGGATCTCTTTGTACTTGCTCAGCAAATTGTTCAACTGACAATTCGTCTCCTCTTAATTGAGCTTGTGTTTGAGCTACATCAAGAGCAATAGCATATGACAATGAATCATTTGCATATCCAGCAGTACTTACTGAGTTTTCCTTGTTATATCCACGAAGAGCATCAATATTTTCAGCAGTCATTTCTCTACCATCAACATCAACTGTCTCAAGCTTTTGCTCTGATTGCTGTCTCATGAGTTCTTTTCGCTCTCTCATCGCATGCTTTTCTTCAATTGTTTCAAATTGCTCAGGGCTAATCTTCTTCAAATATCCAATTCTTAAGCAAGATCTTAAATCCTTAGATGCTTTGATTACTTTTGGATCCTCCCAAGTCAAATCAATAGCTTGCAATGGAGCAAAGTTCATTCTAATATCACTAATATGCAATGGCCCAAGAGTGACATTTTGTACGATGAAAGATTCTGGCTCCTGATATGATGAATTTTCGTTCATAGTTTATTCCTTTTTGTCAATAGGTAATGATGTAACACCGTCTAAGCCTTCTTTTCCTAACCATAATTCATTTGATTTAGATTCTCTTGTAGTAGGATCATAAGATTGTTTTCTTACATCTTTTTGGTTTTTCACAAATTCTGCCATTTCTTTTCTTTTGTTTGTAGTTCCAAATTTTTTCTCATTGGCAGTTAAGCCATGAGTGACAGTTACATCGCCAAACTTTCTCTTAGCTAATCCATTGCCACAAGGACAAGGGATTTCTGGTTGGTAATCACTAATTGATAGTTTGACAGTAAAGATTTTTTGTTCTTCACTACAGTTACAAATAAACTCGTATCTAGGCATTTTGAAGCTAACCTTAAAGGTATTTGTACAATAATTGTGAAAATCTTAATTATTAGGAGATAATTATGCCATCAGAAAATTTATCCGACGCTTCAGTTACCCAATCTATGTATTGTGTAAAATGCAGAACCATGGTCACTATCACAGCACCAAAGAAAGTCGTTATGAAGAGCAATAGACATGCTTTACAAGGCAAGTGTCCTCATTGCACCACTAATACCTATAAGATTGTAGCAAAACAAGACTAAAATGTTTATCAAAATTTCGAATAATAGATTAGCCGCAGACGGCACTTCTAGCAGTCAAGTAACTTCAGTTCTTGATACAATTCTTGCTAATGCAAAAAAGTTCGGCATTTTGCCAGCTAATTTAGCTAGAGAATTAGTTGATAGAGAATCTATTATTACGCAAATGCTCATCACAATTCCGGATGAGAGCAAAATTGTTAAATATTTTAGTGATTTTCTTTTTGTAAATAAAATACCTTGGTCAAAAACAAGAGACCTTATGTCCAAGGCTCTTTCAGCTCCATCCAGTGGCGCAGAAGTAGAATCTGTATTAGATTTTGCTTTGGCTCATTATGTTAGAAAAGCTAATATATCTCAAACCAAAAGTATAATTGATGAAGGTTTGAAACTTCAAAACTCATCTAGGCTTACAAATATATTTGATATGTTGACTGATGCTTTAGAAAATAAACCTTTTTCTATGACTGGTTTGCAGTTTAGCCCAGACAATAATAAGGATATATTCGTTTTCAATAGATTAGTGTCACTTTCATTGAATAAAAATGAAGAAGACACTGAAATGCTTAGAAGATCTTATGTAGATGCTTTAGATGAGCTTGAGAGAACTAGAGAAGTTGATGATAGATATAAAGCAATATTTCAAATGTTGCAAAGTAATGAACTGGCTACTCAACTTACTAATATAACTGAGTTTGTAACAAGAATGTTTGAACTCAGCATAAACGATCCTGTTTTATTAGCGTTTCGTAGAGCTATGATACAACTGAGAATTGGTGTTGAATTTAGAAAACAATTCTTTTCAGATGTTGAAAGTAACAAAACTTCAGATAGCCCATTAAGAGATACTTCTGGTGACAGAACTGAAGAAGATAAAAATAAAGAGTTTATTCAATCTTTGAAAAATAGATTTAGTAGCGAAAACAATTACAATTTTGTAAAGTTAGCTCAAACAACACCAGTTGCACCAGTAGCAGCAGTAACTCCTGCAACACCTGCAGCCACACCAGCAGCAACACCCGCAGCAAATCAACTTTCTATACCTGCAGATATTAAAGATAAAATCTCTGGTTTTTTAAGTGACACTAATACCAATTTATCCAAGATGATTGAAAAATTAGCTTCACTTAAGGCTGGGCTTGAATCTGTAAAAAACAACCCAACAGATCCTGCATATCAAGGAGTAAGTTCTGTATTTATAAAAGCTATCGACCCATGTTTAAATATAGTTAATGAAGCTATCACTAAAATAAATGCTCTTAAAGCTAAAGTAACTACACTTAATCCTGACAATTTGTATGAAGAGTTTAACAAAATATGGGAAACAATGAGTGCAAACCTTGTAACAAAATTCAAGGAACTAACAGATGGATTAGATTTACCTTCATTTGATGACATAAAAGAGTTTGCAGCAAAATTAGGAATCCAACCAGCATTACTTGAAAATTTATTCACTGGAATAATTGCAGCTGAAGCAGTTTTTTCAGGAAACTTGAAAACTTTATTAATTGGATCATTTACTTTATTTGCAGCTAATCGCAATATTACACAAGAAAAATTAAGAGTTATTGTTGGCAAGCCAGTACCAAAATCTGATGGCACTGTTGATGCTAAAGCATTAGCCGAAACTCTGAGAGTTCTTAACATCAATCAAGATCAAATTAATGATCTCCTAGCATTAAAAGCATATGCAGAAGCAGTAAGAGCAACAATTGCTGATAGAGAAAATATTTTGGTCAGTAAAATGACCACTCAAATAAAAACTAATTCAGATGCGCAAATTAATGCACCATTGGCATCAGATAAAAATATACAGCAAGAGTATTCAAGATTTTACGAATATCTAAAATTAGTAAATAATAATTTAAATTATTATATGGATTTGATAGATGCAATTGTAAAACAAGTTAGAACTGATCCAAAGAATGAAAAACAGATTCTACAAAAAACTGGACCTCTCTTACAACAAAGAGCATCTGTAGAAGCATTGATTACTGAAATAAGAGGCAAGCTTGCTAAATATAAATCTTACAAATTGATAGTTAAAAATGTTCAAAAAAGAAATGAATTGATCATGGAATTAGGCGTATTAATTCCTGAATTTGAAAAGTATATGGCTTCTGGCATTTCAATAGCTGATCTTTTCTTACAGCCAACAGGACTCAGAGATAAAATGAGAGAAATGTCTGAATCTTTAATTGAAGATAGAGACAAATTATTTGCTGAAATGGAAAAAATCAAGAAGGTGCAGAAAGTTCCAGTAAGATTCAGAACTGTTCCAAAGCCAAATAACAAACCTTATACTCCTGAGTTTCTTGGAACAAATGAAGAAGAGTCCATGAATCCAAAGTATACTCCTAAGTTTCTTGGAACAAATGAACAAGAATCTATGAACCCAACATTTTCAACTTTTCAAGAATCTATGAATCCACAATTTTCAACTTTCGAAGATAGGCCTAAGTAAAATGTCAGAAATCAAATTTAGTAATCTTATATTTGAAGAACAAAAGAAAGTACTTGCTCAAAATTTCACTGCCCCAAAATTTGATTTAAGTAATCCAAAGCCTGTTTCAAATACACAGCCTAATCCTGAATTAAGTTTGCCTAATACCAAGTTATTTGAAAATAAAAATAAAGAGTACTATATAAGTAAAATTAATAGTACTCCTATAGTCAATCTTGATTTACTTAAGCAAGAAATACTTACTCAACCTCTATTAGATTATGTGAAAACTAATTTGTTAGACATGATCGAAAAAAGAATAGAATCTAAAGGTCAAACAGTAGAATACAAAGATAAATTTTTTCAATTAGATCCCAAAACTAAAGCTGGATTTGAAGTTTCTAGTCCTGGCACTGACAAATCATCACCATCTCAAGATCAAACTCTTGAACTGGACTCTGAGTCAGGTGTTGATCTTGATCCAGCTACACTATCAAAACTTAATTTGGAATCTCTTTACTCTGGTGGAATAGAAAAAGACCCATCAATAAAGACCCGTGGCATGAAACCATCTGATGAATCAATTGGTATACAGCAAACTCAAGAATTAGCATCATTGAAAGCTCAATATAATGAGACTAAGAAAAAAATAAATTTATTAGATAAGGTATATAACGAACTAGTGAGAAACCCAACAAACTTAAATTTAGGTGCTATACTTAATGCACATTCAAGTTCAAAATTTGTAAAGCTTGCTGAAAAAGATGTCAAAGAAGCTGATGAACGTCTTGAAGATTATTATAACAATGAGATGGATTACGCTCCTTATGGTACAGCTTTAGAGCACCCACAAGAAACTAAAAATATTCCTACTAAAGATATAAAAGTACATTCACAGCCAAAAAAAGAAAATCCAAAGTTTCGCAAAATAAACTAGTATAATCTAAATATGGATTCAGAAAGCATTGGATGGGTAAGCTACAATAAGTTAGCGCCTGAATCTGATGCTTTTTTTTATTCAATAGATTTTCTTCCATTAATTCAATACAAAACTGGTACACCTGTATCTGCAGAAGATTTAGAAAATGAAAAATATACTGCTGGTTCTACTGTAGATCCTGATGATTTTTCTTTACCAGATATTGACCCATTAGTAAAACCAGAAAGACTTGGTAGAATAAATTCTTTCTATAGCGCAAATTCAAACAAAATTAGATTATTGCAATATGAAAAGCAAGCATCAGATTCAGCTTACCCAAAAGATTTAGAAGAGGAAAAAGAAAACGAAGAAGAGCAGATAGATTTTGATATTCACACTAGTCCTGAAGCAAAAAGAATGCTTTTATTTCTTAACAAAAAGAATAAAGTTGAGAAGAAATCTGATAATTTTGAAATAGTTTTTAATGACACAGAATATGAAGAATTTGAATTAGAACTTAATTCAAGAACCACAGAAACAGGCTATTCAGATATTCCTGAAACATTGTCTTCTGTGCTTGGGAGTTATGCCCCGATTAAAAAAGTGGATAATGACAAGTCAAAACCCACTGATGTAAAATACCTTAATAATCAAATCTCTAATGAGAATGTTACAAACAATTCAACCACTCAAGAAAATTCATTCACAAGTAATACAAATACATCTATCCAACAAAATAATACTAGCAACATTACAACACTTAATAACACAACAAACGAAACAAAAATTACATCTAGCAATCAACAAAATATTACAAACAATAATCAAACCCAAAATACAACTAATACATCTGCATCTATAACAAATCAAAACAGCGAAAATACAACAAGCAATTCTTCCATCAATAACATTTTTAATAATAGTGAAGTTGGTTATGTAGAAAATACTACAAATAATGCCACCAATTTTTTTGATGAAACTAATAATATAAATTTTGAATCTTCAAACAACACAATAAATAATCAAACTAACAATACATCAAATAATATTTTTGAATCAAATAGCTCACAAAACTCTAATGTAAATAATCAGATTTTTG
>JACCDX011010516.1_pt1 | contig 12213 bp, 9 predicted proteins | sample 7449681 | NCBI WGS metagenome assembly JACCDX01 (sample SAMN15323450, study PRJNA562643) | freshwater metagenome | isolation source: river surface water | place: USA:Blue River Watershed | collected 2017-08-18 | reverse complement strand
GCGCTGTAGCGCTCCGGGATTTGGGATCCTTGCCGCAGCGTCATTTAGGGACTTTTAATAACAAGGAGAACCCCATGTCGATGGGACTTAATCTGGCTTTAATTTGCGGCCTGCTTGCCATTGTCTATGGCATTGTGTCGAGCCGCTGGATCCTGGCGAAATCCCCCGGAAACGCCCGCATGCAGGAAATCGCGGCGGCCATCCAGGCCGGCGCCTCGGCCTATCTGGGTCGTCAATACCGAACGATCGCGATCGTGGGTGTTGTCATTTTCGTGTTGATCGCGATCGTGCCGGGCCTGGGCCTGGACACCGCCATTGGCTTTGCCATTGGTGCAGTGCTCTCCGGAGCCGCCGGTTTTATTGGCATGAACATCAACGTGCGCGCCAACGTGCGCACCGCGGAAGCCGCGCGCGGTGGCATCAACCCCGCACTGGCCATCGCGTTCCAGGGCGGTGCGATCACCGGAATGTTCGTGATCGGTCTGGGGCTGGTCGGTGTTGCCGGTTTCTATGCTTTTGAACTCTCGCGCACCGGGGATGTGTTGAAAGCCCTCCACCCGCTCGTGGGTCTGGCCTTTGGCTCATCACTGATCTCGATTTTTGCCCGACTGGGCGGCGGCATCTTCACCAAGGGTGCGGATGTGGGCGCCGACCTGGTGGGTAAGGTGGAAGCCGGCATCCCGGAAGACGATCCCCGCAACCCCGCCGTGATTGCGGACAACGTGGGGGATAACGTGGGCGACTGTGCCGGTATGGCCGCGGACCTGTTTGAGACCTATGCCGTGACCGTGATTGCCACCATGTTGCTCGGCGCCCTGCTCATGAAAGGCATCGCCGCCGACGCAGCCATCTACCCCTTGGCCCTTGGCGGCGTATCCGTGATCGCTTCGATCATCGGCTGCTTTTTTGTGAAGTACTCCGGCACCGGCAAGATCATGACCGCGCTGTACAAGGGTCTGATCGTGGCCGCGCTGCTGTCCATTGGTGCGTTTTACTTTGTGACGCAATGGATCATGGGCGGTGCCGCCGCTGCGATTCCCGGTATGACGGTGATGAATTTGTGGCTGTCCTCGGTCGTGGGCATTGCGCTGACTGCCGCCATGGTGGTGATCACCGAGTACTACACGGCAACGGAATACGCGCCAGTACGCCACGTCGCTTCCGCCTCGGAAACCGGTCATGCGACTAACATCATTGCGGGCATCGCGGTCTCGATGCGCTCGACCGCACTGCCGGTGCTCTCCGTGTGCGTGGCGATTTTTGTGGCCTATTCACTGGCTGGCCTATATGGCATTGCGATTGCGGCCACATCGATGCTCTCGATGGCCGGCATCATCGTGGCCTTGGACGCCTACGGCCCCATCACCGATAACGCCGGTGGCATCGCCGAGATGGCCGAGCTGCCCAAGGAAGTGCGCAACGTGACCGATCCGCTCGATGCCGTGGGCAACACCACCAAGGCCGTGACCAAAGGTTATGCCATTGGATCGGCAGGACTGGCGGCGTTGGTGCTGTTTGCCGACTACACCCATGCACTCGAAGGCATGGGTCAGGCCATTAAGTTTGACCTGTCGGATCACGAAGTGATTATTGGTCTGTTTATTGGCGGCATGATCCCTTACCTCTTCGGCGCCATGGCAATGGAAGCGGTGGGACGCTGCGCCGGTGCGGTCGTCAATGAAGTCCGTCGTCAGTTCCGTGAGATCAAAGGCATCATGGAAGGCACCGGCAAGCCCGAGTACCACACCGCGGTGGATCTGCTGACCAAAGCGGCGATCAAGGAAATGATCATTCCGTCATTACTGCCGGTGGCGGTACCGGTGGTGGTCGGCCTGCTGCTCGGCCCCAAGGCCCTGGGCGGCATGCTCATGGGCACGATCGTGACCGGTCTGTTTGTGGCGATCTCCATGTGTACCGGTGGCGGCGCCTGGGATAACGCCAAGAAGTACATTGAAGACGGTAACCATGGCGGAAAAGGTTCGGATGCCCACAAGGCCGCCGTGACCGGTGACACCGTGGGCGACCCCTACAAGGACACCGCCGGCCCGGCCGTCAACCCGTTGATTAAGATCATCAACATCGTGGCACTGCTGATCGTGCCGATCCTGCCGGCCGTCGCGAAGTAACCCGTTCGACCGATAGGCGCTTAAGTTAGGCGCTTAACTGAGCCGCCGCTTTCCAGTGGGAAGCGGCGGTTTCATTTTCAGCGAGCACCTCGGCAATCTCCGCGAGTGCCAGATGGGTCGCCGTCATTGGTTTGACACGAAGCGACGCCTCCAGATGCAATCGGGCCTTCCCCCAGAGTTTCTGTCGCTGACAGAGTCGGCCCAGCGACCAATTGAGTTCCGGATCCATCGGATGTCGGACCAACCATTGTTCCAAACGCGCCAGCTGATCCCGGGGATTGCCCTGGGCCTGCCCATACAGCATCGCCAAGCCCGAATCCCACGAATGCTTTAAGGTGGTTTCGATCAGGTCAATCGCCTCTTGGTGACGCTGCCCCTCGATCCAGGCACGTGCCACCTGACGTTTGTACTGCAGTGCGCCCACGCTGGGGATGGCCTTGCGATTCTCCAAGAGTCGTGTGAGTCGCAAGACCTCATTCCATTGTCCTTGCAAGAGACTGGCGCGCAGCTGCAGTCGCAGTGTGTGCACATGGCGACGATCGCCCTTGGTGAGTGGGCTTAAGGCCGCTAAGGCCTTCGCACCGTCCCGATCATCCAGGGCAAACTCCGCCTCTAATAAGGCGGCCAGTGTGCGCGCCTCGCCCTCTGCGGACTGCGTGGGAATGGATGCCATCCATTGTGCACGCAGCGCACTGTCACGCAACTGATGGGCCGCACTCGCGGCAATCGCACTCGCCGCCAGTGGCGCCGATGGCACATCCCGCGCCAGTGCGGGATCGTCGGCCAGCACCGCCGCCGACTTCATGGCCCGCGCAAAACGGCCTTCCAGGTAATTCACAATGCCATCCGACAGCGTGCGCAAACGGGCCTCTTGCACGCGACGCCGGCGGAACCGACGCACCCGATCCGGAATATCCAACACGCCCGCCACGATGCGGGCGGTGACTAAAGTGGCGACCAACGCCAACAGCAACACCAGAATGGCCGTCTGCAGCGACATATCCACCCGATAGGGGGGCAGCCACAGCGTCACATTGCCCCACGTGAGTTCGAGCACCATGGCCAGACCGACGGCCAGACCCACTACCACCAGAAAGGCCAGCAGCCGCTTCATGGTGATCCAACACCATTCGAGGCCCGTGATCGCAACGCCCCCAGCGCGGCGACCGCGCTCATGGGCGTCGTGGGCCGGAGCTGACCTGCCGTCTTCACGACGTTACGCAACGTTTCGCGGTGCAACCGAACGCGTTCATGTTCCGTATCGAACGCCTGCTCCAGAATCTTTAGCGACTGGGCAATGTCCGACTCTAGGATCTTGTCTTGGCGGGAGATCAATGCAAACCGCGCCGATAAGAGTCGCAAACGTAAGCGCTCGGCCACGAGTGCCCCCTGCTCTGGCGTGAGAAAGACCGCCTCCGGATTCTCGACCCGGCGGATACGAATCACTTCCGCAAGCCGCGACTGCAGCCCATGGAGGATCTCCTGCCAGGTGGGCAGCGCACCGGCAGATGGGGGCGCCTTCGGTTGGGAGCGATCCATGAGTGGCCGGGGTGCCGATATCAATGGCAATTGATCAATGTCTGCCACGATGAGATCCAGCTGTCGGGCCAATGCAGCAACATCCACACTCTGCAGTTGCACCAGCGTCTGCCGATCGGCGGCCAATGCCTTGCGCAACTCGGCCCAACTCCCGGGATTGGGCAGGCGCGCCAGACGTGCATCCAGCACATCCACCAGGGCAATGCCGACAGAAATGTTGCCGTTCACCGCGACTGTTTCGACAATCAGACGTAACGCGGCATCCAGCTCCGCCAGAAGGTCTGCCGATGGCATGGCCGTCGATGCCGTACTCGCGGCCGGCTCGACGCTCGGATCCGATCGCCGAGACGTGTGATCACGGTCCAGAAACCACCATCCACCGCCTAGCAATACGGCGAGGACAAAGGCGGAGAGAAGTGTCTTACCAGTGGTATTCATGATCGAAAAGGTCGCTCACAAGATGTTCGTGATCCAGACGGACTCGTCTCACTTTCGCAATCCCCGCGGCCTGGAGTCGCTGCGCGATGGTGACGTGGTGCGTGCACCACACGATATCTTCTACACGGATCTGATGGGCACGCATCATGGTCAGAATCCGGTCCACCACCGTGGAGGATGTCACGATGACACCGGAATCGGACCACGGGCATTGGGCGATCCGGGCCCATACATCGGCGGTCCAATCGATGTCGACACGGCGATACAGCGCCGCATCAATGACCGTTGCTCCACGCTCGCGCAGCCCCTGCGAGAGCGTAGGACGATTATCCGTTGCCTGGATCACCAACATGGTTTGCGCAGACCACGCGAAAGGCGCGCGATGTTGTTCGGCATCCAGCGCGGCCAAGAGGGTCATGGCATCGGCCTTCTCATCGGATGGCGAACTGACGACCTTCTCGATGGACAAGGCCCAGGCCCCTTGCGGATCGGCCGCATGATCCTGAATCGCGCAGGAGAGTTCGTCGCGTGTGCCGCTGCCCACGGTGGCCACCCGCACCCAGGGATCCCGCACGAGCGCGATTGGCTCAGTGGCAGTCCAGCGTGAAAATGCCTGCACGCTGGCCGGGCTGGTAAATACGAGCCATGGCGAATTAGACTGCGTCACGGTCGATGCAATTGATCCGTCCACCGGACACGGCTCAAGACGTTGAACGGGCGCCGCGATGACACGCGGATCAAGACTGATCGCGGTCGGGGAATCACGCCACTGTGGGCGAACCAGCAATGCCTGACGCATCACCCTTCTCCTTTGCGAAGTCGCCGGTTAGGTCGACGCCCTCGCGCTAAGCCACGCCCAGGGACTGAAGAATTTCCTTGGCCCCCTGATCGGAGAGCGCTTTGGCGGCCGCAAGGCCAAGGGCCTCTGGATCCACGCCCGTGCACTCTGTGCGCAACACCCGCGACCCATCGGTCATCCCCACAAGAGCACGCAAGCGCAGTGTCTTTCCGTCGGGTTCCTGAACGCAATAGGCCGCCAGTGGCACCTGACAACTGCCCCCCAGTGCACGGGAGACGGCACGCTCGGCCCGGACCTCACGAAAGGTTTTGTCGTCTGCCAAGGGCGCCAGGGCCGCTCGAATCCCGTGGCCATCGACGCGAATCTCAATACCGAGCGCCCCCTGCCCCGCCGCGGGCAACAGCACATCGGGTGGAATCACCTGACGGATGCGTGCGGCCAGTCCCAGTCGCTTTAGCCCGGCCGCCGCCAAAATGATGGCCTGCATGTCGCCGCGATCCAGTTTGGACAGCCGCGTGTCCAGGTTGCCGCGCAGCGGAACGATCTGCAGCCTGGGATAACGCGCCTTGAGTTGTGCCTCGCGCCGCAGGCTCGAGGTGCCCACAATGGCCCCCTCGGGCAGCGCGTCCAGGCCAGCAAAATCATTGGAGACAAACGCATCACGCGGATCTTCCCGCTCCATCACGCAGGCCAACTCAAAGCCCGGTGGCAACTCCATGGGCACGTCCTTGAGCGAGTGAACGGCCAGATGCGCCCGACCCTCCTCCAGGGCCGTCTCCAGCTCCTTTACAAAAAGCCCCTTGCCACCCACTTTTGACAGCGTGCGATCCAGAATCTGATCGCCCCGCGTGGTCATGCCCAGGATCTCCACCGGTGTACCCGAGACCTTGGAGAGCCGGTTTTGTACGTGTTCGGCCTGCCACATGGCCAAACGGCTTTCGCGCGATGCAATAATCCACATATTTCGAAGTGTATCAATCAAATGGCCGAACAATTTTCCAAGAAGAATGAAGGCTGGTCCGGACGGTTCAACGAACCGGTATCCGAACTCGTCCAGCGCTATACCGGTTCGGTCGGATTCGACCAGCGGCTTGCCCTGCATGACATACAAGGGTCCCTCGCCCACGCGGAGATGCTCGCCCATGTCGGACTCATCACGCGAGAGGACCTGTCCGCGATTGAAAAAGGATTGGCCCAGATCCGCTCGGAGATTGAGGCGGGCACCTTTGCATGGTCGCTGGCACTGGAAGACGTGCACCTGAACATCGAAAAACGGCTTACCGACATGATCGGCGACGCCGGCAAACGGTTGCACACGGCACGTAGCCGCAATGACCAGGTGGCGACCGACATTCGCCTCTGGGTGCGGGCCACGACCGATGACATCCTCACGGCTTTAGCGGCACTGAAAAAAGCGTTGCTGGCCCAGGCCCAGCAGCACGCCGACACGATCATGCCGGGGTTCACCCACCTGCAAGTCGCGCAGCCGGTCACCTTTGGTCATCATCTACTGGCCTATGTGGAGATGTTTACCCGCGACGAAGAACGCCTGACCGATTGTCGCAAGCGGGTGAATCGCTTGCCTCTGGGCGCAGCCGCACTCGCCGGCACCTCCTATCCGATTGATCGTGAGCGGGTCGCCAAGACCTTGGGATTTGATGGCGTCTGCGCCAATTCACTGGATGCGGTCAGTGATCGGGATTTCGCCATTGAGTTCACGCACTGCTGCGCGCTGGTGATGACCCATATCTCCCGGCTCTCAGAGGAACTTGTCCTATGGATGACACCACGGATGGGATTCATAGACCTTGCCGATCGGTTCTGCACGGGCTCCTCGATCATGCCCCAGAAGAAAAATCCGGACGTGCCGGAACTGGCCCGTGGCAAGTCCGGTCGCGTGGTCGGCCATTTGATGGGGCTCTTCATGCTGATGAAGGCACAGCCCTTGGCCTACAACAAAGACAACCAGGAGGACAAAGAGCCGCTGTTCGATACCGCCGACACCGTACTGGATACCCTGCGGGTGTTTGCCGAGATGGTGGCGGGTATTTCCGTTCGGCCGCACGCCATGCGTCGCGCCGCGCAAGAGGGCTACTCCACGGCCACCGATCTGGCCGACTATCTGGTGAAAAAAGGACTCCCCTTTCGCGATGCCCATGAGGCGGTCGCCTTGGCGGTGCGCGCCGCGGTCGACGCCGGCAAAGATCTGGCGGAGCTCTCGCTTGCCGAACTGCAATCCTTTAGCACCCTGATTGATCGGGATGTCTTCGACGTGCTGAAGGTCGATGGCTCGGTGGCCGCCCGTTGTCACACGGGGGGCACGGCCCCTGCGCAGGTGCGCGCCCAGATCAAACGGCATCAGGGCAACACCTAGGGCACAGGCGCGCCGGCAGGCGGTACAACCGAGCGAGATAAACAACTAAAAAAGGAGACCCCATGAGCCGTCGTGATTTTCTTGCTAAGGGCAGTGCCGTTGGATTGGCCGGCGCCACCGCCGCCATCAGTGCACCGGCCATCGCGCAAAGCGATGTGGTGCGCTGGCGCTGTGCCTCAAGTTTTCCAAAGAGTGTGGATACCTTATTTGGTACGGCCGATTTCGTGGCCAAGCGTGTGGGTCAGATCACCGGGGGGAAATTCCAGATCTCCGTGCATGCCGCCGGCGAAATCGTGCCGGCGCTTCAGGTCTTGGACGCCGTTGAGAAGGGCACGATCGAGTGCAACCACACCGCCCCTTACTACTTCATCGGTAAGGATCCGGCCTGGGCGTTTGGCACCTGCATTCCGTTTGGGTTGAACAGTCGGCAGTACAACGCCTGGTGGGTACACGGCGATGGTGAGCGGGTGTTCAACGAATTCACGCGCCAATTTGGTGTGGTGAGTTTTCTGTGCGGCAACACCGGCTCTCAGATGGCCGGCTGGTTCAAAAAGGAAATCAAGACCGTCGCCGACCTGAAAGGCCTGAAGTTTCGCACGGGCGGCATGGGTGGACAGGTCCTGACCAGACTCGGCGTGGTCACGCAACAGTTGCCGGCCGGCGAGATCTATTCCGCCCTTGAAAAAGGCACGATTGACGCTGCGGAATTCACGGTCCCCCACGATGACGAAAAGCTGGGCTTAAATAAAATCGCCAAGTACTACTACTACCCTGGCTGGAACGAAGGCGGTGCCGCCTTAGGCTTTCAGGTCAATGCCAAAGCCTACGATGCCCTGCCCGATGCCTACAAGGCCGTATTGGCGGCGGCGACGGCCGAGGCGAATACCTGGATGCAGGCCAAATACGATGCGTTAAACCCGGTCGCACTCAAGCGTCTGGTGCAAGGCGGAGCCGTCTTGCGTGCCTACCCGCAGGCCGTGATGGAGGCCTGTTTTAAGGCCAATCAGGAGCTGATCACCGACACCCTGGCCAAGAGCCCTGCGTTTAAAAAGATTTACGATCAGCAGCGACCGTTCCATCGTGATCAGCAGGCCTGGTTCCGTGTGGCCGAGGCGAGCTTTGATGCCTTTATGGCCAAACAAAAACTCTGATCACCGGCGTTTGAAGTAATCCGCCGGATCATCAGAGGGCGCCGACACGGCGCCCTTTTCATTGGATCCCGCCGATGAACCCCGACCATCTCCCCCATCGGCCTCGCGGTCATCGAGCCGAATTTCAATCGACTGAAGATCCACCGCCGGCGGCTTCTCCAGAAAGCCGGTCACGATCTGCGGGAAGAAAATCAGAATGCCCACCAACAGGAGTTGCAGGCCCAGCCAGGGAATGGCGCCAAGGTAGATGTCTTTACTCGGAATCGACTTGGGGGCAATCCCCCTCAGATAAAACAACGCAAATCCAAAGGGCGGATGCATGAACGAGGTCTGCATGTTCACGCAGATGAGCACCCCGAACCAGATCAGATCAATGCCCAGCTTATCGGCCATGGGTGCGAGCAAGGGGATCACGATGAACGCAATCTCAAAAAAATCAAGAAAAAATGCCAGCAGAAAAATCAGGATGTTGACCACGATCAGAAAGGTGACCGGATCATCGGCCCCCACACGGGTGAACAGATGCTCCACCCACACCCCACCATCGACCCCCTGAAACACCAGCGTAAAGACCGTTGCACCCATCAGAATGAAGATCACCATGACCGTGATGCCCATGGTGGACTCCATGCCCTCGCGCACCATCGTCCAGTTCAATCGCCGATGAAGCGCGGCCAAGCCCAATGCGCCCACGACCCCCATGGCCCCCGCCTCGGTGGGGGTGGCCAAGCCCATGAAAATGGTTCCCAGCACAACAAAAATCAGCGCCAGCGACGGCACGATGCCCCTTACCACTCTGACCCATAGCGCCAGACCGCGCAGCGTTCGATCGCTTTCCGGCAGTGGCGGCATGCTGCGCGGGGATATCCGGGACGCCACGAAAATAAACAACAGAAAGATCACCACTTGGGCGATCGATGGTCCGATCGCACCCAGATACATATCGCCCACGGATCGGCCAAGTTGATCGGCCAATACGATCAACACCAACGAGGGGGGAATCACTTGAGTGATCGTGCCCGAGGCAGCGATCACGCCCGTGGCCAGGCGATGGCTGTACCCCACTCGCATCATGATGGGCAGCGCAATCACTCCCATGGCGATCACCGAGGCCGCCACTGTTCCCGTAATGGCGCCGAGAATCGCCCCCACCACAATCACGGCATAGGCCAGTCCACCGGGCAGTCCACCGAATAATTGGGCAAACCCTTCCAATAGATCCTCGGCCAATCCACTGCGCTCCAGAATCGCCCCCATCAGGGTGAAGAACGGGATCGAGAGCAGAAGTTCATTCGATAGGATGCCGAAGATCCGATACGGCAGATTGGCCATGAAGGCGGCGGGGAACAATCCCAGCTCAATGGCCAGCCATCCCGAGGCCAGCCCGAGCGCGGCCAACGAGAATGCCACCGGCAGGCCCAACAACAGGAACACCACCAGGGCGGCAAACATGGCCGGTGCCATGAACTCCATGGGATTCATGTCTACTGCACCGGCCGTTCGTAATGGGTATCCAGCGCGATCTCACCGCGCAGCGCTGCGACCCGTTTGATGATCTCGGAGATGCCCTGAAGGGCGAGCAGGCCAAAACCCAAGGGCATGAGCAGCTTGACGGGCCAACGCAGCAGACCGCCGGCATTGGCCGACACCTCCATGATGACCCAGGACTCGACAAACCACGGCCAGGATTGCACCGTCATGTACACGCTAAACGGCATCAGAAAAATGATTAGGCCTGCGAGATCCAGGATGGCACGCTGACGACTATCCAGCTTGGAATAAAACAGATCGACCCGAATATGGCCGTTGGTGTTTAACAGATGTGGCGCGCCCAGCAGCACAATTGCACCGAACATATACCACTGCAGCTCCAACCAGGCGTTTGAGCTCATGTCAAAGGCGTAGCGGGATATGGCATTCAGCGCCGACACGAGCGCGCAGATCAGCACCAGTGCGATCGCCACGCGGGCCGCGGCCCCGCTCAGCCGATCCATCTGCCGACTCAATTGTAGAAACGCGTTCATCATGAGGGCCGATTGTGCCAAGAAAAAGGCCGACATCTGTCGGCCTGTTGTCGACCTGTGATCACCACGATCATCACTTCTTGCGTTGAGGCGGCAGATCCGTGCAGGTCCCGGCAAAGACTTCGGCCACCATACCGATCGATTCGCCCAAGGTCGGGTGCGGATGAATGGTTTTGCCGATGTCGTGCGGATCGGCACCCATTTCAATGGCTAACGCAAACTCTCCGATCATGTCACCCGCGTGCGTGCCCACGATGGCACCACCGATCACACGGTGGGACTCCGGATCGACAATGATCTTGGTGAATCCCTCGTCGCGACCATTGGCGATGGCACGCCCCGAGGCCGCCCACGGAAACACGGCTTTCTCGATCTTCATGCCCTTGGCTTTGGCCTCGTCTTCCGTCACGCCCACCCAGGCGACCTCGGGGTCGGTGTAGGCCACCGACGGAATGACCCGGGCATCAAAGAATGCCTTCAGGCCAGATGCGGCTTGCGCCGCCACGTGGGCTTCATGCACGGCCTTGTGCGCCAACATCGGATTGCCCACGATGTCACCGATCGCAAAGATATGCGGCTGGTTCGTGCGCATCTGCGCATCCACCGGAATAAATCCCCGCTCGTTGACCGTGACCCCCGCCATATCGGCTGCAATCATCGCCCCGTTGGGCTTTCGGCCCACGGCCTGCAGCACCAGGTCATAGACCTGGGGTTCGGGGGGCGCACCCTCGCCTTCGAAGGTCACATGAATGCCATCGGCCTTGGCCTGTGCACCCACGGTTTTGCATTTGAGCATCAGCTTATCGAACCGATGGGCGTTGTGCTTTTGCCAGACCTTGACCAGATCCCGATCGGCCCCTTGCATCAGACCATCCAACATCTCGACCACGTCAATGCGCGCTCCAAGCGTGGAATACACCGTGGCCATCTCTAACCCAATAATGCCGCCACCGATCACCAGCATGCGCTTGGGCTGGCACTTCAACTGCAAGGCGCCGGTGGACGTCACCACACGCTCATCCTGCGGCATAAACGGCAGTTTCACGGCCTCGGATCCCGCCGCAATGATTGCCTTCTGAAAACCGATCACTTTCTTGGTGCCATCGGCCATGGCCACCTCTAGGTGGTAGCCGTCGAGAAACTTTCCAACACCCTGCACCACCTGGACCTTGCGTGCCTTGGCCATGCCCGCTAAGCCACCGGTCAGCTTACCGATCACCTGCGACTTGTAGTTCCGAAGCTTCTCCAGATCCACCGTGGGCGTACCGAAACTCACACCATGGGCGCCCAGCTGCGTCACTTCATCCATCACCGCCGCCACATGCAACAGTGCCTTCGATGGGATGCAGCCGACATTCAGACACACGCCACCCAGGGTGGCAAAACGCTCCACCAGCACGGTGTTCATGCCCAGATCCGCCGCACGAAATGCCGCGGAATAGCCACCGGGGCCTGCGCCCAAGACCATCATGTCGCAGGTGATGTCGGCCGTGCCACTGAAACGTCGGATGGCTGCGCTCGCGGCGGCCCCACTTCCTGCAGCCCCACTCCCCGCGGCAACGGCGGGGCTTGGCGCCTGTCTTGGCGCGCCTTGCGCCGAGCCGGCCGTCGCCGGCGGCGGTGCAGCGACCGCGGCCGCTGCCCCTGCACTGGCCGATGCCCCCACCGCCTCAATCATCGCAATGACAGAACCCTCGGAGACCTTGTCCCCCACCTTCACCTTCATCTCCACAATCGTCCCCGCCAACGAGGCCGGTATCTC
>JACCDX010865510.1_pt1 | contig 12213 bp, 8 predicted proteins | sample 7449681 | NCBI WGS metagenome assembly JACCDX01 (sample SAMN15323450, study PRJNA562643) | freshwater metagenome | isolation source: river surface water | place: USA:Blue River Watershed | collected 2017-08-18 | reverse complement strand
TGGGTCCCCGCAATCGGGCCAGAGATTCTTCGGTTTGATCGAAATGCTCCATCATGCGTTGCTGACGCAGCAAATTGTTTCTGCGCGAACCAATGGCACCAATGTAAAAAGCATCAGTTTCTAATGCTGCCAACAAGGCCAAATCGTCAAGCTTCGGGTCGTGTGTGAGTGCAATGACACAGCTTCGTCTGTCAGGGTGAAAACTGGCCACCAAGTCGTCGGGCATGTCGTGCTTGACAGTCACACCATTGACAGACCATGCACCGCGGTATTCCTCTCGTGGGTCGCACACGGTGACGGCAAAGCCATTGAAAAGCGCCATCGTGGCCAAGTACTCCGTCATTTGACCTGCGCCAATCAGCAGCATGCGGTATTCGGGTCCAAAGTTGTTGACCAAGTGGGTGTCGTCGATCTGCAGTTCGGAGGGCGCGTCAGTGGGGGTGAGTGTCACGGCGCCAGTTCGCAGATGTGTGCTGCGTTGCGTGAGTTGACCTTTCTCAAGCATGCCAATGAGTTGGGCCAAACTGGCGGCGTCGGGATTGAACTCCAAAAGCAATTCCAGGGTGCCGCCACAGGGCAAGCCAAAGCGATGTGCTTCGTCAGCGCTGATGCCATATTTCAAACGAACTGGGGCGCTGTCAGAGATGGCGTTGGCTTTGCTGTACTGCGCAATCAGGTCGTCTTCGATGCAGCCGCCCGAGACCGAACCCACCACCGCGCCTGTTTCGCACAAAGCCATGATGGAGCCGACAGGTCGAGGAGACGATCCCCAGGTTCTGACCACGGTGGTGAGCAATGCGCGTTGCCCGGCTTCTCGCCAAGCTTTGAGCGTTCGCAAAACCACAATGTCTAAGTTTTCCATGATGTTGGGAGCAGTTAAATAGGTGTATCAGCGGACCAATGACCAAACAGCAGCGGCACCTACCAGCAATGCGAGCCAAACCCAGGTCGGTACGCCGCTAGCGGCTGCGGGGGCTGTCTCTGTGTTTGCTGCAACAGGCGTTTCGATTTCAGTGGCTGGGTACTTGGCTTGCAGGGCTTCATCAAAGCGTTTGAAAAAGTCTTCTGCCAATGATTTGGCGGCACCATCAATGAGGCGCTGACCCAATTGGGCCAGCTTGCCGCCCACCGTCGAATGCACGGTGTATTGCAATTCACAGCCATCGTCATGCGGGTGCAAAGACACTTTAGATTCGCCTTTGCCAAAACCTGCTACACCGCCTTGGGCTTCAAAATTTAAAGCGTAAGAGTTGGGTGCTTGAATGTCTGACAAGGTGACTTTGCCCGTGAATTTGGCAGAGACGGGGCCAATTTTGATGGCCACACCCACGTTGTAAACGTTGGCGTCAGCCAGTTCAAACTTGTCGCAGCCAGGAATGCAAGATTTTAAAATTTCAGCATCGTTCAAAGCATCCCACGCTTGTGCTTGCGTGACGTGCAAAACACGTTGTCCCTGCATGTCCATGAATTGAATCTCCTATTGAGTTAACTTGATTTCAAGAGCTTAGACAAGGCACTGGCCAATTCTTCTAAGCGCGATAAATTGTGAATGGCCAACATGCCGTTGACATGCCGATTCAAAACACTGGCGCCTGTTGCAATGGGTGCATAGCCTTCAAAACGCAACAGCGGATTGAGCCAAAGCAAGGAGCGTGTGTGTCGCTTGAGCCAAACAATTTCCGAGTCTAGCGTTTCTGCCGTGCCGGTGTCTAAGCCATCGCTGATCAACAATACCACAGTGCGCCGACCAGTGAGTTTTTTGGCATGCTGCAAACGAAACTGCGTCAACGATTGTCCCAATTGTGTGCCACCTGCAAAATCTTGGATTTGACGACTGGCCAAAGCCAACATGTCATCGGTATCGCGTAATTTGAAGGCTGCGTTGAGGTCCGTCAGACCCGTGCCAAACGCAAACACTTGACGGGGTGTGCCGCGGGTGGCTTGGTGCAAAAAAGCCAACAATAGCCGGGCGTAACGCTCCATGGATCCCGAGATGTCGACCAAGATCAGCAAGGGCAGGGCTTGAGCTTTGCGTTGCATGCGCGGCAAACGCAAGACATCACCATCTTGGCGTGCGGCCAGTTGCATGGTTTTGGCCCAATGCAGACGTTCACCGCGGCCCCCAGCACGGGTTCGGCGGCCTTCAATGTGTGGCAATGGCAATTTGACTTGACGCGCTAACTTTTCGACCAAATTGAATTCGCTGGCGCTTAAAGATTGAAAGTCGGCTTGTTGCAGACGTTCACGATCGCTGGCGCTCATGGCCGCATCAAATTTGAGTTCGTCTTCTTTGGGCTTGACCGGATCGTTCTGCTTGTTCTTGGCAGCCAAGGCTTCTTGTACGCGTGATTTGCGAGGGGTACCAGGTTGACCTGTCGATACTTTGGGCAACAACTGCGACAGCAGTTGGCGGGTCAGTTCAGGGTCTCTGAAGAAAGCAGCAAACATTTGATCAAACACCACCAAGTCTTCTTGCCGACTCACCAAACACGCTTTGAGCGCCGCTGACAAATCGCCTTTGCGCTCAATGCCGACCAGTTGTGTTGATTCAATGGCCAAGCTGATGCGCGAGGCATCAATCGGCAGCCCAGCTCTGCGCAAGGCCCTTGCAAACCCTGTGATGTTTTCACTGAGTTTGCCAGTGCGTGCGTCTCCCAACAACATGGCAAAAATTCTTAAAGAACAGTGGGGGCAGGGGCCAGCAGATCATCCAGCAAAGGCGTGATGGCTGCGATGTCTTCCCGCTGCTTGAACAAAATACCCACTGTGTCTTGCACCACTTCAGGATCGAGTGTGAGGGTGTCTAGGGCGACCAGAGCTTTGGCCCATTCCACACTTTCTGCAATACCGGGTGCGCGTTGAAATGCGCTTGCAAATGGTTGGCTGCGCAGACGGCCCACAAACTCGGCCACTTGCTCTGTGAGTTGGGCACTGGCCTGCGGTACCTGCGAACGCACCACGGCCAATTCGCGTTCGCGGTCGGGATAGTCCATCCATTGGTACAAACAACGACGTTTGACAGCATCGTTCAAATCGCGTGTTCGGTTGCTGGTCAGGATGGTGACGGGTGCCACTTCTGCTTTGATGGTGCCAAGCTCTGGAATGCTCACTTGGTATTCGCCTAAGTATTCGAGCAGAAAGGCTTCAAAGGGTTCGTCGGTGCGGTCAACTTCGTCGATCAGCAACAAGGCGCCTGGCGCTGGTGTTTGAAGGGCTTCAAGCAATGGACGTTTAACCAAAAAGCGTTTTTGATAAACCTCGCGCTCTATGACCTGGGGGGTGGCACCGCTGCCTGTTTGCGCGCTCGCTGCCCGCATGTGCAGCAATTGCGCTGCGTGGTTCCACTCGTACAGGGCTTCGCGTTGTTCCATGCCGTCGTAGCACTGCAGACGAATGAGGGGTCGCCCTAAAACTTTGGCCAAGGCCTTGGCCAGCTCTGTTTTGCCAACGCCAGGCTCACCCTCTAGGAGGAGAGGGCGTTCTAGTTTGAGGCTCAAAAAAACGGCGGTGATGAGCCGCCGTTCCGCGAAATAGCCTACGCCTTGAAGGGCTTGGGCAAGTTCGTCGATGGTTTTAAAAGTGTCTTTTGCGGTCATCCGTTCGCCTGTTTCACCGCCCTTTGGGTTTGCACGGTGATCAGGTGAGCGCGATAGGCTTTTGAAGCGTGCAGGTCGGCATTGAGATCTGTAGAGTCTACCGCGACGCCGGCCACTGCTTCGGGGGTAAAGCTTTGGGTTAAAGCGGCTTCCAAGCCTGCATGACGGAAGACGCCATTGCCAGCACCGGTAATGGCCACACGGGCGCCGGAGGCTGTTTGGGCCACAAACACACCCACCAATGCAAAACGGGAGGCGGGTTGGTTGAATTTGGCGTAGGCTGCCTTGGTGGGAATTGGGAAACTCACGGAAGTGATAATTTCACCCGCTTCCAAAGCCGTTGTGTACAAACCTTGGAAGAAGTCGTCGGCTTTGATCGAGCGCTTGTCGGTATTGACCGTTGCGCCCAAAGCCAACAAAGCGCTGGGATAGCAAGCCGCTGGGTCGTTGTTGGCCACAGAGCCACCAATGGTTCCCATGGCGCGAACTTGCTTGTCGCCAATGTTGTTGGCCAAAGCGGCCAGGCCAGGAATGTGTTGCTTGACATCGGCGTTGTCAGCCACATCTTGGTGACGGGTCATAGCGCCAATGACGATGTTGTTGCCGTCTTTTTTGACACCGGCCAAGCCAGTGATGGCCGCCAAGTCAATCAAGGTGTCTGGCTGCTGCAAGCGTTGCTTCATGGCAGCGATCATGGTTTGGCCACCTGCCAATACTTGACCGCCAGCTTGTGCCAATTTTTGGGCATCTGCCAGTGCGGTAGGGCGTTCGTAATTGAATGCGTACATGTTGTGTTCTCCGAATTTCTATTTAGGCTTTGGCGGCTTGAATGGCTTCCCACACACGGTGCGGTGTGGCAGGCATGTCAAAGTCTTTGACGCCCAAGGGTGCCAAAGCGTCCAGGACCGCATTGATCACCGAGGGTGGTGAGCCAATGGCACCGGCTTCGCCGCAACCTTTGGTGCCCAATGGATTGGTGGTGCAGGGGGTGCACTCATGACCAATGGCAAACTCTGGGAAGTCATCGGCGCGGGGCATGGGGTAGTCCATGAAAGAGCCGGTCAGCAATTGGCCTGTCTCTTTGTCGTAGACACAATTTTCCATGAGCGCTTGGCCAATGCCTTGCACCAAACCGCCGTGAACTTGGCCTTCCACAATCATGGGATTGATGATGGTGCCGAAGTCGTCAACCGCTGTGAACTTGTCAATTTTGGTGACGCCGGTTTGGGGATCAATTTCAACTTCGCAGATGTAGGTGCCAGCTGGGAAAGTGAAGTTGGTAGGGTCATAGAACGCGGTTTCGTTCAGGCCTGGCTCCAACTTGTCCAAGGGGTAGTTGTGAGGCACATAGGCTGTGAGGGCAACGGTGCCAAATGGAATTTTCTTGTCGGTGCCCTTGACGCTGAATTCGCCGTTGGCAAAGTCAATGTCTGCATCGCCAGCTTCCATGAGGTGAGCGGCAATTTTCTTGGCCTTGGCTTCAATTTTGTCCAGTGCGCGCATCAGGGCGGCACCACCGACAGAAATAGAACGAGAGCCGTAAGTGCCCATGCCGAAAGGCACGCGGCCGGTGTCGCCGTGAACGATGTCGACGTTTTCAACGGGGATGCCCAAGCGCGCTGCGACCACTTGTGCAAACGTGGTTTCGTGGCCTTGACCGTGGCTGTGTGAACCGGTGAACACTGTCACGCTGCCAGTGGGGTGCACGCGCACTTCGCCGCACTCAAACAAACCAGCACGAGCACCCAAAGCGCCCGCCACATTGCTCGGCGCCAAGCCGCAAGCTTCAATGTAGCTGGAGTAACCAATGCCTCGCAGCAAACCTTTGGCTGCACTGGCTGCCTTGCGCGCTGGGAAACCAGCCACATCACCCAATTTGTTGGCGTGGTTCATCAAAGCATGGAAGTCGCCTGTGTCGTACTGCAAAGCCACTGGCGTTTGGTACGGGAACTGTGTGATGAAGTTCTTGCTGCGAATGGCGTCTTGCGTCATACCCAATTCGAAGGCGGCGCGCGACACAATGCGCTCGAGCAAGTAAGTGGCCTCAGGACGACCTGCGCCGCGGTAAGCATCAACAGGCGCCGTGTTGGTGAACCAAGCGTCCACTTCCACATAGACCTGCGGAGTGGCGTATTGGCCGGCCAACAAAGTGGCATACAAAATGGTTGGCACGGCTGTTGAGAAGGTAGACAGGTACGCGCCTAAGTTGGCGTCAGTGTGAACGCGCAATGCCAAGAACTTGCCGTCTTTGTCGATGGCCAATTCGGCGTGGCTAGAGTGGTCACGACCATGCGCATCACTCAAGAAAGCTTCAGAGCGATCGCAATTCCATTTGATGTTGCGGTTGAGCTTTTTGGAAGCCCAAGTGAGGCACACATCTTCTGCGTACAAATAAATTTTGGCGCCAAAACCACCGCCCACATCGGGTGCAATGACGCGCACTTTGTGTTCGGGCAAGCCCAACACAAACGCCGTCATGAGCAAGCGCTCAACGTGCGGATTTTGATTGGACACATACAGTGTGTATTCGTCACTGGCACGGTTGTAGCTGCCAATGGCGGCGCGTGGTTCCATGGGGTTGGGCGCCAAGCGGTTGTTGATCAAATCGAGTTTGGTGACGTGTGCAGCATTAGCAAAAGCGGCGTCTACTGCCGCCTTGTCGCCAATGGCCCAGTTGTAGCAATGGTTGTTGGGGGCCTCAGCATGCAAGGCGGTGGCCGTTTTGGCTTGACGGACATCGACCACAGCGGGCAACACGTCGTAATCAACTTCGACCAACTCGGCCGCGTTTTTGGCTTGCTCCAAAGTTTCAGCCACCACCATGGCCACGTGGTCGCCCACATAGCGCACCTTGCCATTGGCCAAGATGGGGTGAGGGGGTTCGTTCATGGGCTTGCCGCTGGTGTCGGTGATTAACCAACCGCAGGGCAGGCCATTGATTTTGGCATCGACCACGTCGGGGCCGTCCAGCACTGCAACCACACCAGGCGCTGCCAAGGCTTTGGCCTTGTTGACGCTTTTGATGTTGGCATGTGCGTGAGGTGAACGCACGAACACCGCGTGCGTCATGTTGTCTAAGCGAATGTCGTCGGTGTAATTGCCGGCGCCTGTGAGGAAGCGATAGTCTTCCTTGCGACGCAAGGCCTCACCGATGTGAGGGAGTTTGGAGAAGTCTGATGCACCCATGGTGAACTCCTTAAGCTTTCATGGCAGCAGAGCCCTGCTGCACGGCCTTGACGATGTTTTGGTAACCGGTGCAACGGCACAGGTTGCCTTCGAGTAATTCGCGAATTTCGGATTCGCTGGCATTGGGATGGCGATTGGCAATGTCGACCGCGCTCATGACCATGCCAGGGGTGCAGAAACCGCACTGCAAGCCGTGGCACTCTTTGAAGGCTGCTTGCATGGGGTGCATGGTGCCATCGGCTTTTGCCATGCCTTCGATGGTGGTGACTTCTGCGCCTTGCGCTTGTGCTGTAAGCATATTGCACGACTTGACGGCACGACCATTGACATGGACCGTGCAAGCACCACATTGGGCGGTGTCGCAACCCACGTGGGTGCCTGTGAGTTTGAGGTGCTCGCGCAAAGTGTTGACGAGCAATGTATTGGGGGCGGCTTCAACGGACACTGATTTGCCGTTGACCTTCATTTGAACCTGCATGCGGGACTCCTCGGGTTGAATTCGCCCTCCAGTAGATCACGGCATAGACAGTCGCCTTTTAAGTACTTTCCCTGATGCTCAAAACTCTGATTTAAATCGATGCAAATGTCATGAAAAGTTCAAAAATTGCCATGCAAAATTTTCACTGTCAACAAACCAAGATAGGTTAGAAGCAATGAGCCGAAAAGGTGCAGAGAAGCCGTGCCCAATGCCATGAAAAAGCGGCCTTGCTGAAGCATGCTTACCACTTCTGCGGAAAAAGTAGAAAAAGTGGTCAAAGCGCCTAAAAAACCTGTAATGAGCAGCAATCGCCAGGCAGGATCAAGTTGGGGAAAGTTTTGGAACAAGCCGACACACACCCCAACGAGGTAGCCGCCAATTAAGTTGGCAGCCAGCGTACCCCAAGGAAACATATTCTCGGCATTGGGCGGTGGGTTGAGCCAAAGTCCCAGTTGCCATCGGCTGAGTGCGCCAACGCAAGCGCCGATGCAAATTGCTATGACGGATGACATCTTGCGGTCTATCGATTAAAAAGGTGGCCCTTCGGCTTCGGTGGCGGGTTCTGCAAAAACATTTTCGCCTCCCAAGGCCTGCAAAATGTCTTTGATCAAAGGGCCAAGCATGCCGGTACTCAAAACCACATTGGCATCAAATTTATCTTCGCCTTGTGTGTTGATGCTGTCGGGTTCTGTGCCGTCCAAAAAGCTTAATTTTTTGAACTGCAAATTGTCAGTGAGAACAAAACTGGCTTTGCCATCCCAACTGAGGGCCAATTGCGTGGGCAATTTACCTTCTCGGACATGCTTTCGAACCTCTTCTGTGCTCAAAATGTGTCGGGTGTATCTGACCATGGGTTGATCTTCGGTGCCAGACTTTAAAACGCATTCTTTTTCAATGGACAATGAAGCGGGTAGTTCATCAGAATTGACAGCCAGCAACCATGAGGCCATGGCAGTTTGGGGTGACATGGCCGTTTGCAGTAAATTGAGATCGAGGCCGGGCAGTGCACGCACCAACTGGGTGATCACTTCGTCGGCTTTGCCACTGCTGGCGGCGTCAATGGCCAAGAGCCGATCTTGTGGATTGATCCAAACGGTGACGGCGCCTTGTTTGGCGAACGCTTGCGGCAAGAGGCTGTGCAAAATGTCTTCGCACATTTCTCGCTTTTCTTTTTTGCCTGGTTTGCGTCCGGTTTTTGCTTCGATCTCTTGAATTTGGACTTCGGCCTTGCGCTTGACGACGGAGGAGGGCACCGCTTTGGTTTCGATCATCAGTTTGGCAATCCACTGGCCACCAATGTTTTCTAACAAGGGGCCGTGAGCAATACCTCGAGGTTCAATCCATCCAACAGATTTGTCTTGACCAGGGGAGCATTCAATGAAGCGGTTGGTGGCCAAGGCAGTTTCTATTTCAGCCACACTGGCATTCCAATGAGGCCCAATTCGGTAGGCCGTTACATTTTTAAACACGTATATCCTTGAGGGGTGGTTTGACACGAAGTCAAATATGGATCAATCATAGTAGAAACAATGTTCCGATTGGCAGTGGGCGTTACAAAATGAAAATGCAATCCAACGCTTTGAATTCCAAAGAAGAAAAATGGCAATTTTGGATTGACCGCGGCGGTACGTTTACTGACATTGTTGGAAAGCGACCCGATGGTCAATTGGTGACACATAAGGTGCTGTCAGACAACCCAGATCAATACAAAGATGCTGCAGTTGCCGGCATTCGACATTTGTTGGGGCTGTCACCCACTGACATGGTGCGTCCCGAGTGGGTCAGCTGTGTCAAGATGGGGACTACGGTTGCCACCAATGCCCTCTTAGAACGCAAAGGCGAAAAGACTTTGTTGGTGACCACACATGGCTTTCGCGATGCATTGCGCATCGCTTATCAAAATAGGCCACGCCTGTTCGATCGCCACATTGTTTTACCTGAATTGCTTTACGCCGCCGTTGTTGAGGCAGACGAACGCTTGTCAGCCAAGGGTGAGGTAGTTGCACCTGTGAATTTGCCGCAATTGCGTGATCAACTGCAAGCGCAGTTTGATGCAGGTTTACGTTCAGTTGCTATCGTTTTCATGCATGCGTACCGATATCCGCAGCATGAAAAGTTGGCGGCGCAATTGGCGCAAGACATTGGCTTTACCCAAATTAGCACTTCGCATCAAACCAGCCCCCTGATGAAGTTTGTCAGCCGTGGCGATACCACTGTGGTAGATGCTTATCTCTCACCCATCTTGAAGCGCTATGTCAAACAAGTGGCCCAAGAAATGCCGGGTGTGAAACTCATGTTCATGCAATCGTCTGGCGGCCTGACCGATGCGCACGTCTTCGCTGGAAAAGACGCCATTTTGAGCGGCCCTGCGGGGGGCATTGTGGGCATGGCCAGAACTGCAGAAGTGGCAGGTCACCACCGCGTCATCGGTTTTGACATGGGGGGCACATCGACAGATGTATCGCATTACGCGGGGCAGTTTGAACGTGAATTTGAAACCCAAGTTGCCGGTGTGCGCATGCGTGCTCCCATGATGAGCATTCATACCGTGGCGGCGGGTGGTGGATCCTTGTTGCAATTTGATGGCGCCAGATTCAGGGTGGGGCCGCAAAGTGCAGGCGCCAATCCCGGTCCTGCAAGTTACCGACGGGGTGGCCCTTTGGCAGTCACGGACGCCAATGTGTTGGTTGGCAAAGTGCAGCCTGACTATTTTCCTACCGTGTTTGGCGCTGATGGCAAACAAAGGCTTGATGCAGAAATTGTGGCTGTTCATTTTGCAAAATTAGCGGCTCAATTGAGCCGATCCGCAGAATCGATTGCCGATGGATTTTTGCGCATTGCCGTTCAACAGATGGCCAATGCCATCAAGAAAATTTCAGTGGCCAAAGGCTATGACGTGACGCGATACACCTTGCAATGTTTTGGTGGTGCCGGTGGTCAACATGCATGTTTGGTCGCCGATGCCTTGGGCATGAAGCAAGTCTTTGTTCACCCCTTAGCGGGTGTTCTTTCTGCGTATGGCATGGGCTTGGCCGATCAAAGTGTCATCCGAGAGCAGACCATTGAGTCCAAGTTAAGCTCGGAATGCATCAACGCCTTGACGCAGTCACTTGCATCGTTGAGGGAGACTGCGCGTTTCGCATTGACTTCACAGGTCGGCAGTGATGCTGTTGACGTGTTTGAGCGCGTGCACGTGAGATACGAAGGTAGCGACACGGCTTTGATCGTTCCCATGGGGAGTTTGCAGGAAATTACTCAAAGTTTTGAAGCCGCCTATCGGCAGCGGTTTGCGTTCTTAATGGCAGGTAAAGCGCTCGTGGTGGAAGCAGTCTCGGTCGAAGCCGTGGTCAAAGGGGATGCCGCATCCGAGCAAATTCATGCAGTGCTTGCAAAGCGTCAAGCACCTGTGAAGTCTGTCGTGAAGATGTACACGGCGGGATCCGACGGGCACTCACGTTGGTGGCAAGCGAGTTTGTATGTCAGAGAAGATTTAAGGCCTGGCGATTTGATGCCTGGCCCGGCCATCATTGCAGAGCAAAATGCCACCACCGTGGTGGAGCCAGGCTGGCAAGCTCAAGTAACCGAGTTGAATCATTTGATTTTGCAACGCATTGAAACAAGGCAAGTTCAACATGCTGCTGGTACCACGGTCGATCCAGTTTTGTTGGAGGTGTTCAACAACTTGTTCATGAACATTGCAGAGCAAATGGGTTTGCAGTTGCAAAACACGGCCTATTCGGTCAACATCAAAGAGCGCTTGGATTTCTCATGCGCCTTGTTCAATGCCGACGGACACTTGATTGCCAACGCGCCCCACATGCCAGTGCATTTGGGCAGCATGGGCGAGAGTATCAAAACGGTCATTCATGACAACGCCGGCCAAATGCGACAAGGCGATGTGTATGTCCTGAACGACCCCTACCATGGCGGTACGCACTTGCCCGATGTCACTGTCATCACACCAGTGTTTTTAGAGGGGTCATCTGCGCCAGAGTTTTACGTAGGGTCGCGTGGTCATCACGCCGACATTGGTGGTGTCACACCCGGTTCTATGCCGCCATTTTCGACAACCATTCAAGAAGAAGGCGTGCAGATCAACAACTTTAAATTGGTAGCCGAGGGCGTTTTGCAAGAGAGCGCCATGCTTGCGTTGTTATCAACAGGCACTTACCCAAGCCGAAACCCTCAGCAAAACATGGCCGACTTGCGCGCTCAGCTTGCGGCCAATGAAAAAGGGGTTCAGGAGTTAAAGAAAATGGTCGCCGAGTTTGGATTGGAAGTCGTCCAAGCCTACATGCGGCATGTTCAGGACAATGCCGAAGAGTCTGTTCGTCGCGTCATCACGCGATTGAGAGACGGCGCATTCACATTGCCTTTGGACAACGGTTCACAAATTCAAGTGGCTGTGCGTGTTGACGCCAAAAACCGCAGCGCAGAAATTGACTTCACCGGAACCAGCCCTCAGCAGACCAACAACTTCAATGCGCCTACGGCTGTTTGTATGGCGGCAGTGCTTTATGTCTTTAGAAGCCTGGTCAATGACGACATCCCATTGAATGCAGGTTGTCTTAAACCCTTGAAGGTGATCATCCCTTCGGGTTGCATGTTGAATCCCAATTTTCCGGCTTCGGTTGTTGCAGGCAATGTGGAAACATCAACTTGCATTACCAACGCATTGTTGGGTGCCTTAGGTGTGATGGCTGGCAGTCAGCCCACCATGAACAACTTCACATTTGGGAACGCCAAGTATCAATACTACGAAACCATTTCGGGCGGCAGTGGCGCGGGTGTCGAGCTAGACGATGACGGACAAGTTTGTGCAGGCTTCAATGGCACGTCGGTGGTCCAAACTCACATGACCAACTCGCGCTTGACGGACCCCGAAATTTTGGAATTTAGATTTCCAGTGCGTTTGGAGAGTTATTCGCTTAGGCAAGGCTCGGGAGGCGCTGG
>JACCDX010721563.1_pt1 | contig 12216 bp, 13 predicted proteins | sample 7449681 | NCBI WGS metagenome assembly JACCDX01 (sample SAMN15323450, study PRJNA562643) | freshwater metagenome | isolation source: river surface water | place: USA:Blue River Watershed | collected 2017-08-18 | reverse complement strand
TATATATTAAGTATATAAATAACTTTTATAATTATTTCAAATCACTTTTTATAATTTAATTAATTTATTTTCAAAAAAATTAATTTGAACTTAAAAAAAATATTATTTTATTTTTGATATTTATATTTTAAAAACTTAAGGCTCAATTTTATATTTTTTATACATTTCATCAATATCACTTTGGTGATAAAAAAATTTCATAATATTTGTATCTAATAGTTTATCTAAATATTCTTTTTTATATACAATCTCATTTTTAACATTCTTATAAACTTCTTTATAATCTCGATATTCTCCCTTATTAGTATATCCTATATTCGGTATATCTAATATTTTACAAATTTCTTCTTTATTTAAATCTAATTTTTCTATAGTATAAATCATTAATATATTATTGTTTGGAAGTGAATAAAAATCAAGACCTTTATCTTTATTAAATCCTTTATCATAAATATTTGTTATTTCAAATAATTCTTCAAACCAATCATTAAAAGTATCATGTGTATCTTTTTTAAAATATAATTCAATAATAGTTTTAGTATCAGTTTTTAAATTAAAAGGTGTTCTTCCACTTTCACCTTTGTAATTATTTTTTTTTGTTTTAATATCATTAAATCCTGAATCGCGAAAATGTTGAAAATATGATGATAAATTTCTATCTACTGGATTTCTAATTCCAGTTATTATTAAAGTATCTTTTTCTTTTTCTAATAATTCTCTTAAATATAATAAACTATGTCTATGAGCTGTTTTATATTTTTCTTTACAACTCAATGTAAAATCTGTACTTCCTACTTTTGCGACAGTCACAATTCTTAATTTATCAAATTTAATATCCATATTTACTTATTATTTATTAAATAAAAAAATCCTAAATATGTACTTAAAAAAAAAATAAAAAAAATAAAAAATAAAATATGAAAATGGATTTAAAAGAATTTAATAAAAATTTTCCTAGTTTTGAAAAGCAATATAAACAGGAACAAAAAATAAGAGAAGATAATAAAAAAAACCAAGAATTATTAAGAATGCAAAATAAATTTAATGAACAATATCCTACTTTAGTTTTTACTAATTTAATTAAACAAAATGATAACTATTCAACAGATGACGGATGTGTTCATTATAAATATAATATAACAAATAAAATCTATTCTTGGAATTTTGTAGAAGACGAATGGGAAGAACATGAAGACGATTATCAACAATCACTGATAGATTTATTTGATTAAAATAAATATAAAAAATTTTTTATAAATAAATAATATTAATTAAAAAAATATTATTAGATTATATCTATTTTTAAATATAAAATAAAAGAAAAAAATATTTGCGTTATTTTATTTAATAAAATAACGCAAATATGTTAAAAATATATAATACCATAATGATAGACATAACATGTTCAAAAATTGATTCAATTAACTTTGATATCTTTAAAAATATAATTAATAAACAAGATGAATTTGATACAATAAATGAATTTTTTAATACTCCTGGTAAACAACATTATCGTTTATTATCTTATTTGTCAACTTTATATAATAATTCTATAATTATTGATATTGGTACTCATAGAGGTTCATCAGCAACAGCATTATCATATAATAAAACAAATAAAATTTATACATTTGATATTTTAGATAAAATAAATAATGATAATATAAAAAATATTAGTAATATATATTTTTGTTATGATAAATTATTTGAAGAAACAGGACAAGAAAAATGGAAAGAAACTATTTTAAAAGCACCTTTTATTTTTCTAGATGTCGACCCTCATAATGGTAAAATGGAATGGGATTTTTATCAATTTTTAAAAAAAATTAATTATAGAGGTTTTATTGTATGTGATGATATATGGTATTTTAAAGAAATGAGAAATGAATTTTGGTATAAAATCCCATATGAAGAAAGATATGATTTAACAGAATTTGGACATTTTTCAGGAACTGGTATTTTTACTTTTAATGAAAATATTAAATTTGCAAAAAGAGATAATTCAGAATGGACACTCTTAACAGCTTATTTTAATTTAGCCAAATGTGTTGATGCAAGTAAAGAAATTAAAGAAAGAGATCAAAGATATTATTTAAGTCACTCTTATTCAACTTTATCTCTACCTTATAATCTTGTTGTATATACTGATGAGGATTCTTTACCTTTAATTAAAGAAATAAGACCTAAATTTTTAGAAGACAAAACATTTTATGTTATATGGGATTTTGAAAATATTAGATTTGTTAAAGATGGTAAAGAACTCAATGAAAACTTTTCCGATTATAGAAATAAAATTTATAAAAATCGTAGTGAAAAACCATATCATTTTGACCCTAGAAACACTGCAAGTTATTATCTTTTTTGTTTGTCAAGATATGCAATGTTAAAAGACATTATTATTAAAAATCCTTTTAAAAGTACACATTTTGCATAGATTAATATTTGCATTGAAAGAATGGGATATAAAAATTTAATTTATTTAGACGAAGCTCTATCTATTAAACGTGATAAATTTTCAACTGTTTATATTGATTATATACCATATTCTTTAATAAAAGATATTCATGAATATTTTCAATGGGGTAGATGTTCAATGTGTAGTGGATTTTTTACAGGAAATGCCGAATATATGTACAAAGTTTGTGATTTAATTGAAAACAAATTCTTAGAATATTTACAATTAGGATATGGACATGCAGATGAACAATTATTTAGTCCTGTTTACTTTGAAAATAAAGATTTATTTGAACATTATTATGGAGATTATCAAGAAATGATATCTAATTATGTTTATGCATATGAACGACCTGAACAAATTTTAAATATTTTTATCCCACGAAGTTTTGATTCTGAAAATTATGTTAAATGTAAAGAAGCATGTGAATTTCTAGCAAGAACTGTATTTCATGGTAAAATTGATTTAGATGCTAATGGATGGAATTGGATGAAACACTATTTTGCAATGTCATCTTTTAAATTATTATATTCAAATCATAATAAAGATTAAAAATTTAAATAAATTTTTTAAAAATAATTAAATTATCTTTTTTTATTTTTCTCAAAAGTGCTTTATTTTTTTTTACTAATTTATTTAATACTTTATCTATAGTATCAAATTTTAATTCTTTAACATCATCATCCATAATTTTTTGTGATATACCATAATATACATCAAATACTCCTCCATAAGCTCCATATGATGCTTTTGATAAATCAAAACCTAAAATATTAACAATTTTTTTCATATTATCTTCTCCTTTAGCTTCAATCTCGGTATAAGGAGGTAAACCAGGTACAATATCTATAGTCACTTCTACACCTTCTTTAGTAATCCATTTTTCACGTAAAGTTTCATGATAAGCTTTTTCTTTTAATCCAGTAGCAATCATAAGTTGACGTGCTTCTTCAAAAGTAGTACCATCTTTCAAAGCAACTTCATATTCATTAGCATATTTTGAGTTTTTAGGATAAGTTTTAACTGTCACTGTTATATTTCCATCTTCGTCACGTACACGAGCATATCCTTTTGTATATTTTTCACATAAATCAAATACACATCTTCTATATAAACGCAATCCATGAATTTTTTTTGCTTTAATTTTTTTTAAATCTTTTCTCAATTTATTCATATCAATATCCAAAAATCTGGCTTCAATTTCTTTCATATTATTCTATTTCTAATAATTATATAGATTATTAAAAATTATAAAAAAAATAAAATTTTATTTAATTATTTATTTACCCACAACTTTTTTATAATGAACTAAATTATCCTTTTTAACTTTTTTAATTAAATCCTTATTTTTCTTTGCAAATTTATTTAATACTTTATCAATGGTGGTAAATTTAAGTTCCATAATCTTTTTATTAAATACTTCTTCAGGAAAACCATAATAATGTGTAAATACATGTCCATAAGCACCATATGAAGCTTTACTAATATCTAAACCAAGTTTTGAAGATATATTTTTCATAGCTTCTTCTCCTTTAGCTTCAACTTCGGAATAAGCTGGTAAACCAGGGATGACATCCACAGTGACTTCAACACCATCTTTGGTTTTCCATTTTTCACGAATTGTTTCATGATAAGCTATTTTTTTTAATCCTGTAGATGTCATAAATTCAACTGCTTCATCAAAATTAGTTCCTTCTCTTAAAGCAACTTCATATTCATTTGCATATTTTTGACCTTTAGGATATGTTTTAACAGTAGCAGTGATTATACCATTTTCATCACGAACACGGGCATAACCTTTCATTTTGTTACTGCATAATTCAAACATTTGACGACGATATAAACGCATATCATGAATACGTTTTGCTTTAATTTTTTTTAAATCCTTACGAAGTTTATTAATATCAATATCTAAAAATCGTGCTTCAATTTCTTTCATCTTTCTTTCTAATTTAAACTCATATTTTTTATTTTTTTCTTTAAGTTCAAAATATTTAAATAAAAAACAAAAAAAAATAAAGATGGTTCATCCGATAGTAAATTTAAAGAGAATACCTAAACAACAAAAATTAAAATATGCAATTTGTATAACTTGTGTAAATCGAGAGGAAAAAGGACATAAAAATATTATTCAAGAAACTTTTCGTAGTTTTGAAAATGGAGGGATGTTTGAAAGTAAGATAGATGTTGAATTTTTATTATTTGAATCAGGTTCTAAAAATTTTGATTATTTAAATTTTATTGAAAAATATAAAGAAAAATATAATCATCTTAAAATCCATATTATAACTAACTCTTTTCCTTTAGACGGTTTTACTAACACTCATAGAATGTTTCTTCATTTAACTAAATATGAAAGTCAACTTAAAGAAAATAATAAATTAGAAGATTTATATGATTTTGTATTATGGATGGATGATGATATTTGGGTTTGTAAAAAGTTTTTAGAAAATATGGATGCATGGGTTAAAAGATTTGCAAATTTTTCAATATTTACTAGTTTATATATTCCTTTTATAACATTTCCTATGAAAAATAATAATATAGCACATACAGCTTATATTTATAATTACTTTGGTTCCTGTTGTACAATTTTTAGACCACAATTAGCTAAATTTATTCCACAACATTTTTTTGATAAAGTTGGTAAACCAGATAGTAAATTTAGAAGATGTATTGAACACCATTTTCCCAGTATGAATAAAATATTAGTTTCATCTGTTTCTCTTGTACAACATATGAATGCTGGTTCTGTAAATCATGCTGATAATAAAGGATATAAAGGTCATATGGCAAAAAATTTTGTTGGATTTGTGGATCCAAAAATATATAGATATGTATAAAAATAAATATTAAGATAAAAAGAGTAAAAAAAAATACTAAATTAAAATAAGATTTATTTTAATAAATATGAATTTATTGATAGTAGCCGCTGGTTTAGGTTCTAGAGTATCTAATATTACTTTTAATATTATACCTAAATATTTAATTTCAATTGATCATTTTTATGGATTATATCATATAATTAATTATTGGAAAAAATATGTTGAATCTTTTTATTTAGTTATTCATCCATCATTTATTCCTTTAACTGAATATTATATAAAAAATTTTCATCAAAATTTAAATATAAAAATTATACCTTATGAAGAATCCGATGGTACTGCATATACTATTAAAAGTGTATTAAATAATAATTATGAATTATTTAAAAATAATCCTTTATGTATAACATGGTGTGACATTTATCCTGATTTAAAAAATACAATAAATTTTAATAAAATAAATAAAGATGTTTGTATATTTACACATGGTAATGAATGTAGATATAAATATATTGAAGAAGTAAATTTAATTGAAAATGTAGGAAAAACAGGAGGAGATATCATAGGTATATATTTTATAAGAAATGTTGATTTAATTGTATATGATGAAAATATAATTAAAAATACAGACATTGTAGATTATTTAGATAAATATGGGTCATTACAAAAATATGATTTAGAAAAAATAAATGATTATGGAGATGAATTAAAATTAAATAATTTAAGAAAAGAATATGAAAATATAAAAATAAATTGTAGACATTTTAATGAATTAATAATTGATAAGGAAAAAAAAACAGTATTTAAAAGAGGTTTAGATGAACAAGGTAAAATTATAATTAAAAATGAAATTTTATGGTATAAATATTTAAAAGAACATAAATCAAATAATGATTTTATTTTACCTATACCTAAAATATTATTTTTAAAACAAACAAGTGATTTTTATGTAATAGAATATTTAGAAAATTATATAACATTAAATAAATATTTAGATAATTTTAAGGAAAATGAAAATAACATAAGAGAAAATATTATTGAAAATTTAATTGAAAAAATAAATTTGATTCATTCACTTGAAAATAAAAAAATGGATAAAATACAATTTATGTGGGATTTTATGTATGAAACAGAGACAAAGATTAAAGAAAGATTAAAAGATATTCAACCTATTTTAAATTCAATAGGAGATATAAAATATGTAAATGGTAAAAAAATTAAATCATTTGAAGAAGTTTTTGAAAAAGTAAAAAATATTATATTTGAATATTTTGATTCTTTAAATAATGAATATATTTATCACATTATACATGGAGACTTAAATTTTTCAAATATAATGATTCATCCTGAAAATAAAGATATTAAATTTATTGATCCAAGAGGAATATTTGGTAAAACTAAAATATTTGGAAGTAAAGAATATGATTATGCAAAAATTTTATATGCTATATCTGGTTATGATTATTTTCAACAATCTTTTTATTTTCAACCTTTACAACTTCAAAAAGATAATTTTGAAATCCAATTTGATATATCATCTATCCAATTATCTAAACAATTTTTAGATAAACATTTTAAAAAAATCCATTATGCTCTTCTTATTATTATTTGGCTTGGTTTAGCTCAATATACAAAAAATAATTATTGGAAATGTATTTGTTCTTATTATCATGCACTCTCTCTAGAATATTTATTAGATTAAATTAAATTAAATAAAAACTAAAAATATTTTTGTTTAAATATCATCATATCTTCTGTACCCATTGACAAATTACATTGTGCACATACACATTCTAAGTTTGATATATTATCAGAACCTCCATTTTTTGCAGCTAATTTATGCCCACAATGAAAATCATGAATATAAATATCAGTTGTACATACAAAACAACTTCCTTTTGTTGTTTCTTTTCCAAATTTAGATTCCCATAATGCTCTTCTTAATGCAGATGGTAGTTTTTTTCTACCATCTTTGTTTTCGGGTTCATTTTTTTTATGAATAACATATGCTAAATATAAACCTCCTTTATTTTTAATTGTTTGATAATTTCCAATATCTTTATCATATAAATATTTTGATATATCTTTATTTATCTCATTTAGTTTTTGAATTATAGTTTGTGCTGATTGATTTTTAAATCTCTCCATTAATAACTTGACAAAATTATCAAGATTTATATTGGGAAACTTTGGTTTTTCCGCATTTGATAGATGTTCTTTAAAATTTTCTTTGATATATGTTTTTAATATATCAGATGTATCCATATCACTTATTTCTAAAATCAAATCTTTTGTGATAAAATTATTATTTAATTCTATAAAATATCTTTTTAAATCATCATAATCATTACATTCTCTATTGATGAGAGTTATATTAAAATCCATATTATTTTTTAAAAAGTATTCATTATAAAACTTTTTATATGCCATATATCTATGTTGACCATCTAAAATAAAATATTGTCCATTAAATTCTGCAAGATGAATAGGATTTAAATTATATAATTCATTATATTTTGTACTATAATTAACTAATTGATTATAAAAATATTCAACTCTTTCTTCTATATAACTTCTTTGAATAGTAGGAATGATAGGAGTAAATCCCTCTAAATATTTAAATGACATCAAATAAAATGATGTTTTAGAATTAATATCAATTTTGTGAAACGGTTGCTGACTAGACGAACTCATATTTAATTTTGGAACTTTAATTTTAATTTTATGAATATATTCAATTTTTTTTAAATATAAATATTTAAAATTAATTTTGTAAATTTAAATTTGACAAATTATATTAAATTAAATATTTAATTGTGTTTAAATATTTAATTTAAAAAATTAAATTATAATTAAATATAGAATCTATTATTTCTAAAATGAATGAAAACATTATAACATTAAATAAACGACCATGGGTTGAAAAATATAGACCACAAAATATATATGAAGTATCTCAACAAAATCATGTTATTCGTTTATTAGAAAATTGTATTAAAACAGGTGATTTACCACATTTATTATTTTATGGTGGTCCTGGAACAGGTAAAACAAGTACTATATTAGCATTAGCCAAAATGATATTTGGAGAGGAAAATTATAAAAATCGTGTTTTAGAATTAAATGCATCCGACGAACGTGGTATTCGAGTGATTCGTGAAAAAGTAAAAACTTTTGCACAACAATCTGTTAAAAATATAAATAATGTTGGTTTTAAAATTATTATTTTGGATGAAGCTGATACTTTAACTAGTGATGCACAGGCTGCATTAAGATGTATTATTGAAAAATATAGTAATATAACTCGTTTTTGTTTAATTTGTAATTATTTATCAAGAATAACTGAACCATTATCATCTAGGTGTGCTAAATTTAGATTTAAACCTCTGAATCATGCAAATATGTTATTAAAAATGAATGATATATTAAAAAAGGAAAATATTCAATTAAAGGATGATTTATTGAGTTCGATAATAGAAATAAGTGAAGGTGATATGAGAAAGGGTATAAATTTTTTACAATTTTTGGGATTAATTTGTAAAAATAAAAATGAAAATAATAAAAATATAGAAGAATTGAGAGATGAATTTATTAATGAGATAAGTGGAAATCCAGAACCTATATTAATTCAAAAACTATGGTATATTATTTTATTGAATGAATTTGGATTTATGTATAAATATTTAGAAAATTTATTAGCTCAAGGTTATTCTGGTTCTATAATTATTAAAAGTTTATTAATTGATATTATTCATAGAGATAAAATAGAATTTATGGAAAAAAAGATAATTTTCACAAATAAAATAAAAAGTATGATAATAGAAAAAATAGCTGAAATTGAAAATTCATATGAAGGTTCATCTGAAAATACACAACTTTTAAAAATATGTTCTTATATTATATTTATTTTACATGATTCTGATTTTATTATAAATGAATAATTTATTTAATTAAAATAAAAAGCAATTTAAAAAAATATTATTTAAAAATATTATCATATAAAAAAAATATAAAAATGAATAAATTTTTTAAGGTTGCACCAAAACCAATAATTCGACATACATTAACAAATTTTAAAAATAATAAATATAGTTATAATGGTAATCATCCATTTGATGATTTATTATATTTCATAGTTGGATTTACTCTTGGATATAATATGAATAGATGTAAAAATTATTAATATTATAATTTTATTTTTTACCTAATGCTCCAGCAGGATGATTTGATTTAAATTCTTCTTTTGTTATATCTTTTTTTAAATATATAGCAATATTATCTAATAACATCATAAATAAACAACTAGAAGTTGAAGGTGTCATATTAATATTATCTGATTCAATAATAGGATTTAATACATAAGTAAAATCTGAATATTTTTCCATAAATGAATTAGTATTAGCAACAATACTAATTGTTAAAACTTTTTTATGATATTTTTCTTTTAAATATTTTAAAATATAAATTATTTCTTCAGTATTACCAGAATTAGATATAAAAATGATAATATCATTTTCTTTTAATAATCCAAAATCTCCATGAGGTAGATTTGGAAGATCTAAATAAATACCAGGTATTGATAAAGATTGCCATGTAGATGCGGATTTTTTACATATATAACCTGATTTTCCCATACCAGTTAAATAAATATTATTACATGGATTTTTATTTTTAATTAAAATAGCAATTTCACGAATGGCTTTTTCCATAATATGTTTATTTATTTGTATTTGATTTGTATAATTTTGTATCATATTTTGTATTATTGAAGAATCTTGATTATCAAGTTTGTGATAAAAGTTTTCTAATGAATTATTTTTTTTATTTTCATAAAAGAAAATAGTATTTAAATATTCATTCTTAATGGTATTAAAATAAAAATAATCGGATTGATTAATAAAAACCGGTATAATAGAGTGATTTAATTGATAAAGAGAATGAAAACCACGAAGACTATCTTCAAATCCAATTTTTCGTTCAAGATGAGAAAAATCATGTAAAACTTTTAAATAACATTCTGGATGAGGTTTTTTGTTTAAAAAATCTTCTTTTGAATATATTTTTTTTACATTTTTTAATAAATGAAATTTTGTTAAATTCATAAAATATTTTATACTTTTAATAGATGAATTAGTGACTATAACAAAATCTTTATGAAATTGAATAATATTTTTTAATAAATTTTCAACACCATCTATATATTTTAATTTATCTTGATTTTCTTCAACTAATTCTAAATATATCTTATGTTTATAATTATATAATTCTTGAAAGTCTTCTAGAGGATATTGGAAATGATAATATAAATAATTTTGAGTATCCTTAATATTTAAAGAATGTGCAAATTTACAATATATTTCATAAGTCATTAATTCTTTGATTTTCTCTTTTGATAAATTAATTTTATGTGACAAAGCTATTATATAAGCTTCATAATGAAAATATTCTGTATTAATCAAAGTGCCATCAAAATCAAATATAAATAAATCATAATTTTCAACTTGAATCATCTTATTTTTTATTTAATTATTGTTTTTTTATTTTAAAAATTGAACTTAAAAAAATAAAAAACTGACAGCAAACAAAATTAAAATCAAAAATAATAATAATAATATTGATATCGTTCTAACTGATCATCCGTTAACGATATCCTTTGGACACGTGCTTGAGTTTAGCACAACAGCAACAGCAACAGCAACAACAACAACTATGGAAGACGAAGCCGAGTTTTTGGAGAGGATTATTCCTCATCATTCGTTCACCACATTTTGGGGTCCAGATGAGGAGCATGTAAAGCTTCACAAGAACACATTTAACTTTATCGGCATCATTTTCCACACTAAGGAGGAAATTATCAATATCCTTCTTCGTCTTCGGATCGTAGTTCACTGCTTGGTGTGCATCGGTACGAGATTTGACACAGTTGTGGAAGAGGAAATCTACGGACTTTATCGACACTACATCAATTTCGCTCTTCGAGACATTCGCGAGAACCAAGTCAAGGCAAGAAGCTCAGTCCCTGAACTTACTGGACCAAGCAACACCAAGGCTTTACACTGGAACATCACTAAACATCGCGTCACAAACGCAAGTGGTTGGTTCAGTCGGTTTTCTGCGCTCAAGACGCGGAGTCACAGTCTACTAGAGACCCTTCCTACAACTGTTGGGGAGTTAATGCATTGTGTGTTTCCTCTCAAAGACCTTGGAGATGACACCGAAGTATTACTTCTCAGAGAGATGATCATGAAGATGCCTGTACGAAACCTGGGACGGTTGAGGGAGCAGAGATTTGTTCTAAACTTCCTTTTCCGTTGGGTACATCCTAGCGATATGGACGCGGTCCATCGTATGGAAGTCAATAGGGAGCTGATGCTCTCTTTCAACGAGGAGTACGTCATGCGCTTCATGGCTCCTGCGCGCATCGAGCGATTGGCTGCAAAGTATGCGGCCGATCCCGAGGCTGTCGCGGAGTTGGCACGTCATGGACTGGAAGCAGATTTTATGGGAGTTTTGCACTACCATAACCAGTTCTCTGGAGAATAGGTTTACTACATCAAAAAGACCTTTATTCAGAATGATGAGCCATTATCTCATTTAATTATAATTTAAATTTATCAAGTCTTAAAAATTTTTTTCTAAAACCTAAAGAAAAGATTATATTTTTGGTTTGTGTCTGAAAAATCAAATTTATCAAAAATATTTAAGCATAATAAATAAAAAATTAAACGCAAATTTTTTACATTTATTTTAAATTATATAATTAAAAAAAATTGACAGGTAAAATATTCACATTACAAAATACATTAAAATTAATTGACAGCGTGCGATGGTTAATGACACGGGTAGAAACTTTCCGAAACGGACCGCGAGGTTTGTCAGGAGTAGCCGTGTTGTTGTTGATGTTGAGGAGGAGTGGAAACACTAATCCAAGACTAT
>JACCDX011210592.1_pt1 | contig 12219 bp, 15 predicted proteins | sample 7449681 | NCBI WGS metagenome assembly JACCDX01 (sample SAMN15323450, study PRJNA562643) | freshwater metagenome | isolation source: river surface water | place: USA:Blue River Watershed | collected 2017-08-18 | reverse complement strand
GTGGGGGTGGAGGCAAACTTTTACGCCCCCCACGTTTACCCCCAGTTTTTGGTTTCAGCTTTCTTTGTGCAGCTTTTTCTGCACGTTGCCTTCGTTCAGCTTCAGCTTGTTGGCTAATAGCTGTCCAAGTGTTGTCGCTTATTAACTTCCATAGTGCCAGTTGCTCTTCAGCACTGGCAATCTCATCTATACGCATAGTTGCACCCCCACAAGTATTTATGTGGGAGTGCAACAGCAGTTAGTGTGCAAATCGCTCTCTTACTGCAGCACTTGCAGCTTCAATCTGTGAGTCAAGTTCGCCAAGCTCAACACACTTTTTGAGTGTCTCCAAAACAGCTAGCAATTCATTGCCACTGCCAACTTCAATGCTGTTCTTGCCTTTTGCCAATTCCAAAACACGTGTGCCATAACGCACTTGCAAGCACACACGTCCGTTGTCAGCAACAAACCACCATTGCTTCACACGCTTTGCTGACTCAACAGTTTTACGTTCGCCAGTTAGCTTGTCCTTAACATTACGCAGACGAATTGGAGCAAATGTTTTGCCCTCTGCACTGGCACGTGCAAGCTCAATTTGTTCCCACAGTTGATTGGAAAGCTTGTTGCGACGCAGCACGATTGGACTAGCTGTTTGAGGACGTTTTGCTGCTACCAATTTCAACCCATTAAATGCACTCATTTTCACTCCTTGTTTGTTGAACGAGTGCAATAACTGTATTTTCAGCAACCAAACTGGACAACCAAAACAGCAGCAAATTCACCAAAAAAGGCTTTGGTTTTATGTGATTAGCTTTGGTTCTGCATAAATAAATCTATGCAGCAACTAACAAATGGACAAAAACTACAAAAAGCATACAGGCAACACATAGCACCCTACTCAAAGTTCGTGCAGTGTGCAGTCACGCTAACGCTCAAACAAGCAGCACTTATACGAGTGCGTAGGTTTGAAAATTATGGTGACGAGCACTACGAATTTAGGGAGTATTTGGACGAAGACAAACTACGCAGCACCATTAGATATTTCACAGCACAGCTTACAGATGAACTTTACGGCAACCAAGCAAAACACAAAAACAAACAGGATTGGGCAAAGCCACTTGTGATTGCAGTAGTGGAAGGGAGAAACACCCACAAGCTCGTGCACTTGCATTTGGCAATAGGCAACATACCAACAACACACATAGGCAACATCGCTCATCACACACAAGCAGCATTTCAACGCTGTGACTTTGCCAACAAGCAACTGTGCGTCAAGCACGTTAGCAGCGGCATTGGTTGGTTGGGCTACATCACAAAAGAAGTGGGATACACAGACAATGATGCATTAGACATTGTCAGCAGCACCATCCCCCCATTCATTCAATCTAGCATCTGCACAGAAAGTCGTTTGCTAACTGCGTGATTTGGACAATTTGGAGGGTGGCAGTGGAGTTTGCAGCACTTCAATACTATTGCATTGTCAAAAACTATTGTTTGTTGTTAACAGCAATGAATGTATGCGAGTATTTGGAAGACTCTTTTATCAAATCAAATTGAAGCAATGCTTGTTGAATTTCACGCTCAAATGAATTTTTAGAAATTTCAGAAGTAAGCTCATTCATACTAAGCTTCAATTCAGATACATCATCAATTTTACTTTTTACAGAGTCAATTAGTTCTGGTGCATTTTCACAAACAATGGTTAGTAATGAGTGAAGAATGGTGTTGTTTGCACTCAACAACCCCTGCATTTCCAAAATACTAAAAACAAGTTGCTGCATCAACTCATCGTTGCTTTGACTGTTACTCATACAACCCTTTCAACATCAGTTAGGGATACAACTACCAGTTTCAATTTGTCCACCCAAATCATCATTAGGTATTTTGTTAAGTGACAAGTCACTGTTGTAAAGTGCTATTCCACTGTCAATGAGATATGTGAATTTTTTTCTATCGTTTGTTACTGTAAAAACAGTAAGAACCCCATCCTCAACAAATTGAAATTTATCACTTCCATCAGTGCTGTGTGCGTGAGCAGTCCAGTTACTGGTTTTGTCACCACCAACATATTTGGTTATCTTTATAGACTTTGAACTCTCTGCGTTTACTTTGTAGACAGAAGGATGTGCATCCTTGTTTGCTACACATCCCTTTTTGACAGAACAATAAAAACGCACACTAGCAGTGCAAGTTATGCCAAATTTATAAGTTTGTGCAAATGAGTATTGGCTAAACAAAAAAACAACTACAAGTGTCGCAGCTATCACTTTAAATTTATGAATGTGCATAATTTGCAGCGTATAGTTTGTTGAAATTAAAACGCAGCGAAAACTCGCTGAAGTAGCCTAGTTATAAATGTTACGCCAACACCAAAAAAAGTCCAAAACCATATAGGGTGACTTTTATAGAATGGGATTTTTGGTGGAGAGTAGTTTTCTTCATAAGCTGGAATTGGTATATTTCTTTCATTCAAAATATGAATGGCTATTTCTTTTGCATCATCTGCATAGCCGTTCATCTTTAAGCGCTCGACTATTTCATTGCTGTTTAGCTTATTGATGCTGTCGTAAAGAAATGACTTTTCCATAGATGCCTTTGAATGTATTAGAGTGACTTTCCATAATATGTTACTGAACGCAAACCTAAATTCAAATGTTCTACATAGTCAAAGGATTTTTCAGTTTTAGACATAACTGATGCAGCCTCTTTGAGTGATGGCTTTATTAGCCTTACATAGCCACTTCCGTCAGTAGCAAGGAAAGTGACAAAAGCACCGCTATCAATGACTTGAAGTTGCTTGTTTCCTCTTGTTTCCCAAAAAAACTTCCCGTCAACTTCTTTGATATTGCAGGCAACACTTGAAGCTTTCGTAGGCTCAACTTTTTCAATACTTCTTTCAACTCCACCTTCAATTACTTTTACAGATGGTATTCCAGTAAATGAAAATGACTGAGCATTGCAAATGTTTGAAAAAAAACAAACAACAACTACAAGAATAAATTTTTGCAAAGCAACTCCACTTGTAAATTCGCCTTTCTATTCTATGTATACAAGTGCCCAAAAACAAGCTAGCTAGCCCTACAAGCAGCTAAATACAAGCAAGCTAGGGCTGGGTAGCTGACTGCCCAAACAGCAGCACACAGGGCTTGCTATGCAGTCTGTAGCAAAAGAGCCACACGAAAAACAAAGGAAATAAGTAAATGCTTTGGTTACAGCGTATCTCATTGAATTTGAACAACATTTTGCAGCGTCAAAAAGAGGTTGCCCAAACAAAACAAAGAAAACATACTTTTACTCAAGTAAACACAACATTTGGAGTAAACGCTATGTCACAAGCACGTGTATTAACAGAACGCGAACTACGCAAAGTTTTGAACTATTGCAGCACACAACCCCACTCAAATCGCAATCGCACAATGCTGCTGTGCACACATATGGCTGGTATGCGTGTGGGTGAAGTGGCTGCACTTCGCATCTGCGATGTGCTTGGTGCTGACGGAACTGTTATGGAGGAGATTGCCCTTGCTGCTAGCCAAACAAAGGGCAATCACAGTCGCACAGTGCTTGTGCCAAAGAAGCTACGCGATGAACTCACTGCTTATTTGCAGCAGCGATTTGGGCTTGTTAACTTGCAAGCAGTTACTCAAACAGACACGCAGCGAGCTTTGTTTCCAACACAGAAGAATCCCAAACCCGGATTCACTGCAAACACACTTTGCCAACTGTTCCACAAAATCTACAAAGATGCACATATGACTGGTGCAACTAGCCACAGTGGACGCAGAGGATTCATTTCCAAACTGGCTGACAAAGGTGTAGGCGTTCGTGTGTTGATGGCTCTGGCAGGACACAAGTCAATCGCTACAACACAACGCTATATTGAACTCAACCCAACAGTGATGAAGGCAGCGGTTGAGCTGATTTAGTAAGGTGGAATAAACAAAATTTGCTTAGGTTTTACTTGTAGGGATATTTTTTCCCAAGCTCCATAACAAATAACTCATCATTAACGAAGTGAATGTTGCCACACTTCCAGTTGCTTTTGTCAATGACAATGCAGTTACTTTCTTCAAAAAAGAAAGGTGGATTTTTGTCACCTACATAGGAAGATAGAACACTAAGTTTTCCTTCGCTTAATTTAATTTTCAGGTGACGCTCATTGCCACTTTCGTCAATTCGTTTGTAAGTTTTTTCTCCACTACATCCTACTAAAAATAAAATAAAAATTGAAAAAATAATTTTCAACATACAGCATATCCTTTAACGCATTTCATCCAGCACCACGACATCTTTCAGAGCTTTTTTACTGAAGACATCTGCAAGCAACGCCTTTTCTTTTTTAAGCTTTGTTTGCCAACGCTCTTCACCCAGTATGTCTTCAATGAAGGCACACATATCAATCAGTTTTTGTGGCACAGCTTTGTCAGCTTCACTGGCTTGCATAAATGCCAGCTCGTTTGCTTCCAAAAAGCTACGCACATACACCCACACATTGTGATTGGTTAGCAGATGATTGGACACAGTGTCGTATGCACCACGTTGAAACTCACCACCACGTATGTTTAGGTGATTCAATGCCAGCAAGTCACCAACAGGGCTTGAGTAAGGGAACTGATACTGTTCGCCAGCTTTGCCTGCATAAAGTGGGTTAACTGGTGCTTCGTGCATTGTCATTGCCCAACTAGCTATGTCTTTGGTGAACTTGGGATAACGCACAACATTTTGGTAGCGTCCACCAGCTTGGAATGGACTTGCACTGTCGTAACTTATACGAAACGCATCATTGTCACAGTGCTGCCTAATCCCACGCTGAATGGCTGTTAGTAACACAGCCCAAGTAGGCTGACTTACACCCAACACGTGCATCCAATCTTGCCCCTTATCAAATGCACAGTCATCACGCATTGTCAAAACATAGAACAAAACATTTTCCAAGCCACCACGCCAACCAACATTGCCAGCCAGTGCCCAGCCACCCATTCTGTAGCCCTTCACAGCATCCCACCACTGCTTGCTGTCTTTTGCAGTTGTGCCTTGCAAAACATTTAACCACTTTGTTTTGCCACGTGCGTTGCGTTTGATGTAGTCCAAATTCCCAATGCTCAAGTCAATCAGCTCTTGCACACTGCATTTGTGGAAAGGCGTCTTGCTATTGCTTTCAAACCTTGCCCACAATGGCATATCAATTGTCATTGCGTAGTCACTGTTTGCTTCTAACCACTGCAAAATCCATTTGCGTATGTCACCACTCTGTCGCCAAAGCTCGCAAACTTCCGCACTGGTTTTAGCTCGCTTCAAATGTTCAGTGCCTCGCAGCGTCCCTTTACCAATTTGAAATCCGCCACTGTCACCCAAAATCGTTGTGTGCTTCTTGTCTCTGTTTGTAACAGCACAGGCTTTGGGGCGAGCATCAGTAAACTGCCCAGCACTGTAAAGAGCGTAGCCATAGTGCCAAAGCTTGCTCTTTGGATTGAGAAAATCCAAGTCAACCATTGAGATTCCTTTGGGGAAGTCTCTTTGTTTTGATACGGCTTTATTTTTCGCAGTGTCGTCTACGGCAGTTGAGTAACCAAACTGCATAGCTGGCAAGTAGACAGCAAATTTATCCCAACGTGGTGTTAAATTGGTAGGCATACATTCCTTTACCGTTTTATACATCCTTGCCAGCAACCCATTGTTTCTTTAGCTACCTTATCGATAATCAGGTTGGTTCCTGCTTCAAAAATCGAAAAATTTATTTGCAATGTATCTTCCAGTAAATCAAACTCAGTCATAACTGAGTATTCAGGCTGCATTTCCTGATACCACTTACCTGCAAGAGCTCTCATTCCGTCATCGCCTAATCTCTTTATCCGTTGAGTTTGTGCTTCATTGTGTTCAACAGCAACAGCAATTTTCCAGGGGCGTGTAGTATTTTTTTCAGTGTATACAGGCGAAATTTTAAGAATGGAATCGTTAACAAAAACAATCATAGCAATGCTAATCGCATCTGACTGAACAGACTCCCCGTATCCGCTGCCGTCTATCCTTTTTGCATCAATTTTCCATTCATTAAAAGACTTATTAAATGTTCGTGCAGTATCTTTTTTCGACAATATTTCATCTGCGATTGATGAACTTGCAAAAATGGCGAAAAGTATGGTGATAAAAAAATATTTAAGTTGCATACTGACCACCATATGCAGCAAAAGCAGCACTATTACGTTTGGCACTTACGGAGCAAGTAGGCACACTTACTGTGTATGTAGCCAACGCAGTTTTGTATAAAAGTGTCAGCAAGTCCTTGTTAGCAGTTATTTTCATAGTGCCAACTATGTCAGTAGCTACCAAACTTGCCAGCACTGGCATTAAATCTTTTGTGAGAAAAAATGATTTGATTGGCTTGCTTGATGCAGCTACATTTTTGATGTCAAACGGTTTAGAGGGGGTTGTGAGATTGCCCTTTTCGCCGTAGTGCTTAAAAGACAGCTGTGTTCGTCCAAGTTCCATCAGTATTGTTTTGTGTTTAGGACGAGTGATGTGTTCGCCGTATTCTGTTAGCCAACCTCCCACAAACCCAACATACAAGTTTTCTAACCACTGTTTGTCTACAGTTGCTGTCCATTGTGCTGGCTCGCTGTAGCTGGCATTCACATCAGCCTGTGCACGACTGTGTTCGCTGGTTGTATCTAATCCATAAAAATATATTGCACGGCGACTGTGCAACAGCTTGTTTTCAACAATTAGCCTGTGGCTTGCTTTTACATCTGTATCTCGCAGCACTGGGACTTTGCTTTTGTCGTTTGCAGTGTAGATGCTTAAGTCTTGTTGCTGAATGATTGCTTGCTCTAAATATCGTCTATCTTGCACACGCAGGAAAACATCTTTACTGCTTGCCAATATGCTTGTTTTGGGTTTTACGATTGTCACAACACTGCAAGCTGTTCTGTTTTCACTTAAAACAATGTCGCCTTGCTTTTTACGGAAAAGCAAACGCTTGTATTGCTTGACAGAGAGCACTTCACCGTTGGCAGCTGTAACCTTTTTGCTGTCCTGCAAAGTGTCTCTGTGTCGTTCCATCGCAACTGGAATGCTTTGAGTTCCAATTACTTCCGCAAGCAATTGCAACACTGTGGGTGCTGCAGTGTTGTCACGCTTGTAGCTGGAAATGATTGCTCTGCGTATCTGTGCTTCTTCGTTCACAGTTGATAGCACAGCGTATGTGCCGTTTGGTTTGGCTTTTATTAACGCCAGTGCGTAGCCAGAACGATTGACAGCAATGGGTTTGGTGCTTTGTATACTTGATATAGGTTTGGCATTGGCAAAGTGCTTAACACCCATTTCCAAATGCTTGCTGTCTAACAGTGCCGCATCTTCTTCACTTCGCCCACTTTTAGATTTGGACTTTTTGACTGGTTCGTTGTTGCCATCTTCATAGTATTTGTCAGCACCAATCAATCTACGCAGTCCACCACTGGTTTCTATAAATTGAGCCAGTCGTTCTTGTGGGTTGGTTCTGTAAGCATCCTTGTTGCCTTCATACTCGCTGTGCAGCTTTCGCAGTGCCAAACTCCACTGCTGCAGTGTTGCTTTGCTTTCGTCAGCCCAATCTAGTTGCCAAGTAAGGCGAAGTAGGCGAGTGAATTTTTCTTCACCAACAACAGTGTGTCCACCAATGTTGTGCTGTTTGTATTGCTCTTCCAGCAGCCCTTTTACTTTGCTGGCTTTAACCCACCACAAGTAAACCCAAGCTAGCCCCTTATACAAATACTCGTTGCTACGATTACGAAACACTGTTTGTTGTGCAGTGTGTTCAAAGATTTTTTCAAGTTCTTTAATTAGGGCTTGCTTGTTTGTCATTTGTTATGCCTCAATTCTTGCCAAGCATTTGCTGAAGAGCTTGTCACTGTAAGCTCGCAATATGGCTGCAAGCTCTTCAATTGCACTTACACGAGCTTTGATTGATAGTCCTGCACCACCTGCTGTTAAGTCTCCGTGCACGAACGAATTTCTTGCTGCAGTTGCGATGCACATAACATCCTCACTTCTGCCGTTGTAAAAGTTTTGCAAACTTTTTTTCAACCAATCGTTCTCGTTGGCGATGCCTTCTAGCAGTAGATGTTTAAGCTTTTCATTCTTTCTCAGTGTTGCAGCAAGTGCTGGTTGGTTTTCAATGTTATGGACTTTGAGTTTTTCGCGTTTCAACAAAATCATTTCAGCTGCTCTAACTTCATCATATGCAGAGTAAGCCAAAAACAATTTCATAAAAGCTGTGTAGCCCTTTTCTGTAACCTGCGTTGTTCCATCAATCGACATTGACGAAAAGGAACAGGCGAACCTATAGCGATATTGAAAACGATTAAGACTGCTAGTGACTTTTGCTTTTATATCCTTATTCTTTTTAAGCAAGGCCCAACGAGCGTGTTCAGTGGGCATATTGTTTAGTGTCTTCATTTCACCACCCTAGCTTTCGCTGTCCAAATTTAAATCATCAATGTCAATCTTGTGCATCAGATAATTTATGTGTGACTCATCTATAAAGTATTTCAATAATTGAGCTAAAGCAAATATTGCTACACCTAAAAAACTTCCTTTAAGCAAAAGCGTGTCGCCAAAACAAACAAGCAATGTTGCGATACCCAGCATCCACTCCCAACGCCCTCTTTTTTTATTTGTTTTCTTTAAGTCCTCGTCCCATATGGCGTAGAGTTCAGCCTTGTTTCTCGCGTTAAAGCTTATATTGGTATGAAAAAACTTGTTCATTTCACCACCTTAAGTTTTTTTACTGTTTCTTCTTTAGCAGCAACTGCTGTCTTACGCCCACCCATACGCCTGCCAGCAATAACATCAGCCTTTTGCGATGGTTGCAAATGCCCATAGTGCAACTCAATCATTTTTACACTGGTTCCCATTTGCTTTGCAAGCGTATAAACATCCATACGCTCTTTAAGTAATGCTAAATGAGCATAGGTGTGACGCAGTGAATACAGGGTTCGCTTCTGCTTTGTCTCCCTGTCTGCATCCAATCCACTGTCACGCATAAGTGTTTTGAAAGTTTGGCGAAGATTGTCTGTTGTATCGCCACTCCGCAGCTTGAACACATCCTCGTTCAGTCTGCGTTTAAGCAAAACATCAAAATCCAAATTGGCTATGTTGCTTTGGCGTTGCTGTATGCGTTTTAAGTAATCTTCTGTGTTGTGCCTTGCAATTAGTTGTCGCTTGCCAACTTTGCCAGTGACAGTGATTTGAAGAAAACGCTCTTTGCCTTTGGTAATCCATTCAATGTCACGCCACTTCAAGTCTTTTGTTTCAGTGCCGTGCCTCATACCAGTGTTCACAAGTATCAGCACATAGTCACGCAGCAGTTCACGCATTTCTTTCGTTTTTGCTGTGTGCCCTTTCTCAGCCCACTTTGGCATAAAGCTCGTCAGAGACTTGTATTCGCTCAAGCTAAAGGCTTCGCGTGCCACTCCCTTTTCGCCATTGTTTTTCATCTTTGGCACTTGTGCAGCTGCTATCCAACCTCGCTCAACTGCACAGTCAAACACACGATTGAAGGCACTTATGTGAGTTGTAACAGTGCTAGCAACTGGTGCTCGCTTCATCTCTTTTGTTCGCCACTCGCTGAATTTCTTTATCTCTTCATAGCCAATGGTGTTGATGTGCTTGGCACCAAAAAATGGTTTGAGATATTTGCGAATTACTATGATGTAGTCGTTGTAGACACGCTTGCCAACACCTGCAGCAATCTGTCTTTCCATTTCGTCAATAGCAATGTCTGCAACACTGTCAAAGCGTTTGCTAGTAATTGGTATTTTTTCGTCAAACAAAAAGCGAGCTCTGTCGTAGGCTTCGCAGGCTGTTTCTGCTGCGTATTGGATGTTCGCGTGTTTGGTTGCGACTCTGTGCCATTTCAAATCTTTAAGTTTGAATCTGGCTTGCCAGCGTTTGCTATCTGGCCGTTTGTATAAAACTACCTCACCACCTCTCGCGTGTGCGAGGTTTTCGTTTATTTGGGTGATGCTGATTTTCACTTCAACCTGCTAGTTAACTGTGAATACTCAGCTTCAGCTTGCTTTGTTAATGCCGAATATTTTTCATCATTACCAATTGTCTTATTCTCAATGTAGCGAGTAGCAAACTTTTCGAGTTCCTCATTATTCATTTCTGATGGATTCAAATTCTCCAGTTGCTTATTCAAAGCAAGCTGAACAGGCTCTCCTAAGTTCTTCACAAATTGACATGAAAAAAGCAAAGCAACTTTTAAATGTTCTCTGTGGTTTTCATCAGATGTCGCGTTTATTTCGCTAATTAACGCTTCTTGTAGTATTGATTTTGGATGGCACAACTTTGTTTCATCCCAAAAAGTAAGCATGTCTAATTTTTCGAACTGATTTATGAAATCAGATACAACATCAATCTGTGTATTTTTTTCTCCCACAACCTCTTGGATTTTTTTCATGTTTGCTTCATCAAACTGATACATCCATCCATTCAATGACATGATTTTTTCGTAGAATTCTTTATCCACTAAGGCGGCGTCAAGCAAATTTTCAGCATTACCAGATTTATTGCCGCTCACAATTGCACCACTTAAAACGATACCTAACAGCACCCACCAAAAACTTCCTGTGACACCCCAATAAATTCCAACTAAGAATATTGCAATAGCCACAAAATTCCAAAACTTGAATGCGGCTGCGGCTGTAGTTTTTGTTGGACTAAGAGATTTATCTAGCGATATCTTGCCAGCTATCTCATTGATGATTCCAAGCTGAATTAGATTCGCATTTCTTAGTTTCACCAAGTTATCGTGCCTCAAATAGAATCCACCTTCATTAGTTAGCATTTTTTTTGTCATCTAGTAAGCTCCATTCTTTATTTCAACAGTTTATTGTCAAATACAAAAACGTGCTACGGTTTTCTGCCTACATAGCGTAAACCCCACAGAAATATCACCAACAGAGCTGCACCAGCCCACTTACTGCAGCAGTGTCTTTAGATAGGGGGAATGGGCATAGCAGCAACAAGCTTGCAGTGTGCTTTGCCCACTTGTATATCAAACATACAAAGCCACAAACAGCTAAAAAATGGGTAAGCTGTGGGTTTGATGGGTAAACCAAAGCTTTTGAGGTGGATGTGGGCAGCAGAACGTGCGACAACCGTGCAATAGAAAAGCGTAGCACGGTTTCCCGTTGCTACGCTTGCTATATGGTGGCCTGGGCGTGAATCGAACACGCGACACGCGGATTTTCAATCCGCTGCTCTACCAACTGAGCTACCGGGCCAGATTTGAAATTATAACATCAGGCGAACTCCCGCAGGTCACACCCCTGTCATGCGACCCGTGCACAATGGAATCATGCCCATATTGCCTCCCTTCACCGCTCCCACGCGCCACACCCAGGCCGCCACGGCCCTGGCTGAAGTCCAGCGCATTTACGCCCAGGCCACCGAGCACCTGAAGTCACATTTGCAGCTGTTCACCCAAGGTCATGACTTGCCCGACCGCGTTCGCGCCTGCTACCCCTTTGTGCGTTTGCAAACCGATACCGTGTTGCGTCGGGATCGCCATGCCGGCGCCAAACTGAGTTATGGTTTTGTGGCCGGGCCGGGCCGGTTTGAAACCACCCTCACCCGGCCTGACCTGTATGGGCCGTACCTGCACCAACAATTCGAGCTGTTGCTGGGCAACCATGGGGTCGAACTCGAGGTGGGGATCAGCCACCAACCCATGCCGGTGCATTTTGCCCTGGGCGAGCACGACCACATCGAGGGCGAGATGGACGCCGGCCGTCGGGCCCGGCTCCGTGATGTGTTTGACTTGCCCGACCTGACCGTGATGGACGACGGCATCGCCAACGGCACCTGGCGACCCCGGGGCAACGAAGCACAGCCGCTGTCTCTGTTCACCGCCGCCCGCACCGACTATTCGTTGCAGCGATTGCGCCACTACACCGGCACCAGTCCGGAGTACTTTCAGAACTTCGTGCTCTTCACCAACTACCAGTTTTACATTGACGAATTTGTCCGGCTGGGTCATCAGGCCATGAGCGATCCGGATTCTGGGTTTGACGCCTTTGTCGAGCCAGGCAACCTGATCACCCGACGCCAAGGCTTGCCCGCGCAGCCCGGCGATGAGCGCGGCAAAGCCCCGCCGCGCTTGCCGCAAATGCCCGCCTACCACCTGATGCGCCACGACCGCAGCGGCATCACCATGGTCAACATCGGGGTGGGGCCAGCGAACGCAAAAACCATCAC